>Ga0210059_1009465_pt1 | contig 15221 bp, 8 predicted proteins | sample Ectturendosymbi2_FD_188042 | JGI IMG/M metagenome (GOLD analysis project Ga0210059, IMG submission 188042) | Ecteinascidia turbinata endosymbiont from Florida, USA - Sample 2 (SPAdes) (version 2) | ecosystem: Host-associated > Tunicates > Ascidians > Unclassified | place: Key West, Florida...
CTGTAAAATGTTCTTTGACTCCTAATCAATCCTGTAAAATGGTTGCCGCATTTCAAATCAACCCCTACGCTGGTGGTACAAACAGTTGCTTTAAAAACCAACTCCCTACGCTGGTGGTGCAAACGGTTCTTTCACAAATCAACTCCCTACACTGGCGGTACAAACAGTTGTTTTACAAATTAACCCCTACGCTGGTGGTACAAATAGTTGGTTTCTAAATGAACTCCCTACGCTGGAGGTACAAACAGTTACTTTTATAAATCAACCCCTACGCTGGAGGCAGAAACAGTTGCTTTAAAAATCAACTCCCTACCCTAGCGGTACAAACAGTTGCTTTACAAATCAACCCCTACGCTGGAGGTACAACCCTACCTGGTGGTACCGACGCCGCTGGCCCTTATTCAACGCCGATGGATGGGTGTCAGCTGAAGATCGAACGATTGGAGAGTTAACTATTACAGTGATTTCAAGCAGGGCTTGTTTATCAGATTTTGACTGGAGATGGGCAATTTTAACCTTGAACTACCTGACCAGACCAATGACATTTGCTAGCCCGCAGTCGAATATTATCTGTATCCTTTGTTCAAAGTACGTTTGACTGGGGTGGAAGGAAATGGCTTGGCTGGGGAGAAAGGTGCAGGGGCTGGGGAGCAACTGCCATCCGTAAGTTGGAAGAAATCCGATTTCAAGACAAACACAGGGGCAGCTTAGCACCCTGGATTTACTCAGGTTTTTGAGGAACATGTTATTAGTTCATTACACAACCACATTTCCATGTATTCAGGGCTTCTAAGCACTAAACTGGAAGAGTTCAAACTACTTTCAAGAACTTTTTTTTAATTAACAACTTGCCGCCCAAGAGATGGTGCCGCCCGCAGCTGCCCAGCGCCTTCCTTGCTGCGCCACTGGATGTGCTTCATAAGAAATGCGTTGCAGAATCAGTAAAGGCGCGATTTTCTGCATATACGCTCGCACATTGCTGGTGTGTATATTTACAACAATATGTGTCAAGATTTTACCAGCAATTTAGCACGCAAGTCTAGTGAAATCATTGTTTATTAACAGGTATTATCCGGTTTGCCAAAATACAAATATCCGGATACATCCGTAACAGCAAAAATTACTGATATCCGAACTAACCCCAGCATATGCGCGAAAACACGACACTGAAAGCGGAAATCCTAATCAAAGAACACTTAAGCTCTGGTTGAACTAAAAAGCCATTTTAGGAAGATTTACTGTAGTTGGACTATAACGACGGTTTTTCTCCGGTCATATGAAGTGACGTTTTAAGGCAATTCTACTGTAGTTATTGTCTTTTACGAAATGAGTTTGAGACGCCTACTCACAGGGTTAAGACATTGAGACACCGCTACTATTTAATGTGAACACCGAGATGGGAAAGTGAAGTTTTAGCACCGGTGGTGGTTTTACTGCATTTTGAGAGACTGTTGGAAAATTGAGAGATCGTTTCGGTTGATTTTTGTTTCATATGCTTTTTTCCCCCTATTTTTCCTTAGACCTTTTACCACTAGTTGCTCGTCCCACCCCAAATTCATAGGCATGCTTTTCCCCTCTAATCTGAAATTGATTCGATGCATTTTGTTATTTGTGAAACGTCTGCAATCAACAATTGATTTATGCCAGCAACAGCGATGGCGAAGCAGTATGACCCACATGGTCTTTCGCCCATCCTTTGCGAACACATCAAATGTTTTTGTATTCGCAGCAACATGCAATTAATCCCTGATTGTGTTCGTTTTCCTTTTGTTATTTCATGATTTGAGTCACAAACTCTTTGTTGTGAAATTTCCCTTGATAGATCTTGTCATATGAACGTAGCGACATTCAATGATTTCGTCGTGACAACGCAAAACATCACTTCGTCGCAGCGAGCTAATTTTTCGATCCAGAAAGATCGTAACCCTGGGTAGCTGGCTCTGTTTGCTTGTAAACAAATACAATTATTGTAGACGCCAGGTTTTACGGGCCAATAACTGCCCTCGGAGATATGTCTTCTGCACACTGGACAATCCACTTGGTGTCCGGATTTATCGATAGCTTTGAATAGATTGCAGTAACTGTCTGGTGGTCGGTTACTTAACTTAAGAACTTCGTTGGCAGCCAAGCAGTAACGGGAAAATAATTATGGTCTGCTGCGAGAGGTAAGCCCAAGCAATGTTCTGGCCTTCAGTGGGAAGGGCCTGAAAACCGTGAAATCCGGAGGAACGTACGTAGAGCACATGGCTGACTAATGAAACATGAACTCAATCGATAGAGAATACTGTTAAAAAAGTTGTTAAGGTACCCATTAACAACTGCTGTTTTATTGGAAGCATTTGCTTTAAGCGCTTTGCAGTACATTATTTGTCTAATGGACAAAAAAGTACACAAATACAGTAGATCTAAACGGCAAAATGCCATGTATGTGAAGCCATAGGGCATGAACGTTAACGACCATACTTTTCAACTATGAGAATGTCAAAAAGAGTCATGAAGTTAAAGTGCGCGCAATAGAAGCAACGGCGACCAGCATCATAATCGACGCAGCAGCTTTCGCCAACGGATGTTGTTCTTTCTCAGCACTTTGACTCTGCTCAACAGCTTGCGTCACGAACTGATCGACGTAGGCATACTGGCGCGGTGACGAGACTACAGACCTAAAACATAACCAGTTATGTAAGGGGAATCCGTTTTTCTTACCTGTTATATACGCGAAAACCAGTTATGCAAGCGAATTCCGTTTTTCTTACCCGTTATGTAAGCGAAAAACAGTTATATCCGAAAGCGTATTTCCGTTTATCTTTGCCAGCGACACACGAGCACAGTTAAACCTGTTGCAGAACGATAACATCTAAAATAACCTGGAGCAAGCCCAAGCGCGGTGTACGGCCGCACCGCACCACACGTTTGCTATCGCGGTGCGTAAGCGATGAGGTCACCAACTTGCGGATATACAGGGCGTCTATTAAGTCTGGGTACATGGTAAAAAACAGTCTGGGGACCATCCTTCTCGTCCACTTAACAGTGCCAACTCGATTCGTTCTTCTTTGGACTTAATAAATGACCCTATGGGGGTCATTAAACCCCTATGCATCCACACTTTGTGGACACCCTGTATAAGCGATAAATTTATATAGTGGATAAAGAACGTGTCGCTTTCCGACCTATAAGATCAACATACGGTACCCTACAACTTTTTAATGTGGCAACTAACGTATCACTTTTGGATTAACTTGTCATTCATGATTCCTCAGTGTTCTTTTCCACTTGCGACAGAGTGAGCTTAAATCAAAATGCCTGACATGGTTTCAATAAATGCGCTTTTTGCGATGCTAAACCACAACGGATTCCCTACACGCGATAGCAGGTTAATGCGCAGCAAAAAGCCATGCTTTGCTTTGCTTTATTATTTGATTGACTGACAAGAATCAGCCGTGCTGACCTTCAGACCCAAATGAGCAAACGAAAGATGTCTAGAAAAAATCAAAAGCCACTGTTTCTGTACTGTGCATCCCAAAGCTGTATTTCAGGTTAAGAACACAAAGGCTAGAAAAAGTCCGCGCAAAACCTTCACGCGGTCCCACACAACGAGTTGTTTTGCGTAAACAAGTGACAGGATGGACTTAGTGTATGTCACGTTAAAAGACAACCGACACCGCTGAGTGTCATTTACAGGACAACTTACTCACCTAAGAGGAGTGGGCTTTTGAGCTTTTAGAGTGGAAAGATGGTCAGATGTGTCGACCGTCCTAACACTTCCAAAAAAATCCGAAATCAAGACATCAGAAGGCGATCGAGATGTGAATAGATTGGTTGAAAATCCAGGGGTGGAAACACACTGCTCTCGCGGACAAACTTTGAACTGAAATGTTCAGAATGTGGGTGTAAGTGACGATGAAGAATTACAACCAGAGGCTATTGGCCGCACTGAGAGAGAGAACTGTTCACAAACAGCATAATGTGATAAACCAATTTAGCCAAACAGTAACTGAAAATTTTACATCGTCGCGGAATAGCTTGAATGAAAACAGGGAAGGGTTGAAAACACCATTAGGAAAGGTTCCCCACAGCGAGCTGTGGTTTTGATAGCTGCTGTTCGAGTAAAAATACTTCGCAATTCTACAGGCTGAGACCAGGAAATGAAGCGATAGCGCTATCGAAAACCACCGAGCCTCTTGTTTACACAGGCATCAACGTACGCCTATTGCCAATTGGAATAAGGATCACGCACGAGTTCCCCGAAATCAGCAACAACCAGTAGTAACGCGACACGTTTCGACTGGAGTGGAAGGAAGCTTGATATGAATCACCCATAGAGACTCGCTCTCTCAAATTAACCACCTGCCACAGACAGCCGGTGGCAGGAACCCTCGCGCCTCACTGGAGTTTCTCGAGTTAGCAATGGCCATCAATTGCTGTAAGTGTACGGAAGAAGCTTGCAAGTCGTAGCAAGTCTAGGTTTGCTTGCACACGCACAGGATAGGCGTGTGTAACTTATTTTTAAACATTAGATAGCGAGTTTTGAAAGTAACGCAACCATGAAAGCGCCTCTCAACAACGCACTTGTAATCGAAATAGAGTGGGAGCGCATAGTACTTGAAATTGAAAGCGCACTGACTGGCTCTGATGAGCGAATTTGGGGCAAATCGTTTTGGTCGAGTCATTTAAAAATGGATTTGGCACGAATTGGGGGCAAACGAGGGCAACGACACATTTGCGACACCCGGGAAAGTCGTCACGGTCCGAAAGGGAAAAAATAAACCATCAGAGCGACACAAACAACGACAACTATTCGCGGCCGACCGAGGAGTGCAAGCAGGTTCGCGCGGATCATTCACAGCGGATTGGTGTCAGGCAACTCGATGCGAAAAGCGACCTAGATTTGCATCCATGCGTCGAAACAAGCTCACAAGAACGGGTTCACAGGAGAATGCAGAACTGAGTGTTGTTTGAGTGTATACAAAGGTCAACCCGACGCACGACGACAAGGTTTTGCACCGGTATCCGCCAGAAACAAAACCACAAATAGTGGTTTCGTAACAAGAGGTTAACAAATTGCGCAGGTTACATCCGCGCAACGTCACAAAGCGCGGCGGCGACATTCTGCCAGGGTGCTTTTCGTGTTTGTGACGCCACACGCGTGCGCACGTACCGCTCCGTCAAGGCGTTTAGAAGGGCGGTGGTTGCGAAACAGGCGAAACGCAGTTTGTTACCGCGCGCGGCAACGCACCGGGCAGGGCAACAGTTGGCGACGCGGCGGTCGCGGGTGTGCGTGCACGCGCCGGCGACTCGCCGAGCGGACAGTGTCCACGAGATTAAAACGCTTTCAGCCGACTGCCCTCCACTGACTCGTCGCAACGGCGCGAACTCGCCGAAGAAATTCGCTTTGTACACTGCTGCCGCGGTCTGGATCGGCGACCTCGCCCGACCCCGGGTGATAATCGACTCCACTCTGCGCTTCACACGGAAAAAGCTGCTCACCCGGGTTATGAACCTTGCTGCGAACAGTCCACACGTGACAGGGTTTTACTAAATCACGCCTGATGCAGCCGACCAGCGCGAATCACGAGTGAAAAAGGCAACGCATTTGAACGGACGTTACGATCGGAACAAAGTCTGGCGATGGTTTTACGTACTTCTAGTGCTTTTCCGTGGGAAGCTGCGCAAGTTATTCGCTGTCACGTGCAATATATGCAAACGCTTACCAGTTCCTGCATAGTTTTCCTGCTACCCGGCTTCACTTTCTCTAGGAATTCCAGGAGGTGGTAGGTGTAGCGATCGATAATGTACACGCCAATGGCCGGGTCGACATGATGCTGAAAATTTCCACGAAGAAAACGTCAGGAGCCGAAAAGCGCTAAATGTTTGTTTATGTTTAAGAAAACTACATTACTCAGGATGGTACGCATCGGAAAAGATGCCCATCCCGCATATGCAGAAACCTAGTAACGTGAGCGAATAATGTAAACGAAAACCGGAGAACGTTGTAGTGTTGTTAGAGTTTATCAACCGTAGGTAAGCAGATACTCACCGAAAGAGAATCCTCGCCAATTTGGCTACTTGCGATCGCCATGATGTTGGGGCTATAAAAGCGCTTGTACATCGACACTGCCTGACACGTGTCGATAATGAAGAGAAGCTCATTATACCTGCAAGGAAGAAGGTGGATAAAGCGTTAATAAGCTGGTAGCTTAGCTTGTAGCTTGACTCCCTACCAAGCAGTTGATGCGAGGTGACTCGGTGCTCATTTCGTGGAGCGCTGTATTGTGTGGTCGGGTACCGCTGTACCGTGAATTCACGCTAATACACCAGTTTATTACGCGTTACATTTAAAAACCGCACGCCAGACGCGACCTTGAAGTCTGCGCCAGGCTAAATCCGGTTTAACGGGACAACACTGTTGCTGCTGTCATGAATGAGAAAAAGACAGTTAAAGACGATCGACTGAAGCACTAACCTTCTTTTCTGCCACATCTGCTCGAAGGCATCGGCAAGCTCGACATTGGAGATCTCCTCAGCGTCTTGAAACTTTAAAAAATCTTCACCCCCATGTCCTGCAACAAAACCCTTCTTATTATGCTGAGAACCTCACGCTTTTCAGCCTATTTGAAACTTACGTTCTCGCGTGACCACCCGCTGTTGGCCAGCGCACTGTACATTCTTGTTTTTTTTTGTCATAGACCGAAGTGTTTTTGAAATGACCGAAAAAATTTGTTATTTCGGTCAGAACGTCTGACAATATAGGCTATTGAACACTGTTACGGCGAGTTTCAATGCAACTGTAAGACAAATGACCGAAATGTCTCAGCGAAAAAATAAACAGGTTTATTCTTAAAATGATTTTTAGAGTGGTTGGGATTTGTAAAGTGACTAGAGACGGCCAACAAGCAACGGCTGAACCAAGTCCAAATAAACGTTGATGCCGCTCGCCACATGCTGCTCACTGCACGACCGGTGCGCGCGCAAGGAGAGAAGCGGAAGCATCTGGAAAGCGGGCGCACCGCGCTGGATTTGGAAAACCGCGAAGCGAACATCAGCGCCGATGAAGACCGCGCTAAGTGGAAACCAAGTTTTTTCGTGCCGGAGCGGAGGATCGCCCTGTGATTAAAGTTTACGGCACGTGTGGACGCCGGATGCGTCAGGGCATCCATGGGACGCGGGATTAACCGCACTGGCACTAGTCATTATCTGCTGATTAAAATGAATACAGGAAACGCGCAAAATGAGAAAAGCGCTGAGGATATGCAGTTTCGGTGGGTGTAGTCGATTGGCATGCAGGTGATTATACGGCCCGGACCGGCTTCCAGAGAATTTCTCCACGGCCAACCGGGTCAAATGATGACTGGCACAGCGAAGATTAAGGCGCCACATGCAACCGCTGTCAACATACCTTCGCGTCGACAGAATACGCCGCGCTTAGTTTCAGCTGGTGTGTCATTGTCATCAACGGGGCATGCACTTCTTTCAGTTGTACGTACCGATCAAGCGTCATGTCACCTTAATCCAATGCGCTTGACAAGCACACAATCACATTGGTGATTAAGGTGTTCAACGCCAGCGGTGAGAAAGCATCAAAGTACGTAAAAGGCTGTAACGTGGAACAAACTCCTGCAATGACCCGCTGCACGGTATTCGCGAGTTTCTCCACCACTGGTTGCAAGGATAGGGGCATGCTGATAGCGCGAGTCGCCGTATCACCTTTCACCAACGCTGCCCTCTTAGTGGAATAAAACGAACAACATTGGTGACCAAGGTGCCACAGCAAAACGCTTAAGCGTAAGGTCTTCGGATGCTGTAGATTGAGAGAATTTCTACAAAATCCTTAGCCGATTTTATCGATTTGCTGCTTTCACCCTTTAAGAACTTGCCTGTCATGTACACAAGTACATTGCTGCTGTCATCAGTGTTCAATCGCTTCGATCTCGGTGTGTCGGATGGAAGACGGCCAGTCAGCACTCGAATGAAGTTCTCGGCTGTTACCTGCACGTGTGCACACAATCAACGTCACGTTCTGAACAAAGCAGAGGGTAAAAGCGACAGATGGCCGGCGATTAGCGTCTCGGTGAAAAAGGGCCGCAGATTTGACGATTTCACAGAAGTAATAAACAAGAAGGTGTCGCGAATCGGTCACAGGTATCATGTCAGAGCGGCGGTCAGCGCGTCTCGTTAGCAAATCGACCGAATGGCCAAGGGATTTGGTACGCAAAAACCGCGGAAATCGTTGTTCTCACAGCTGTGAAGGAAACGGTCTCGCTTGAGAACAGTGCCAGCACGATGTCGCACAATTCACCAGTTAATTCCCAGAGACAACCGCACTGACACCAACATCAAACAACCAGGCGCATGGGACAACTCGAATGCAACCATAAACGCTTTATAGGAAACAGTCAGCTTTCCAATTTCGTCAATAGGGCATTGTGAAACGTTCCCGTGGGTTGATGGCCTCGTAAAAACGTGACGAACATAAAGGTTGTGTTTATTAAAAAGCTACGCCCAGCGCACCATGTCACACGCCAAGGAGGACGAAACTAGGCTTACCTCATAACCTCGATAATCGACCTCTACATCGGAGCCGTAAACATCTATCGCTTGATCTTTATTGTTATACACTTTACCTGCAAAGAAACCGAAAGGTAAACATCGCACATAAGAGCACGCAAACATTTTGTGAAGCTCCCCAAGTAATACCAGCGATATTCGTAAAAAAAGGCGAAATAGCGGACGTGCACGTGACCGAAGTTTGGTCGATAAGCGCGGTGGAACTCAACCACCGAAAGTGCTGAGACAACAAAGGAAGTGAACGTTTTTCGGGTTTGCTAAGCCGCAGCCGACGACGAAGTCAGACATAACATGAACCTGACCACCTGTGATGAACGTTTCGGTCTCTGGGGCGAATTTCGCAATCGCGAAACGTCATGGAAGCGTCAGGCACACATCAAGCAAACCAAAGCAACACGAAGTTGACACGGGAGCCGATAGAATGAAGTCGCTTTTCGCGATTTCCACTTAAAACCCTGCCAAGACGAACTCAGCGCGGGAGGAAGGAAAAGTCATTGTTCTCGACCATTCCGCTTACTTCATGGGGCGAGGCAGAGCTCTGAGTCATGCTTCGAGCGTTTGGAAACTGCCTGGAATCGCGGAAACCGAATGAGGGCTTGCAACAAATGGCAGACAAAAATTTGCTATGGGCTACAGTGAAAGGGCAGGATATTTTTTTTCGGGCAATGGGCATCTAAAACTTGCTGCGGGAATGTGCTGTACACTGGAGACCGTGGTCTGCGCAGCCCTTCTGAGATAATGACCGAGATCTGTTTATTTCTGGCTCGTATTTTGCGTCAACACTTTGTGTCACGTCGCGACGAAGCACGTTTAGCGGATGCCAAGCAGGGCCAGGCGAACACAGCGGTGGCGCACGTGGAGCGGAGCACGGGACAAGAGGTACTTGGCACAAGGAGCTTAAGGCAAGCGATGAAAGAAGCAACTTGTGCTGATCACATGACAATGCTTTGAGGTAAACAGTAACGAAATAGGTCCCGTACAATGACACATCCTGGTAAACATTTCCTTTCGACCGCCCAGTGGTCAAATACTGTGAACGCTATTTGACCGCTTTCAAACACTGAACGGTTTAAACTACACCCTAATCTTTCGATATTTTACACTTGATTGTGGGATTCGCAATGATTATGCAAAATCATAAGGTCAGACCATAACCAACAACGCAGCGCGTGTGAAACACACAGTGAAGGTTAGGGTTTTGGTCAAGGGTTGTTTTACAAGCACGTTCCACCAGGCAATACTAGCCAGCGGTATAAATGGAATGCCAATATACTTTTCGTGAAGCGCACTTGATAGGAAGACTAACAGAACAGTTTCGCTCACAAAGACTGTCACTTTGTTTGACCAAGAACAAGCAACCTGCATGCTTACACACCACCTTAATAGCTGCCATCAGCAAATTACTGATTCTGACACATTTGTGATTTAGCCAGGTGGCTTCACTCAAAATTTGTACCAGCATCAATAACTTCTTCGTAGGAGTTAGACGCCAACTGAAAATAAATTAGGTGCGACTGTACGAACAATGAAACAGTGATCGACACGTTCAAAGTCTGGAGTCACATTGTATAACATTAGGTGCTTTTTTGTCACTTTTTTATTTTACGCAAATTTAAAGACTCCAAGCACGACATAAACGTTACAACTACATGGCCGTCTGGCCAGTCTGCAAAATAAGCAACAATTACAGAATTTGTTCTGCCTACTGCCTGACCTATCACTCAGTGCTGTGCAATCTTCGCATCTATTTGAGGGGCTGTTATGTACATTCATTAACGGTTATTTACATCGAATAACCTACGTATATCAGCCTTTAAGCCTGTTTGCAGTCAAAATCTGGATTCACATCGCGGACGACGAAAATCAAGTGCAATGTCACATCTAAAAACGGGGCTAAATGAAATTCTCACCAACAGCGCTGTTGAGTCACGAAATAACCTCCGGTGTGAGCAGTGCAGGCTAGTCACGTAGGCCACGTCTGGGACAAGTAATAAAAACAAGTCTAGGCAAAAAAAGGCTTAGGTCCGAAACTGCGCTATGCACCAAGCCGCCACTGAGCCAGACAACTTTCTCTCGCACTTGAAGAGAGCTCGCGCGACACCAGCAACGTGGGTACGACCTGCACCATTGCGCAATCGATAGCGGGTAGAGTAGCTTATCTCGCACAACTTGCGTTGGCGCAAGTTGTGAAACTTGAAGCAGTGCAATTTCTACATGGGCACCTGTTACTTACTAAAGAAACCACAGTACACTGGTTTCAACTCCACCGTTTAATAGCCAGGCTGCTGTTTTCATCCTAGTAGTAGTAAGCTTAACTTAGGTTAATTTTTTTGAGTATCTTAAGTAACTGCAGTATTTCATTTTCAACGTTCCCTGCCTTCTGTTGTTTCTCCATATGAGCTAACTCGTTCCAGCGAATCTCTAACCACATTTCTTTCTCACTTGGGAGTACCAATGCCACAAATGACTACGCATTTCGCGGAAACATGTTACGAAACCAGCTACTTTTTTCTTACCTTGCTCTTCCGCATGCCAAACATTGTTTCCAAGTTAACGACTGCCGTAAAATGCCACGACTATCCAATTTACTTCGTTATGCATACTCCGTATGAGCTCCACCCAGCCACGAACAAGGAAAACTACCGAATGAAGAGCATGCACTGTACGACGGGCATAAAAGGCAAAAGCGAGAGAGTGGGAAAAAAACAGCAGACTCACTGGACCCACTGACGTCACGTCATTGATAAATTTAGGAAAGGCGGGAAACCCCTTTAATCATAGGGCGGGTGATGCTCAAGATGTCACGAACGCATAAGTTCACACATGTCGAGCGCGCCTGAGTCACGGCGCATGGGCAAGGCTTTGTCTCGAAAATGATGACTAGATGGAAAGCGGGACGTCCGGGGCCACGAACGGAAGCGCGTCACTTTCCTACAGCTTCCCGTGAAACGGATAGTGACGTCACGGTGCCATCTTAACTGTGATGATGTTCAAAGACATGATTTCCGCCAAAACAGAATTTGCCCACTTGACAAACATCACTTGTTGGTTGATTTGGCAACGAAGCAAGTGGCGCTGAAAAAACTGGAGATGTCTCCACCAACTTTCACAAATCCGCGTTAAAATTAGCGGTCAAGTGACGCGAAACCTCAAAACCGTCATGCTCGAAAAACTAAATGACTGAAAAGTTCATCTCTGAGCTCATTTCCATTTCAAAGACCACATAGGTTCAGTACCTTGGAAAATGAGGTCAATCAGGTCCAGTTGTTGTATCAACAAAATGTGCAAAAACAAACTGCTGGCTCCGGATTACAACCTATATGAAACTTGCATAGATTGTCCTAACAAAAATTTGACCACAACCAACATTATAACGCCGCCTGAGTTTTTTTTTGTTTAAACCCTACAAGGAAAGCAACAAATAGAATCAAGGAAAAATCTTTATAAACCAATACATTGCAGCAGTGTTTCACTTAAAACCGCTGATGCTAGCGGGATTGGTTTCCGTGAGCGGATTTATCGCCATGTGAATCACGCATAAGACCATAAGACCTTGTTTCAGTCTTAACCAATGCAACACGCAGACGCTGTATATGTAAGATTTACCGACTTCATACACTGAACTTACTTTATATGACTACAAGTCAATCATGCTGACCGATATCGCACAGGTTTCTTGTAATCATTACATGTATCAGTAAGGGCAATTGTGCCTGCGGCTAAACGCCACATGCATCCAACACGCTGTTTCTCGATGAGACAACCAAAATCATAGGCCTAAGGTAGGCAACTTGTTCAATGGAAGAGTCACTTGCAGAAAAACAAAAACGCCAGCAAGCAGCAAAATCAGTTGGTAGTGTAATACAAATACGGTGAAGAATGTAAGTTTTACATAAAATGACCTACAGTAATTGAAATAAAACAAACGCATTATTAATCATTACTAGGTTTTTGTTTGATTTGCTATTCTCCTAGAAACTGGGCGATACTTTGTTAAAGCTGTGCGAATTAATTCTCGCAAGTGTTCATTCGTTAGGGTTGCACGATGTTTGATTTAAAAGAACTTCATTATAGAGAATAAAATTTCTCAGCAATATGTCGTGCTAAATACAGAAATGAGTCGAGCACTGGTCTTTTCAGTTCTGGAATTTACTTTCTGGAACCTGTCGCCAGAAATCAACTGTACAGTGGCCATGACTGAAATTTTTTAAAGCCAGATCTTCTTGCCTTTCGGTCAGTTTCATATCAACAGCAGACATGTTTGCAGCAGACGGTTGTCGAACTGGACAGCCATCACCGACTACGTTGAACAGATTTAGACGGAATGCAAACCATGGTTTTTGTTCCTGCAAATGGTTAAATCTGGCTTGGAACTCCTGCAGTAGTCTTCCAATGTATTTTTATATTTTTCTACTTTGTGGTGTGCAACTGCCTCTTCGTGAGAAGGATTTGTTCTCATTCTGACATTGGGAAATGACAGAATGTTTTGATAACTTGAGCTTTAGGTTCACTGTTTGCGAACAACTAACCTTACGAACTCGTGTAAATACATGGAATAAATGAAATAAACACGAGGCGCCAAGTCGACAACTCGCTACTAATTTGAGATATTGCTATTCCGCGAGAGCAGAAGTCTCCATACATTTTGTCCGAGGGCCACATCGCTATTATAAAACAGTTCGCGGGCGTAGCATAAACTCCCGGTCCAAAATAAAGAATGTCAAATGTTGTTTAATAATTAAAGAGAATGGTGAAATTGCTTCTTTGATTTCAGCATAGTGGGAAAATCTGGCTGCAGATGGAACGTACTTAATATTAACAAAGACCTCAGATTTCGGTAACATCAGCAAAGGTTAGGCCACCCTGCAGCGCAGTAATTTTCAGCCAACTGACATTTACGTGGCCGTCTTATGTAATGTTATTGTTTCGGGATATGTTACATTTTACAAAATCAACTAATTTTTCGTAAATATGCTATTTTCTCATTGTTGATAAAGTGTCTTAGCGGGCCGTAGTTTGGAGTCCCCTGAGCTAGACGAGCTACACAAAACATGTCGGCGAGTGGCAGTTTGCCCACCATTTCTGTAGGGTGGGCGGGAGAGATGAACGGATTTCGGTTTTTCAAATCCAAATCCAATCCGGCATTTCATTTTAAAATCCATATCCAAATCCAAAAACAGACCGTTTTAAAATCCGAATCCTGTTTATATCCGAAATGTTATCACTACTGTATTAGTCTACATGTAATCCAACTCAATATGGTTCGAGAAAAAATTTGCATCGTAATTCAAATTAACTTATGCTGTACCTTTGTTTTACAACACGTTAATAGTTGACACTTCACAGACTTAACGTAAATCGCAATCAATTTTAGCAGCAATGCATTGAGATGCTCAGTTCGTCATGAGTCAGTTTTAACCACTGAAAACTAGAATATCCCGCACAAAATTGTAACCATTACGACCAAAAATAGAAACAAGTTTTTAATGTACACATGCAACACCTCTAAAAACAATTCCATGAAAAAGGCATGTAGTGAATGACATTTGATCTATTCATATTAGCCAAGGCCACGTCTCTTGTTTGTCCGTTTTTGGCATTTTAAAATTTTTTATTCAAAAGCATCTACATTATTAGGCCCTAATTACTGCGTAGCCTGTCGGTCTAACTGAAATTACAGTATATTAAAAGCTTTCCCCGAAAGCATACAGAAACACTAGTGCTTTTAAGTATATTAAAAGCTTAACAGGCAAAAAGCACACGCAAGGTTTTGGCACTAGGCTACATAAATAATGATCTGATTAAATGTACTAAATCTAACTAAGCAGTAGGTATGACTGTTCTGTTACGTATAGCAATCATGAGTCCAGAAAAGGGACTGGGTCAATGAAAACCACACCAAATCGGTAACTTTGATGACATGATACGTCTGAACCAGTGTTGCCACTCTGTTGTTACGGAAAAGCACTGGATTTCATGATGAAAAAAAATAGATTCACAAAAAAAAGAAAACACTAGATCACAAATACATGACAGATTTGTCAGATTACAAGAAAATTGGTGTTGTACTTAGGAGCAGGTGGGTGTTTCGAACATCTTATATTTATTAGTATCGGACCAGATAGACCATAGAACACACAAACACACGCAAACAATTATTCTTTTACGCCTTACAATCTTTTAACGTCACTTGTGCAACACCTTCACACATGGTAAATTACCACATAAAGGAAAAGACCAACCACACTTCCACACCATTGCTCTTGAGAAATTCCTTGTGGTTTGAAATGTGAAATTTAGGCAAATGGGTAAATGGCACCTCTGTTTCATGACTTTCAACATAGCCACAACCTTCAGCATCAACGCTTGTGTTTGTTGTAGGCTGTACAGGTTACTGAAACTTTTAATAGATCGCCATTCACCACAGTCGCCTCGACTCATAGCGGTTTAACTCAAAACAGATAATATGCTTGTGTAATTCAAGATGCATTTTCTAGAATATTTAGCAAATTACAATCACACAAAATCAAAAAGTCTCAATCACAGTTAAATTTGTACTTTAATTACATTTAGCTCACTCATTAAAAAACACTAGACACCTATGAAAAACCATTAGAACACTAGATGAAATGCAAAAACACTAGATTGAGTGGAAAAAC
>Ga0210059_1009466_pt1 | contig 15219 bp, 6 predicted proteins | sample Ectturendosymbi2_FD_188042 | JGI IMG/M metagenome (GOLD analysis project Ga0210059, IMG submission 188042) | Ecteinascidia turbinata endosymbiont from Florida, USA - Sample 2 (SPAdes) (version 2) | ecosystem: Host-associated > Tunicates > Ascidians > Unclassified | place: Key West, Florida...
ATTCAATCATCTATTTCTTTATTTGCTGATGATACAACTTTATATTTTTCATCGAAGTTCCCAAAACACTTACACCTAGTCCTGTCAGAAGATCTCCTAACTTTAGGAAAGTGGTCTGACACTTGGGATGTTAGTTTTAATGTTCAAAAAACAAAGGTCTTAACTATATCCAGTAATCGTGGTGAACATCTTCCTCTGATTTTTAATAACATGCAGCTCCAAGAAGTTGATAGCCATAAGCATCTAGGCTTGCTCTTCCATAACAGTCTCCCCTGGCATCCCCATATTATAAGCCTTCATCAGCGTGCTATGCGACATGTTAACCGCCTTAGATCTATTTCAAATTTGGTGCCTAGATTTGCTCTTTTTCCGATTTACAACTCATTTATTCTACCAATTTTCGACTACGGCAGCGTCGTCTATGACACTTGCTCACAATCTGATGCTTTACTTTTGGACTCTGCCCAGACAACTGCAGCGAAAAGAATCACAGGGTGCATTAAGACAACAGCCAATGACGCTGTTTTGAATGACATTTCTCTTGTTAAGCTAGGTACTAGAAGAGAGAAACAAATTCAAATTTACTACTATAAGATAATGTTTGGTATGGCGTCACCAACCCTGCATTCTCTCATTCCAAAAATATGTAAAGACTTATCACCATACATGCTTCGTAACAGTTTGAATGTCCAGATTCCTTTGGCTAAAAAGAACATATTTTTTCACTCATTTTTTCGAAAAGCGGCTAGTTTGTGGAATGCATTGCCTATTTTTGTCAAATCTTCCGCTAGTTTTTCGTCCTTTAAATTACGTCTAGAAACTTTCAACTGCGGGTCAAAGCATAACTGATGGCACCTTCATGGTAGCAACCCACGTAATACATTGTTACGCTGTAGACTGCGCTTGGGTCACAGTGTCCTAAACCTGAACAAGTGCACTTATCGTATGTGTTTATGTGGTGATAAAGAAACGAAAGAACATCTACTCCTTAACTGCGCTCTTCACTCTATGCTTCGAGTTGACCTGATGCAATCTGTGAAATCAATTTTACTGAAAGAAGGTCTGCAAGATTTATTGTCAAGTGTATTACATGATCATTCAAGCCTGTTGCAACTTCTATCATTTGGACATCCTTCGCTGAAACTTAAACCCACAACCAATATGTATGACGCTGTCTCTAAATATCTTGAACTAACTAACCGCTTTACCTCGCCATAACACCTTGGATTTGTCTATTATGGTAACTCGTTTATTATTTCGTAATTAATTCTCCATTTCACTTTTTTCCTCGTTGTATAATTTGTTATATGTTTGCAGTTTACCAATCCATGTCTACTCGTGCCTGCAATCTTTTGTTAATTGTTTGTCGTCAGTTTGCAATCTCTCGTTAACTGTTCGTCTTGAATTGGTTCGCTCGACATGACGCGACGAAGAGTAGATTCAGGCTCCGGCCTGCCGCTCGTCGTCGTTAAATAAATAAATATGATATGCTGTCGGATCAGCACAGGATCAATGAGTTAAAACGATAAAACAATTAGCCAATTGCTAGTGGTGCCATGCTTAGTGGAAAAATAAAGAGACTGCAGTAAAACTGATTCTGCCTTCAGAGCTTCAAAAATTACATGCGCTTCTTGCTTGCAATAACATATCTACTGTGTTATTGCTTTTCGCATTTTATTGGTATTTGAGTGACTGTTGAATCAGGAGTAAGGTTTTCCAAGCGAAACTTGCCAAAAACGTGTTTGAGGCCAAAATTTAACAACCTAATAGTAATATTCATTGAACAAAAATTTAGTAGGTGTTTAAAATCTGAAATTGTCACGAAGTATTTTGAGAGAAAAAAGAAAAAGTTTGCAATGGGAGGTGTGATAATATGACTCGTATGAAATTGTTTTGCGCTGAATTTTTTGCAATTTCAAGAAACATGCTATTTTCCCCAAAGATTGTTTTGACTTGCATGAATTTCGTCCTTCTGAACAAAAATGAAACCAATGTTTAGCGTGGATTATTACACTAAACAATTGTCCTATCATTTGTTTGTTTTATAAAAGCTGGTTTAGTTGATTTGCTTTTGGCGTACAATCTTTGCTTTCGACCTTTTTTATTTTGATGTAGCATTGATTCACTCTGTCCATTATTGTTTGTTTACACTTCACATACCTCGGTAAGGCTTGGTCGCTAACCTGGGCTTCCAATAAAATTTGGCCAACAGGTCCCCGTAGTTTCAATTAGTGCCGAAGCAGCCCAACTCTGGGCCCCCCAAAATGCTTACAGGGGCCCCCCTAATGGTGATTTATAAAAAAAGTTATACTATGCTACATCTCGAGGCCGAATGTCCTTCAAAACAAAGCACCCTAACTGCAGACACAATTTTGACAGAACCAGGCCTGTAGCCAGGTTTTAAGGTTCGGGGGGGCAAAATACAATTTAAGCGGGAAAGATTTTTGTTTCTGTCATATATTTAAAGCAAATTTTTATGAGCACAACAAAATTTGGGAGAGCACAAAAAACATTTGGGGATAACCGCCCCGAATTCCCCTGTGTCTGCGAGTTTGGGCAGAACCGTCGCCAGAAAATCTTCCATTGCGGGTCTTCATGTTTGTGCAGGGGGGATAGGCATTCTAAAAATGTATATTTAGCTAATTCACAACATGAACAGCAGTTGCAGATTGTGCAAATTATAAATATTTTCCTGCAAATACCCATCATAGGCTCGTATCTTCCTACTAAAATTTTTTGAACGATCTTAACAAAAGGGATGGGTCGTAAATCATTGTCATTTAATTGACGGCGATTATTTAGAGATGTCGTAATGAAATGCAAATGTAAAAAAAACTTGCAGGAAATCAGAATCAATCCTATGGTTCAGTTACCAAAACATTATTACCGAAGGAGCAAACATGAGGCCGGCAAAGCATGTGCGCCGCGATGAACGTTTTTGTCATTAGCGCAAATTGATAAACTTTACCATGAGCTTAAGAGAGATGTGCTTATGAAACCTGCGCATTTGTCTTTTTAGCGGCCAAAATACGCATGCATAAACCTTGCTAATGTTTAATCTCCTGGTGCATGACACATGTTCAGAATAATAGCATTTTTTATCTCAAATCGCCTGTAAATAATTAACAAATATGGACTAAGGCCTACGTGGACGCAATGGTCAACAGCCATAATCCACTAACTGTACTACCCTGTTTTGGGACAACCCCCAAAATAGACTCTTCTAACTACACAACTCCAACTGGCTGTCTGAACAGCAGGCTGCGCAAATGTGTAACTTTGATCGTAAGCACCAAAGGTATCTTGCTGCTATGCAGTACAAAGTAACAGACTACCTGGGCTAGACATAGTACATTTTTTTACAATCACTACACAAAACACGTTGATCAAGGGAAAGTCTGACTTCTGGACATATACAACTAGGCATGTAGGCAGGGCCGGATAAATGAGCGCAAGGTTCATCAGGGCAAAGTCGTGACCGCGAGGCCCGCGGAACGCTTAGCGCAACTGCGCAGTTCGCTCATGCCTGATCCTTTGCCTGCAGAAGCAGATTGCGAAACTTGCTAGCGAATTGTACTCTTGGTCTTTGTTGCGTAACAATAGCACGGCAATAAATCTTCAAATGTTCACTTCAAGCAGTGCTGCCATGTTAGGATTTTCAAAACCAAATCTAGTTTATTTTGCAAATTTTTGGTTTATTTTTTTACGAATTGGTTTATAGTTTATTGTTTTAGTTTATTTTTTTATTATTTAGTTTGATTTTAGTTTGTTTTTTTTAAGATGTTTTACGCCTGGTATTAGTTGTGTTCCGTGCAATGATACATGTCTGGTTTCGGCGTTTTAAGGAAAATCTAAGCAAGCTTTTGGACAGTCTTTTGTTTTTAGCAACAAGCTGTTCCAACAAGAAGAAGTAGGCTACCCTGCAACCGTTGACATGTCATGTAGTTGATTTTTTTAATGCAAGACCTTTTACATAGGTTATGAAACTGAAACTTTGATAAGAGTCGCGGTTTGTTCTGAGTCAGATGAGGAATCCGTGAGAAATCCAAACGATGTCTCAATTTCATCTTGTGCTTATTTAAGAAGTACAGGGTATCAACTCATTCAAATAGAGTGAAGCAAATGTAATTGATGTCTGTTTCAAATGCCCTATGAAACAATATAGGACCTTGAATTTAATTTTTGGATAAATTTGGGATAGAAAGTAAAGTCATTGGGTAAATTGAATACCATTGGCAGAATTTGATAATTGTCCGTTGGCGAAATGTTACTGACACAGTAGCAGCGCCGGATTTAGATGGTGGGGACCTGGGGCCCAGGCGTGGTGGGAGGCCTCATGCACGGATACAGATTTTTAGGTAGGGGTGATCGATGAAGTCACTAGTATTTTCACGGATCTTAAATATTTATGAAGTAATCGTGTGACACCACATTTGTGAACTCAAGTGTACCAAAACTTCATGATGCATCATGAGATTTGACAATGATTAGCGATTTGTAAAACTGTTGCAAAACCGGCCACCAGAAGTATCGCATCTTCTTGGCTTTGAAATTTTGCTTGAAAAAATTTTGGAAAAAATTTCTGAGCGATCCAACGTTTTCATCATTTCTAAACACCAGTATTCGCTCGGTAATACATTTTATGGCGAAAACCAAACGTTAAAGGCAGAAGCGATTTTCAGTATTGTTCGCATTGATTGACCTGACTGGTTAGCTCTGTATCAATTCTTCATAGTTATTAGTTACATCTGCGGCTAAACGTAATCGTGGCATCTTTATGTTCCACTGATTGCTCGTGGCTCCTAAGCGTGCTTCCAGTCGCAGATTCCTTTTCTAATATGGAAATGCGCACATTTAGTCGTATCCGCGAACATCAGTCTACAAGTGAAACAACAGACACAAGTTTGTGAAGGAGAAAAACAAAGCCAGCTTCTGTCAACTACTTCGCCGTAGTGGTTCTGGCGACTAGTAAAACTTGCGGTGCATTTCCATGACGAGTTTCTGTCTTTCATGTATTCTGGAACATCCTGATTTAAAAATAACTTTTCATCACAATGTAAAGAGAATCTGCTTCATTTATCAACCAATATTCCTGCATCATTTCCGGTATATTGGATGACTAGAGACCGATGTCGTTGCCTCCAGTGATAGCGTCAGCCATCTCATCTATCGTGCTTTTCGATGCTACTTCTTGGCGTTATCCTGCTACTGCACTGTTGGTTAAACTACGTCTATTCTCATCGTTACGTAGACCTAAGTCTGATGCAGCATGTTCTTCGATTTTCTGTCTTCTCCCAAGTTCCGCAGAAAGGGCTCCACTGGACGGCCTCTGTAAACTAGTAACTTGAATGTTTCTTGACTTAGCTGCAATTTCTTCCTTTCTTATTTTTACCTCTTTTGCTTTTTTTACGTTAGAACCACTTGGATACGCTCTACGCTTGTAAAGGTAACGATCTCCCTTTCTTCTATTAATGTTTATTAATTAATAAGCTCAATAGGGCTGCCATACTTTTATCACAAAAAGGGAGAACATTTACGACTGTCACTTACTTAGTGTATTATTTATACTTAAAAAGCACAGAACGTATAGTCCTATTGATAAGTCTTAAGCATTGAAGTAAGGCGTCCAGTGTAGACGATGTTTCAGTCATAACACACAAAACAAAGCCTTTTTTACTTGTCCAATTTAGCCCATGAATATTTTGCAGTTTCCTTAAATTTCTTCGAAATGTAAAATCACCTTTAAGAATATTATGAAACTTCTTGCATAAAACATGTTTCAAATTACATACCAGCTTTAACAGAGTAGAAACTGGTTCAACCAGAAAGATTTCTCTTTCTTTTAGGTTTGTGGAGGCATCAAGGAAAAAATCTTTCCATGTTAGCGCATGCCTAAAGAGCCATAAAGCTGAAGTAAGACTGTGCAATTTTTATCAGTTTGCTGGAGCATTCAATTGTATTGCAAGTTGCAAAATATTTTGCCCATCTTTCTGTTCTATCATTGTACATTAAACTGCATTTGGTTGATGCTCTTTTTGCACGAACTCAAACAAGCTTTGGTATTGGTCAAATAGTTCACGTCAGCTTCATCAATAGAAACGGTTCTATGAAGCAGATTCTACTCACATGATTCATCATTTTCCCATTCAGTTGTTTGCAAACGGAGGAATTTAGTCGAAGCATTTAAATTCAGAAAATAAAGTGATCCATTTAGCCAGATGTGCAACACAAGATTTTACAACACAGATACATCTGACATGAATAAATCACAGTTATGATCCTTGCCTTCTCTGAGTTATCTTGGTGCTGACTTAACTTGGCTTGATTTGCATATCTGATTGTTTCTGTTTAATCCTTGCCTTCACAGTGGCGAAACAAGACGCACCTTCAACAAATGATGCTTTTGACTTCTCAATACTCTGAACTTGCTCATTAAAAGCAAACACAAGTGATTGCAAGTGTCTTAATGTGTTAAGCAGAGTTCGCTCAGAGAGTTTAAAAAAAAACGTTTCAGAACAACAGCTGGCTTTTTGATGGACATGACGTATGAATGTGAAGCTGGGTACATTTGAAGCATCGTTGGCAGCAGGCTAGGATGAAGTGACAAACACCTGGTAATAAGTTTTTGGTACTCAATATCACAAAGTCACAATAGACTTTTTTCCCTCTTTTGCGAACTCTGCAAATGCAACCACACGTAATTCACTCAGCTTCAAAATCATTTAGTTCTTTTCTGAAAAAGGGATATTTCTGACGCATTTCTTCATTTTTTTAGGATTACTGATTAGCTATAGGCCTAGTTACTAGAAACTATTACAATAGGCTATGTGCAATACACTGATCACGATATCATGGTTCATCAGCAAAGCTAGTACAGTATACTGGAGTCAGCAGTCCGTGCTCTAATGCTAAAGTTATTGAGATACTGAAAAAAAGTTTTACCACTGTAATGTGACGATTAATGTGAAAGCATTCCCGCCTTTCCAGCCGGAGTTAACTCAACCAAAACATTTATTACTGTATTTAGACAACTTGCAGGCCCTCCCATAAACTAAGCTACGCCACCATCTCTTATCTTGCTGCCGTTGAGTAGGGACGACTTACTGCATATAAATACAATATATCGTAAACAATGGGGGGCGAATTGCCTCCCTGGCAAGTAAAATGTGAAAACCAGACTCCCACTTCACCTATATTTCAGTTTTTGTGTTAATTTGGTGGTTTTCAGAAGGTTGGTAATTTGCTGTGTTTTCGGATTATTTTCCGGTGATTTAGGGTTTCAGTATAGCCATCCACAAGCGGTTTCACCGTCATTTCTCAAGTTTTTTTGCTGAGCGTTGGCTAGTGCATCCCGTTCAGTGGCCAGTGAGCCCCTTTTAACTAAGTTTTCCACCCTGGATGAAACCTCTAGTTACGCAATTGATTACAGCTATGTAAAATAGAAAATGCAAAAAGGCGGACATTTTGACATTTTTGAATGTCCTAGGAGAATATTTCATTTCTCATGGAAAACGTGGACATGTACTTCAATAAGATGATGTATGGTAGCCGTACTTAACAATGCTATTCATATGCGACCTGTGCGAATCTGAGTAAGGCAGACGCAAAATCTACCAGAAAAGAGTAGACGCAGAGACGTAAACTAATGCGTTGTACGTAGCTTGGACTTGCATTTCTCTAGATTCAGGTACCTGACCGACTTTCAGGAAACCAATAAGCGTAATAATTGTTTCATCACAAAATCGAATAATTTTCGGGTGAAATACTATACGATAATTGACAGCGTCTACAACCAAACTTTCTTCGCTAAAATGACCAAGTGGCACCCATATATCGCACACATGGCTAAACACATGAACATGGTGGAGGGCCCCTGTTTGGTGGGGGGCCCTGGGCCGGGGCCCCTTGAGCCCCCCCAAATCCGGCACTGCACAGTAGCATAGTGGACTGAAGTATGCTTGTATGGAGATGCCATTGGAGAAGTCCCATACAAAAAACTGGCTGGTTTTGCTCAACGCATGTTATGTAACCAATGCGACACTCCACTATAGAAATGGAACTAGTATTCAGCCAGATAAATGTTGTAAACTTAAAATTGAACAACAGAATGAGAGCAGAACTGGTAAATGCAATTTTGAATGTCAGGACTGAATTGAAAAGAGACAATATTATAAAGCATGTTATGATTATGATGAGATTCCAGAAGCAGTGGCCATGTGAAGTTTTATTGGCACTAGTTTGGTATGCAATGAAAACAATACTGCTGAAAGTTGTGTTAATAATATCGATAATTTTGTGACTTTTTTGTAGGATAAGATTCCAGTTTGTGTACTTTCATCATTATACTTTGTTTTTTGTTTGTTTATTTCTGCTTCAGTTTGGTTTATTTTGGTCTTTTTCTCAGGCTCATCTAGTTTATTTTAGGAAAACCGAGGTGGCAACACTGACTTCAAGTTACGGTAGCAAGCGTTTTTCCGCATGTGCCCACGGCTCTCAGTGAGGGTTTTTCCAGCCAGATCTGTTTTTTAGTCGATCTGGATGTCTAGGTATAAATATGAAAAATCGCCTTAAATCTGTGTTTTTGCAAGTGATAAATTCATCAGCAACTTCAGTGTGCTCAATACTATCATGGTAACTTTATACTACAGTATATGCGCACATCAGGTGAGAAAGTATGCATATCGGATGAAGCAGAACGTGTTCAATCGGTTTCATATTCTCATATAAGATCATTGTCAGGGTTATACACAGTGGTGTTTTTAAGGGAAGGCAAGCTAGCTCCTATTTTTAGGGGCCTTTCACAATGTATTTCGCACATAAATATTCCTCATTTTTGGTGAAAAATTTATTATCCGCTCACATAATATTTTCCGACCCACATCGCACTCGTAATTCAGTACTCTGCCTTCAAAGGGGCTCCCAAGAGCAACTGCAATGTGTATGTAGGCTACTCTGCTTTCAAAAGGGCCCCCAACAACAACTGTAATGTGCAGGTGCTTTGCTTTACAAGGGGGCCCAAGAGCAACTGCATTTGTGTAAGACTGCTTCTAAGGGATCACAATAGCAAATGTAATGTGTAAGTAGCATCACTACGCTTCCAAAAGAACCCCCAATCGCAACTGTAATGTGCAAAGTAGGCCTGCCTTGCTTTCAAAGGGACTCAGCAGCAACTGTAATGTATAAGTAGGCTACTTTTCTTTGAAAGGGGCCCCCAGCAGCAGCTGTAATGTGTAAACACCTTGCTATCAAAGAGGCCCAAAGTAACAGTAATGCATAAGCGCTTTTCTTTCAAAGGGCCCCCCAACTTCACTGATTTCTAGTGCTTCATATTTCAATTTGAGGGACCGAAGCTTTCTCAGGGAGGTAACTATGTGGTGACGGGACTGAATTTTGGCCCCTTTGACAGCGTGGGTCCACCACTTCTGTGTATGGAGTGCGGCTGATACGGCTCTGGTTTCAATAACAGTCGACCCCACACCTGAGCCTAATGAAATGTATTCTAGATAGATTTATTAGATAATTGTATCATTCCAACCTAAAATCAAGTAATTGAAGCTACCACAACCACTCTGTTGAATTGTAATAACATGGCTTTGTATTGTGTATAACCTTGATTTCCTACAAATTGGTCAAAGTCACCTGTGTGGTTTATACTAAATCGTTAAGTGCTTCCACAGCCAAACAAGGTAAAGAGCGCAAGAGTTATATACGCAATAATTGGTGATTTCTGGTTTTGTTTTTTTCGTGGCAGAAACTCTTTTAACGGGTATGAAGCAAACATGTTTGGCAAGAAAGTAACTGCGATTATTATAAAGGTCGATACAGAGTTGGGAAATAGGGAAAGGACCTGTAGGTGAAATAGATTTTCCTAAAAAACACCTTTTGCTATCAAAAGGTACTTTTCCTCACTTGACAAGATAATAGCCTTTGCAGTACCAGGATACTGTAAAGATTATAACACTTTCAGCAAAGAAGGTGCATTGCCGGCATAAAGTAATTTCAAGAACTGCATTATTTTACCAGGTTGTTAGAGGCGATTGCAATTTAAAAAGCAGTAGTTCTCAAAGCACGGTACCGCTGGTGAGCTAAAAATCTTGTTTCCTTCGGCATACGCTTTTGTTTATGAGACAAATTTCATCTTGCTTCATGCTCCTAGTGCTGGTTGAATTTACAATTTTTGGATTAATGATGAGTACAATGTTTTATTTGCGTAATGCAGGATGGTTGTATGATTCTCACTTTGTCTTTTGAACTAGATCAAGATAAATTTGTTTGGCGGCTGCTCTTTCCTGCCAAAAGCATTGAAAGCATCACCCCCAGCAAAACGCACAATCAGGGCAAGCTACATGAAACGGAAAATGGTCACTATTCGAGTCGTCTCATAAATGATTTCTGAAAAAAGTCACACCTTCACTTTACGAGCTATTCAGAATAAAATGTCGAAAATGAAACATACACACCTGCTAGAGAACTGACGTTTAGAGCCAAGCCGTAGTAAACAAGTGAGGTAACAAACCATTGGAAAATCAAATTAACGGTTATCCAACGCATGCGAGCTCGTTTGAAAAGTTCAAGTGGGTTGTAGCGTTTTTCGAGATCTGCCTTGGCCTGTTTGGTAACAGAACAAGGCTATTTAATAATAAAGTTTTACCTAAGAAAAGAATATCAATCCTAATAACAGTGTGCATGTACAGATGTTTTGACAGCGTAACAAAACATCCTTTAGCCTTCAAAACATTTTCAAGTGAATTTTTTACTGTGCAGCAAGTAATCCTACCAGAAGGTTTCCTCCTGACGTCTTCGCGTCCAACCAAACGTTTTCACTCAATTCAAGTCCATTTCTGTGAGCCATTTTTTCACTGATAGCCTTGGCTTTGGACACTTTTCCTTTGCTAAAAAGCCACCTGCAACGCAATGGTAGGTTTACATCAGGCCCGTAGCCCCTGGAGTGGAATTCGAAGGCTATTCCCACAATTTTTTTGTGCCCACCCAAATTTTTTTGTGCCCAGAAAGGTTTGTTTTAACATATGATAAAAACAAAAATCGTGCCCCTAAAACTTTATTTTGCTCCCTAAAATCTTGAAACCTCTCTACGGGCCTGGTTTACAGCAAAATGAAAACTACTTGAGAACAGCGTTCTCGCAACGTGGAAATGTGCGATAATATTATATGAAAAGACTTTCAAAGAAGTGTGCTCGAAACACAACGGATCTAAAGGCTTTTTCAGAAATTGTGTTCCATTAAAACAGTTGAAGAATGTCACAGCTATAGGCGGTTATGACGGTGGGTTTGAGAGGGTACACCCTTGCCCAATTTGTGCAGATTAAACAGCGCTTATGTGTTGTCACAACACAATACGTGTTTTTCAAGACAGATAGATTTCAGAGTTGCTTTTTTGGAGAAATGAAAAAAACAAGGGCAGATTTTCGAAAATAGACAAACGTTCCCCTTGTTAGTAATATTTCAGTTCAAAAAAATATATATCTTTTTTCCATTTGTGGAGAAAACTCTCTGAAACTCTCATAAATGTTAAACGATACAGATGCTCTTCGTACGAAACGTATGGCGTTTGAACTATGAACGTGATAATTTTTTCATGCAATCATCTTTCAACCCTCCACTCGGAAAAAAGCCTTCCTGAAAGCCTACGATGATACTAAAAGCCATTTGCGATGCAGAAAAATTTGGAATAAATATAAAACGAAGTTCAACCACAATAAAAACACATTTTTAACTGAATTTACTGCGGATGTAACAATTGTGTGATAACGATTGATTGCGGCGACGATTTTAGCGATTTCATGTCAAATAGTTGCTTTTAATATCAGCTTTTCTTTTATATGATGTTATACTGTAGGTGACCAGAAGCAAGTTTTATCTCAAACAAATTTTGAATGTGTCAGTGGCGGCTATAACATGCAACCAACACGGACGTTACTATCAAAAAAAATCAGACGAGCACAAACAGGTTTTGACATTTGCAAGTAAGAGCTAAATGTGTGAAAAGAGGGTGACGGAAATAGTTGGCTACTTTTTTGTTCTTGGCAAATCATTTTAGTATTTGGGTTAAAATGCAGCTAATAGACACTAAGCACTATACCTCCTGGGTTGTCACACTAATAAATTTCTCAGATAACTTTTAACATGTGTTCTGACAGTAACCAGTTTACCTGGGAGATTCGGGCACAAACACAGACAAAGAGCAAAAGATGATAGGAATGAAAGACATATAGAACTGCAAGTGCCTCCAGTCTCTCCAGAAAAATGAAAAAAGTGACAGAAGCATCTCGCCAAATGTGAACATTACTTGAACATTAATTCCAACGGCTGTTTTCCACTTGTCTCCAGTTATTTCCATGACTGAAATAAAACTTACTTAGGTTATTAGATTTCGGAAGGCACAAAAAAACTTAATATTGTACTAATAAACTTGCGTGGGTAAATAACCTGGTATGCAAAGAATGTTTGACAGTTCAGTTCGAAACCTCGGCGATACAACTCTTTTTTGCTTACTTTCTTATTTCATCAAGGTCAAAATGTTATTATAAAAAACTTTCAAAAAAATTTTTTTGAGCAACTAAAAAACCGCATTTACGCTAACAGGCGTATCTGCCAACCATTCATGCTGTTTTTAGTCAAGATCAGATGGACGTCAGGAGATGATTTTTGCCACTGACACATAAAATGCGTACATGGATTGCCGACTCTCTTTTCCAAATCTTCTTCCAAAGTTGTGGTAGTTACAAGAGAGAGGAGCAAATGAAAAGGAAGACTGAATCACGTGCTTTACATTGGGTTTTGTTTATTTTGCGATACGCACCATAGACGACACAGGAGAGGTAGCTTGCTTGAACCAGAATCGCCAGCGTGAAGCGGAGAACCACGTATGAAGGTAGATTCGGTGAAAAGGAACATCCAACGCCCACACCTATCATGCAAAGCTGGCAAACGATCATAGTTGGCAATCGGCCGATCCTGTAATCAACAACAAGCTGCATTTACTGCATCAGAGCAGTAAATAGAAATTAACGAACAAAGCATAGAGCCGGAAATGTTCTTACCGGGCTACTTTCTTTCGGTATGCCAACCAAGCTTTATGCAAGTTCAGTCGGAACTAAAGCACGGTTTTTTTCTACTTTACTAAATCAAGAAGTGAGCTCTTGCAAAACCTTATGATAAGAAAATCTACCTTCGACTTCTGCATGAGCTTGTTTGACTCATACCTGTCAGCAACACTCCCTCCGGCCAAAGCTCCCACCATAATGCCCAGGTAGAAAACCGACGTCACAACTGATTCAATAATGACGCGATCACAAACAAGATTCCACTGTAAAACAAACATACCATAAACGCGATAAACAATAAAGATTGTTTTGAGCTAAAGGCAAATAACAGCGGTTCATCAACCCTGGGGCTACAGTAGATCGAAAAATGTCGATTAAAAAATTTCAAGGTATACTGTACTTGAACTCAGTTTGCACCTTAACCTTTTATCTACACTTTCAAAAAAATTATTTAAAAATGTTTCTGTTTGACAAATGCAAAAACTGGATGATTAATACAAACTTCCAATGATCAGTGCTTGGGAAATAGTTCAAAAAATTGTCTAAGTTCTTGAAGTAATGTCACCAACAACTCGAACAGAAAAAATATATTAGGTTTGGACCTCTGACACATGCCTCTGTCACAACTGTTTCCTTGTACGTTCCTGTATCGTAATGAAATCCCTCATCGCAGTTAATCGCAACAACTTGTGGAGGCACAGGTGGGTAAGGTCTGATGCAGTCAAACGTTCCTGGTGTGCATGCGGATAAGTTATAGTTGTAACGTTGACATTCGGAGTAACTCTGCGTGACGAAAAAAAGCACAAGAGAAATTATTTTGTGCATAAGTAAAAATTTTAAAAGAAATCACTAGACTTCCATTGTGCTAATAACTATTAGCTATCGAAAAGAGCAGAAAATAAATTTGTAGATGGAAAAGAAGTCTTAGTGCGCTATGTTTGTGCTATTCCACACGGCATATGCTCTGTCTAAATTGCTACGCAAACATTTGTCACAACCATTCACTACGGCGGGCAATTAGGGGCCGCCCAGTAACGTATGGCCCGCCACAGCGTTTTCAGTTGCCCGCGGAAACATTCAGGAAAATCTTCAAATCTCAAGACTCTTCCAAATCACAATAACGTTAATGCTGAGGCTAACTTGAACCAAGATTGCTTTCATTTCCATTAGAAGGTCCGGCCCCCCGCTAAACGCGGCAATCTCAAAGTGGCCCTCCAGCCAAATTAATTGTCCGGCAGTACATTCAAGGTATGTCGTAATAACCGGTCTAACAATGAAAACCGCCTTTTGCTTCAGTTGTTACCTCCATGCTAGCCTAAGTCTACTGCGTTGCGTGTGGAAGTGAAACGTTTTACAGTACAATCAGTGAAATCCATTTTTTAAATATTTTGAGATGTCTGATATCCTTTTTGGTTTGCTATTACAGACGTTTCATGAATTTACAAATTTACAGTTCAGTTGCTTTTACGTAAAAAATCTGGTTTTCTCCCGTAAAACATATCCGCCTCTCTCATCCTTAACTATATTTCCCATTGACTTGGTTTTGTACGTTGCACGTGACCAGGCGCGGACACAGGGGGGGGATGCATCCCCTGCATCCCCCCACCAGACTTACAGAGGTGTTGACATGACACTTGATTTCATTGAAAATCATCGCCAAAAATATTTTTGTACTGCACATTACTTGTTTAAGATGCTAAAAATCAACATATGCTAACAATTAGTCAAAAACGCTTCTTCGTTTCATTAGATGAGGTGGCCTTGTTTAAGGAGCCTGATATCAAATAGTCAATGAGCGCATGGACGTCCGCAGGGCATGGGGGCAAAACGGGCATTTGCCCTCTGGTGGAAATTGGGATTATGAACCAAACATTTGGAAAAACCTGAAGTCGGCATCTTAATTCCGATTAATTGATTTGATTCTTGCAATGACAGTTTTTTGCGGGTATGAAACTCACACTGCACAAGAGTCAGGTTCACAGTTGTAGTGTCATGCAGTGACGAGCTTGCAGTTGACTCATGTCCCCTCCTTTGCCTGCAGAGGCGGGTTGCGAATGTGGCGAGCGGATTGTTCTACTGTTGGTCTTTATTGCGTAACAATAACATGGCAACAAATCTGCAAAGGTTCACTTTGTATTACGGTGGCAGGCGTTTT
>Ga0210059_1009467_pt1 | contig 15218 bp, 5 predicted proteins | sample Ectturendosymbi2_FD_188042 | JGI IMG/M metagenome (GOLD analysis project Ga0210059, IMG submission 188042) | Ecteinascidia turbinata endosymbiont from Florida, USA - Sample 2 (SPAdes) (version 2) | ecosystem: Host-associated > Tunicates > Ascidians > Unclassified | place: Key West, Florida...
AATGGAAACGTTTTCGAAACTGAATCTGTACACTCTGGTATGATTTTGTTGCAAAATAGGTCTCCAGGGAGAATATCTTCTGCTGATTTGTCCAAGACATTTTTGGGGCAACTATAGCTGCAAACGATCATCCATGGATTCACCTATCACGTCCTGCAACAGAAAAGACGTTCGTTAAAAAATGGGTTTTTTATCGAACAAAATATGGGTACGCATCTTTTTGGGTCACCCTGTAATTTCACAATGATATTGAGTTTTTATTGCTCAAAACCCAGGTTTTCCTGAGTTTCTTTTCTCAGCTACCCAAAATTGGGTTTGAAAATTTTGCCCCGAATTAGAAACACTACATGCAATAGATGCTGCCATCATCAGCATTTTTTGCAAAGCAATTTGAAGAATGTCAGGAGGACTTCAGGATGCAATAATTTTAAGTTGCCCAGCTGGAAACTAGCATTTTTCAATCTAGAATATTCTCGCATAATTGCTTGCCATCTACATCCGAACTGTACAGCGCTCCTAAATTGTCACACATAGATTTTAGTTTTTCACAGTCAGGACCATACAAAGGCCTTGGACATTGAACAGAAAGCCAAATTAGTGCAGAAAAAGCTGGCTCTAAACATGACTAACAAATAATTTTTCATAAGTTAACATTTTTTGCTCAACTGGTACGGTAACAACCAGGTTTTTTTACAGGCATTTTAGAGACCCGATTCAGGTCCCTAGAATTTGAAATCGGGTCCCTAGAATCAGAGAAATTATCATCGGGTCCCTAAAATCAGAGAAATTGGGTTCTTCCAGATCCATCGCGGGTTCCTAACATTTTTCTTAAAAAAAACCTGGTAACAATGCTAACTGCTGATTTTTTAATGACTAATGTTCTCTATCGTAGTCTTTGGGCTGGGCATTATCTTCACTGTTCAGCCTATTTATTGGACTATAGTGACTATCGAATAAGTTTCATGAAGTTGGAGTGGGCCACAGCAGTTTAAGTAATTTATAAATCTGTAGGGCCTCAACACCAGCTATTTGCGTAACAGTCAGATTCTCACAGCTCAGTAGCGTAGCTTGGGGGCCAAAATATTTGTTATTAGATGAGCAACAGTATTTTGTTTGGGATACCCCCTCTCAAAACACAAAATGACTGGATATTCTGAAAATTAGGGGGGCATGACTCTCTGACCCCTTGGCTATGCCTATGTCACAGCCACAGACTTAAACTCGTCTCAAGCAGCTGCTGATGAATATCTTGTTGCCTGAAATGCAGCAGTAGCCTACGGTCTGACTTGGCACATGTGAGCATTCTAGTTCTGTCCCAATGTCTGGAAGTCATGTTTTATGACAATATGGCAGTTTTGTCACAATGCTTGGTGGTGCTAAGTGCGACATGCCTGATGTAATGTATTGGATACAAGCATGCTGTGTTGAATGTTGATGTAGCATTGCAGTTCATGGTTGTATGGGCACAAAATAGAGGTTCAAGAGACTGCAAATAAAAATTTTAATGTTTGCCAAGCAATTTTTGCAACCCCGTCAAAGCTGCGCCCATGACACATGCCATGCCTGCCAGTGCCATACCTTAGATACGCCACTGATGCTCTTAATGGTAATTATAAAGGAAGTTAGCACTTCAGCATCCCATAATGTGAGAGGATTTTGCACCAAAAACGTGGCTTTGCGTGAGCGTAACTCTGGTGCCGAAAGCGGTAGAGAGCTGTTCAAAGGCTCAAAAGACTTGGCGCATCTTCTAGTCTGCACTCGAAAAAATTTTTTTGGTTGGGAGGTGTGGATTTTTTGTGAGTGACAACATAAGTGGAGGACTTTTAGGGCACCTTCGCCCACTTCACCTGGCCCTGGGCCCAAACCATTAGATGGTAGTGTTTTGCTGAAGTTTTTATTGGAAACTAGGCTACAATCTGAGTCTTTTGATACTTTGGATGACTTCAGCAAGATACTTTGGCCTAGCGGTTGGGCCCTAGGCCAAATAATATGAGCCAAAATTGCCCAAAAACTAGTTCACTTAAGATGTCACTCATAAAAAATTTGCAATCCCCAACCAATTTTATTCAGATTTTCATTTGTGTAGAAAATAATAACATTGGTGTTAAGTGATTCAGCTTATCATGTAGTGTATTTTACAGCATATGTTTGAATTTACAGTAGTCCCACTTCTGGGAATACTGTGAATTCACGACCATAAGATTCCCAGACAATGTTACGGAAAGATCATTGTGTTATGTATTGCTAAACAGTATAGTTGCTTACCAATTTTGTATTTTTCTCACTCATATTGATCATGCTATTGTTTAGCTTGAAACAGTCTAACTAAATAAAAATGCCAAAGTGTTGAATTTTCTCCTGCAGAACAGCATATTTATTTTCCCCCAACAGCCATTACCATTAATTTTAAAATGTAACATTGTTTGCAGTAATTGATGAAGAGGTGCATTTTAAGTACAATCCGTAACATGAAGAGTAAATTTCAGTAGCGGTTTTATAAACACTAGAAGTAGTGTATAGAATACTATTTATTGATGTGTTTGGTGTGCATGGCTGCATACTGAAACAAGTGTTCTTGTTTTTCAAGTGTTTCTTTATTAAGCTTGGCCTTTCTTCCAGTGTGTTTGTGGTTGTGATGTTACAATGGATAGGTTTGTTCATAAAAAAGAATTTTCTGGAAATAGGTTTGCTGCCAGCCGTGCAAATGAGCATCATTCAAATTCTTCCATCCATGCTAACTCAAGGCAGATTGAAAACAAAAAGAAGGTTGTTGCTGATCTTATGAGTTTACGCAGAATGAAAGTTATGCAGCAAAATCGATCAAGGTTGCCAACCATGCTAAACCTTGAAATGCCCTGCAAAGGTGATCCCAAATTAGTTTTGCCTTTGGATAAAAAAAACGTTGAACCCTTGTTGCAAGGAACTACTATGAAGAAAGAACTGGGCACTGTTTTTGGTGAAGAAGCTTTGGATAAAGCCACTGAGCATTTTGCTTCCTTGTCATCTGAAAAACTACGACCAAATAGCAGAGAAAGTGTGCAAGTTAAACGAAGACAGTTCCTTGAAAGTTTAATGGAACATGATCGCAGTCATTTGAGAGAAAATCAAAAGCTGAGGGTAGCACGTAAGGAAATTCTGGTTGGAAAGCAGGTTGAATTGAAACAACAAATCACTGCTTTACATGGTGAAGGCAGTGCAAGTGTATCAAAAAGTACTTCCAATGAAAATTTGGACCAACTTGTTGATGAAACTGGGAAGAAGATAAAAGAATGGGAACAAAATATAAAGTATTTGAAAGCAAAATATCGCCCACAAAAATTGAAGCATAAAATATTTTCAACAAGTTTTGGTGATTTTATTTCATCTCACAGAGAGCAAGTGGCTGTTGTGATGCCAATCTTGGAAAATATACTTGATGATGTTCATGATAAAAGCAGTCGGAATATGAGCAGGGACAGTAATCTTTTTGAGATTTTGCTGAAAACAGACTGGGAGCAGTGGGACAGTTACCAAATTGAAACTGCCAAGTTCATGGCTGCTATGGATGTAATGGAGGAAATTTTGTATGATGTTTGTGTTGATGCACTGTGTAATGTTTGTGTTGAGTGTGAGTACCTTGCACATATGTCACACTACTATTCAGAGGATGTTGTTTTTGAAAGTGTGCATGCAACTGCCACAGGAATCAAAGGAAAAGTTAAGAAAGCACCAGAAAAAACAGTTGTTTTAGCCTGGTGTAATGTAAAGGGCAGTCACAAACATTTACAAGGTGACCTATGGGTGCACACTCAACTATCAACAAAACCAGGACCACCAGGAGTGCAACCATCTGTCACCAGTGTTGTCACCCTACCAAGTCCTGTGCAGTCCAAAACAGCTCTAGATGTTATTTCATCAGAGCAGGCTATTCCAAAATTATCATCTTCTTTGGGACAGTCTGCTGTTTTGGATGACTATGTGTCAAGGGAAAGTGAGATATGGGAAAACATCACTGCTTCATCTCCAGAAATAGCCTATTGTCCTCGTAAAGCTGTGGCAATTAGTGCCACATGTCTTACCTATGACCACAAACTCTTTGCTATTGGAACTATCAGAGGTGACATACTGGTTTATGACATGACCTGGCAGCCATCTAGGCTAATTCGTGCCGTTGCACATAAAGGTAAGGAAAATGATGCCATTCTTGGCATTTGTTGGAGCTTAGATTCAACAAGATTACTTAGTGTGACTGAACAAGGCTGTGTAGTTGTGTGGAGTGCTTCCTATGCTCCATTTGTGTCAATCAATGATCTCAGTTCACTTGATGCTGAAGAAAATTATACAAATGCTCAGCAGTTGACAGCCCTCTGTGTCATGGAAAATGCAAAACTAGACTTTGTTTTTCAGGAGGGGCCATTGACATCAGCCTTGTCAGAAATAAACAAAATTTCTCATGTGTTGTTCGATCCTGCTTTATCGTTCGGCGGTAATCAAAACTTCATTGTGGTTGCCCTAAAAAGTGGTGACATATTGAGGTGTAATTTGTCATCCTTGATACAGAAGAGATGCTACCAAGTGATGCTGGGATCTAGGGAGAATGCACAGGAAATGAACTTGGTTACAGGATTAGGTGCCATTTCTAACAAAAGCACTAGTAAAATTGGTCAGTCAGTTGTGGCTGAACTGTTCCGGTACCATAGATTTGAATTGGTAGAAGTGTGCTTTGTGAGGAATGCTGGAGATATGATAACTCTTGATGCATCATTCAACATCAGTCAGTGGGCTCGTGACAATGGGTACCTAAGTACCTTTGGGTGGTTTATTCCTCAAAGAAAGTTCAAGCTTTCTTTTTTAGAGGAAATCCTTATTCCAAAGGGAGAAGATGTGATCAGGTTTGAAGATGAAGTTATCATTAAAAGAAATGTGAAAGGACGTAGACTGTTCAAAAATAAACTACTTATAGAGCGTGAACGACAAGCTGCAGTTCGTGACATTGATGTAATGGGGTTAAAAAGCAGAAGACCGTGGTATACTGATGAATTTCCTGATGAGACAGAAAATGAAGAAAAGTCAAAGAAGCAGTCCAAGCTGATCACTCGCATTTACACTCCTCCGGAGTTTCAACAAAGCGATGTTGCTGCTGGAGGCGCTACATTTTATGTGCTGACATACAAACGAAGCAGTGATCTGCTGGTGAAATATGCTGAAAGAGTCTATGAGACCTCTTCAGCAAAAGTTTCCCAAGTGCTGATGAGCTGTTTGTCCCCTTCTGGTAACAAATTGTTTTTTCTGTTGCTGTATGATGACTATCCACCAAATGTTCGCAAGCACATATCAATAATTGACCTGGACTTGACAAATTTTCAGCTGGGCAACATTGGACCTATACAAATAAATATCACCTCGGATGTATATGAAAAGTGCAAAGTTGGTGCTGCTGCAACTTTTTTCGTTTCAAGAGTCTACAGTGTATGTGCTACTGAGTACATAGTAGTCAATGTAGCAGGCAATCTTCAGGTGTATTCTTTGCTTAGTGGAAACAAAGTAGTTTACTCACTTGCATCTAAAGATAAAATATCTCCGAAACGTGGGTTGATGTTTCCACCCAAATTAAGTAAAATTGATGAAGGAAACAAGGTTTTATTTATCAATCCTGATGGGTTGTCTGCATACATTCTGGTTATGCCACTTCCAAATAAAAAAATGCATGTGAAAAGTAAGCTGATTCATTTCGAAGACAATACTGCAGCTGCAATGAGGGAGGCTGTGCAGTCCTCCCACAAAGCAATTGTTGCACTGAAGCAAAATTTTGAGAGATCTGGTTCCAGTGAAACATTCGAGGTGGGTTGGTATGCTCAAGAACAGGCGCATGTGCGTGATAATCACACTTGTAGAGAAATGCCCACCAAACTGTATGTTGAAATGACATTGAACACAATATTGGATGTTGTCGTTGCTCGTGCTACTGGCTACCGCATCCCTCAAAATGCCAGAAAGAATGTTTGGAAACAGGATTGGCAAAAAATGCAGACATACTTTGCTGAAAACTAGCACGTGTACTAATGCTTCATAATTGCTCACAACGTATCACTGATCTGTGTGCAATTTCAGTTGCTTTGAATGACTTCTAAACTTGAATCAAGGTTGAAAAAACGTCATTTTCATGTTCTTTCCTATATCTCCGCTTTTGATTTTCTTAAGAATGGAGTTTGTGTCCCATACTTGATTTTTAGCGTTTTTTGATTGCACTTGAGAAAAACGTTTTGAATCTGTGCCACTTAACTTTCGATTTTTCAACCGTAGCCAAACTCGCATTCAAAAGAATTTCTGCAATTCGCATTAGGATTTGCCACATGAGGTAAAATTTTTACTTGTAGTGCTGCTTCATCTGGTTTATTCGCACCAGCCAAGGTCCAGAACTTATGAAACAGGTGTATCTCACCTCCATATTATTCTGTAGAGTTTCATAGCATTATATGATGAATACTAAAAGATTCGTGAAATCTGATTTTCCAAAGCACCCATTTTTTATTACTTTCACGTCTGTTTAATTAACATGTTTACTATTTGTTCAGTTCATTCCCATAGCCAATGGCCGTTGGTGCGCTTTAGCAGCATGCACGATCGTTTGCCAGTTATTCCGGTTCCAACAGTTTCTTAAACAATATTCGTGGCTCAAGCCAGTCCATGAGTTAATATTGTCAATCCAGCTCGTCTTTGGACGACCTCGAGTTCGTTTTCCTGATAAAGATCCTTGCATTATAGTGCTCGCGAGAGAGTCCGTGTGTCTGGATACGTGCCCAAACCACTGTAATTTGCGGCGTCTGACGATTTGTATCACCGGTTCGAGTTCGCCGATCATGGAGGTGACCTCTTGTGTTGTTGAGATGTTGGTGCGGTGCGCGATGTAAGGAATCTGGAGTAACCTGCGGAAACACCGCGTCTCGAATGCTGCTATCCTCTTCTCCAGGTTGGGGGTAAGGGTCCAACTCTCGCAGCCGTAAAGAGCTAATGACTTACAACATATTTCCGTTGGTTCACTTTGTTCTTTTTGATATATACCGTGTGCTTATTTTCATCATAATGTGTAAATTTATAATTGTTGTACGCAATCTATGCTGTGATACGTGTTCACATGGTAACCATTTAAATCAAATTCGTTTTGGAGGGATGGGACAGTCGCTTTCAAGCATGTGTCTTCGTCGGCTGCCAGAAATATACAAATGTCAAGCCTTAATGGTAAACGGAATGAAAATTGAAGTTAGTCTTGGAACTTGTAATTATGCCACTTACGGCGGTAATTGCATTATATTTTCGCGGCTGTTCCATCTAAAATTGAGGTTTCGCTACCCGAAAGCCATTTTCAAACTTATGACCAATGCATTGTGTTTTTACGAGTTTGTGATTTGTGGTTGGTATGTTTTTAACGCTACTTGAAGAAGCAACTTCCAAGCAAAAACTGCGCCTAACATTTATTCGGCCTTGACAGTTTGCATGTACTGTTTTTTTGTTTTTTTATTTCTATTTCAAAAAATGTTTTCAGTATTTTGATTTTAATGCACCTGTTTTCATGTTATGCACATATGATTTTTATTTTTCCCTACTTGTAAAACGTAAGTATTTGCAACCAACTTTGGTTTTCGTACTTTTCTTGTGCTTTTCAGAAAATTCGTTTTTTGAATAAGTTTCTGGCAAGTTGTTTCTACACGCTTATTTACTTTTTGCTTACTTTTGGCATCTGTTCACTGTGTTGCTTTAAACTTGTAAAAGAGTACATTTTTACCCTTCAATTGTCTAAAGATACCCCACCAAAAGAGTTCATTTTTTCAATTACTTCCGTGAAGTGACGGTCATAACTGAAATGTTTCATGTAGAAGTTTATTTCCAACATGTTTAGTTTTGCCTCCACGGCATTTTGAATAAAAGCCACTAACTTTTTTGGCAACGTCAAAAACGGGTTTTCCTCAAAAATCACGTTACACGTGTGCGCAACATACCTCAAAAGATGCGTTGCTGTCTTCCGAATCACACGATATCTGTACTGACTCTCTAGCCTAATCTGGTCGCGAGTTCCGTGATCGTGGCTTCTGCGGACGTTAAAGGATTTTAAACGTGTTGCGTTGCGAATTTATAGTTTGCCATGGCGTCTACCGTTTGTTTTCCGTTTTGGCTGATACCGATGAATAAATTGTTAACACGGCAGTGCCGTTAATTGTTAAGCAGCGTATCTTAAAGTGTTGAAGCCTATTTGTAAACAAGCTGCAACATGTGCTCTTCTGCTGCTGTGGCAGGAACGAGTGTGGGCATGTATCTCGCAGGCCACTCGAAAAGAGTTGTGCGACTTCGATGCCTAGAAGCTCGGGAGTGGGTTATTGCTGTCTCGACCCGTGGAATGTTTCACTTCTGCATATGTAGCTTTTGCGCTTTCCGGAAGAGCCCCGTAGCCAGTGGCAAGCAACGCAAAGGAAAATTAACTGAAGAAACTGTGGAAAATCACATGTCGTCTTTTTTCCCGCACTTCGTAATATAATCTGGCTGTGAGAGTGTGATCGCCACGTTTATCATTTTCGGTTGTTTTTTATTTCCAATTAGCTTCATCTTTGTTATGAGTTGCTCAGTTTAGTTTGTGTGAGGTGATGTGTTCATTTTGAACGTATCGACAATGTTCTTGCCGGTACCACAATTCTTATTCTGATTTGAAAAAGTGTGCGAGACGAATTTACTGCAAGTGCTGTTGCTGTTTGAACTGAACATCATGTAGTACTCACGCAGTAGCCACTGTTCAAAATATACATGCCCTGCACCAGGTTTTGTACATGCGGAACAACAAATTCGTGACGTTGGCAAGAGAAATGGGCAGAGAAAAGAAATACAGTATTGTGTTTAATGTAATGGTATCATCACCCGAATGGAGCGAATAAGTTACATTATGGATCAGTGATAGAGAGTCCACCTCTCAACCGAAAGGTTGGATGTTCAATCCACTGCCGCTGAATGATTCGCCGCAACGCTTCTTTGGCAAGTGAGCCTTCACCTCAATCGCATCGTAAAGAAACAGATTTCCGGCTGTAGCTTGCTACCAATTGTCATCACCCACACCAAATTTTTAAATGTTTTAATGTTCTTGTGAGGTGTATGGGTTATTTTTATTTTTTGACCTAACGTAAGAATTATCTTCAAGAAGTTACACTTCTGATTTTCTGCATTACATACCTCGACAGTGCGCTTTATATGACGGTACGTCATTGTTTCCTGCAGTTTCTTAAAAGTTGGTTGACTTTTTAACAGTGAACATGTATTAGAGGTGGCTAAGTGCCGTTAAGTTTTAATCCACCGTGTTCCTTCATCTTAATTTTTATTGTATTTTTTACAGTTTACCTAGAACGTAAAATTGTAGTTTGATAAAGTGAGCGACAACTGTCGCAGTCAAGGGCCATGCCTAAGCCACTTGTTGGCCTATGTCAAATGAACGTTACCAACGATAAAACTGCAAATTTCGATCAGGGAAAACAACTAATTTTGGAATGTAAACGACGTGGAGCTTGTATGGCGTTTCTTCCTGAGGCCTGTGACTACATTGCCAGCAACAGAAACGAGTCAATCAGCCTCGCCGAGCCGATGGATATGGAAAGGGGCATTTGCTCTCGTTATCAAAATCTTGCGCGATCTGAAGGAATGTGGTTATCGCTCGGCGGTCTGCATAGGAAGTGCGAAGGTGATCATCCTGACAAGTTTCGTATCTCACACGTGATCATTGATGCAAATGGAAACGTGCAGTCGGTGTATGACAAATGCCACCTGTTCAGCGTGGATATCCCTGGAAAAATTACTTTAAAGGAGACAGACACTGCAGTACCGGGGCAATCAATCGGCCACATTACGGACACACCCGTGGGCAAAATCGGCAGTATGGTGTGTTATGACATGAGATTTCCTCAGATATCCTCTGAGCTCCGACGTTCCGGTGCGGAAATTCTTACCTATCCATCTGCTTTCACCGTTCCCACGGGCCATGCCCATTGGGAGGTATTACTACGAGCCCGCGCAATTGAAAATCAGTGTTACGTGGTGGCCGCGGCGCAAGTGGACCGACACAATGACAAGCGGGTCTCGTTTGGCCACAGTTTGGTTGTAAACCCATGGGGCACGATATTGGCATGTGCTGCTGACCGCGTTGGTGTAATAACCACGGAAATAGACTTGGGGTTTATGAGAAAACTTCGAACAGAAATGCCTGTAGAAACTCACCTTCGGCGTGATTTGTATTGACTTTAGAAGACCGTTAAAAACGCGTTTGCAATTCCTTTTTGTGTATTAAACATTGCGGGTTTGATCAGCGTCGTACGTGCAATCCTATTTTGCTGACAGCGCCTTATTGTACTTACAGGTATATTCCGTCTTGAGCACCTTGGCAACACTGCGATGCATTTAACATAGCTTACAGCAATCTATCAAATTAGATATCTCAAAATACCTATTATCGCCCTTTTCAACCACCATAACCATAGTGATGTGATGACTAAAACTCTGTTGCAATATGCTATGTGATGTGCCTGCCCGAAACGACGGCAAGTGCTGTGTAGTTTTGTTTTTCGACGCTGCACGTTTGAAGCTCAGGCTAAGGTGATTAACGTCACTTATTAAGTTTTGATAGTTGTATATAATTGTCTAAAGTATAACTCAGTGTATCCTTACAACCTTCAACACGATGCAGCTCTGTCGTTTCATGCTGTTTAATTTGAATCTTTGTTGGTGTCTTGTTTGCCAAATATGCGTTACATACGTGTTCTGACGCAATCTATGCATTGACCTTGGTGCTGTGAAACGTTACTTCCATTTTGATGTTCCTTACAATGGAAATATAGATTAGCGGCATCTCTAGTCATGAACTGTGCGCATTTCGTTCAAATATAACTCGTCGTTATATTGACGGTCAATACCTGATATATGCGGTGCTTCTGTTCAGTTTTATCCTTGCATTGTACTCCCTATGTAGGGTGATGAGTGATATCCGGCACCCATTTGCGCTGCGCCGAGATCATCATCGCGGGTGAACTTTTCTTTTGCACCATCCATTAACGACGAAAACAGGCTAGACTAGTGGTTCTCACCCGGGGGCACGCCTCCAGGGGGCGCGAGCCCTTCATGCAAAGTTTAATCAATAAATTTACGAACGAATATATTTGCTTTTTAAAGTCAGTCGGAAAACAAAAGACACTTAAATGAGGCGTGGCAGAACAAAGGTCAAGAACCACTGGGTCTGTTTTAAGTACCCTTTTTTAGTCTTCTATGTCTGTACCAGAAATCGAACCCAGCCCACAGGATTAAGTGGCGCTCAACCCACTGCACCTCTTAGCTGGGAGTATGTGATGCTTTTTTAGGTAATTCACACCACGCTTGAGGTTGTGGGAAGGTGCTGACTTAATAGCGTTCGTGTGAAAGATCAGGCAAAATATACCGCTGCTTTTTCGCAGAAGAAAAAAAGTTCCTCGGCCTTTTTGCATTGTCTCGACTAGCTATGTCTAACCCGCAGGCTGCATGCGGCTCGGTCGAAGGTTTTGTGCGGCTCAGTTTAGGTTTTCGCTGTCTATAATGACAACCTGTCCCTATTTTGATGATCTTGCGTTTGGGAGTTTTGATGCAGGTGGTCTTCAGTGCCACTGTATCACGTCTATTACCATTGCAGTTAGGATTCAAACACTTTCTGTACATTAGCTTACGCTAAATTTAGTTTGCTGAGATCAAAGTAAGCCGCTCAATGTGCGGCCCTTGCATAGTGACATAATTTTTGGCCCAGTAAGCTATTTCGGTTGGACATAGCTGATCCAGACCAGTGCTTAACTTTTTCGGTTCGTTCACCCAAAACACAATGAGTTTGATTTTTGTTCAAGACCTACTTAAGTAATTTAAAGACAGACGAATCATCTTTTAAGAAATGGGAAGCTACGAAAGCAACAAATGTAGTCACGCGATGTATTATAACGAGCGACGACACAGAGCCTGAAAACTACGGACTCGGTGAGAATCAAACTCCAGACCTCTGCCATTGCAGATACAATAAGAAAACCACATAAAAATATTAATATTTACAACAGAAAACCGGTTACTATTACTGCATTACTCCCGAACATTAGTGGTCAACTTTTCGAAACGCAGATGAATTAATTCATTTCTTCTAATGCCATCCTCAGGTACGAATCAGTGCATTTCGCGTTTTAGTTTTCAGCTCGACCATGGACGTCGGAAAGATTTTTTCCACGGGGGAGGGGGGAAAGTGGATTTTTCCAGGTGGCGACCAAATGGCATTTTTCCATTGGGGACAATCATGGTGAAATTTCATTTTATCAAATCTAAGAGAAAACATTTTTCTACAAAAAATAAATAGAAAAATTTCAAAATCCGTGCACCCTCCTTTCCAAGGTCCATGAGTTCGACCAAATACGAAAATATTTTTCTGGCATGAACGTGGTGGTCATGAGCACCAGTTTTGCAAGGCTTTTAATGCAATTTTTTATACTTGTAGCGGAGCAAAACCAATTGTCCACTACATCTGAAAAAAATCAAGTTCTGAAAACATGCAAACAACGATTCAGGAACTATCAAAAAGAACTGAGATTTCAATAACCGTTACCAAAGAAATCCGAAGTCAATGAAGCACGAAAAACGTCACAGACACACCCTATCTCTAAAAGCAACCGGATTGGAAGTTTACAAACAAAAATGGCTGTGTTTCTTAGCAACACCGGAAATGTAAACATCATGTGACCTTCAAATCATGTGACCTAGAAAGCATAAATCGGCCTGATCTCACAGACCCAGGTCAGAGTGTTGCTAGCATCACCTGAAAGACTTGTTCTTTCCTGACGGCTCCACTCTCCTTCAACTGTCTTAACCAATTTGGTCATGCAGTGGAAGTAAAACTGAGGCTCTGCCTTGCAGTCTTCTTAGCTCGACGGAAGATTGTGAGTGCTGTTGTCCAGAAAGTGACGTATGTGCCATCTGAGTCAGCAGCTTGAGACTTCAACCTGAAAATAAAGTTAAATTTATTTTCAGTTTACAAAGTGGCTTGTCCCCACAGGGCTCTGGCGCTCTGTTCTACAAAAACGGCGTGTCCGGGGTAATTTCTGAGTAATTTCTGACTGTTTCATAAAAATGGTTTGAAATTCTGTCACGCTGAACCATAAGTTCTGAATGACAAATTTGGACAAATCTTAAAGTTTTTGTCTTAATGAAACTCTGTCACTTTGTACAAATGATTAACTTTGTCAGAATGAAGTTCTGTCACAATAAATGAAAACATTAGAATAACAAAATTGATTACAATCAAAGCAAGTTATCATTAGAATCAAACACTGGTAAATCCATGGACTTAGCTTGATTACGAACCAAGGCAACAGCCTTAAGCGCTGACGTGATGAATCCTCATATCCTGTCTAAAGCTAAAGCCTAAAAGCAGGAAATAGCATCTCTTACCATGAGACTCCATAAAAAAGGTATGCTTCTAGACCGGAAAGCATTCAGTCGACCGCAGGTCTAGGCAGAAACAACTTCTATTAAACAGCTAGGTAGTCTGATGTTGCTGTTTGCAGGACGTGCCCTTAGAGTGTCTATTGGAATGATCTGAGAGAGAGGGATTGTGTGTGAACTACGAAATATTTCAATTGGTAAGTGTTTTTATCTAATGGTGTTACAATATTGTTTCGAAATAAAATATAACTAAGAAATACATTATGCGTGATGAGTTCTTTATATAGAATGAAGAGTAATATCAGAAGACTTAGGGGGATCATTCAAGCTTTTGACCTGCAAACATCTTCCTTTGTATAGTTGCTAAACCGAACCCACGTCATCAGCAATAAACTGTACCTAAAGCACAACAGTTGCAAAGTCTCACCAGAGACCAGAGAAAACTCGTTGTGTACATACTCTGCTGATTCGAACAAATCAACCCTTAAATCTCTATAGTAGAGATATGTTTTGAAATACGTTATGATCAAAATCTTGCTGAAGGGAACTTTATCTCGAGGTTAGCTTTCCAAGCCCTGTTCTTTCTATGAAGGTGGCCTGTACTGATCAATTTTATCTATTGACTTACATTTACTTTCATCAAAACAAAGTGTTTTTGTACTTATTTCTTAAACCTTCTGTAGGTATTACCTGGAACGCCGGAGAGCGGGGGAAGGGCTACGGCATTGCTCCCCATATCTCAAAAAAGGGGTAACGGGAGCGGAGGCGCCCTTTTGTAACAATATCATAGCTTATAGATAATTTCATGGTTCATCAATACCGAATTGAAACAAGTTTACAGCAGCTATTCGCGCACCGAGAAAATTCAGAACAGTTTTCTGTAATTTCTGTTATTATATTTGAGGTCAACATTGTTGCTAAGCAGAAACAACCTTAATTGATAACGATGATTTTTTATCTTTGATAAGTTTCCATTGCCCTCATTCTATTACTGCTCGCAATGCCCAGTAGCTTAACCAGCCCAAAATTTTTGGTAGGGGCCAAAAATGTTTGACTTCAAGCCTGCTTTAAGCAAGCAAAAGTATTTCGTGTGGGCCACCGCCTGTCGAAGCACAAAACGACAAGAAATGCTGTAAATTTCAGGACCCATAGCCCCTTTGGCCCCAACCCTATACGCCTATGCCTTTGACCAGGGCCGGCCTTAGCAAGTGCAGGGCCCGATTGGAAGCACTTTTGCGGGGCCCCACTCAGTGGCTTGTGCAGAAATGTTTTAGGAGGGCATCACGTCATAATCACAGAAATCATGAGTTATGCTGAAAGAGTGAGGTCCGAAAACGGCAATGCCAAACTAGAGGTGTCTGGGGCATAATCCCAGGTTCACTTCTACAACGGAGACTTTTCACGTCCGTTCCACGAACCTCTCCGTAACACCCAATAAATCCATGAGTTATTATACTCAATACTTCTGTCTCACTAGGACCTACCGCGGTGTACTTCAGGCCAATTGGCCATGTGTTAAATGAACTTAGTGATACTGCTTGGTCAATGGTCAATGATCAATGGTTTATTGTTTCATATGACTCAGCCAACAAGCAGAAGCATCATAAAAGCCATCGCATGCAGTAAGCCAACCATTAGCGAACACTGGAGCAAATGAAAACACAATGGCACAATAGTTGATCAGTGTAAACAAAGAGGGGCGCTGTGTCATATAGGATTGGCGAAAGACCGTGGCGGTCATCTAGTCAACCAACCCCGTTTATCATTTTTGA
>Ga0210059_1009468_pt1 | contig 15216 bp, 7 predicted proteins | sample Ectturendosymbi2_FD_188042 | JGI IMG/M metagenome (GOLD analysis project Ga0210059, IMG submission 188042) | Ecteinascidia turbinata endosymbiont from Florida, USA - Sample 2 (SPAdes) (version 2) | ecosystem: Host-associated > Tunicates > Ascidians > Unclassified | place: Key West, Florida...
TGAACAAGCGAGCAATGACAACTCCGAAACAAACATAACAGCGTAACTGATCGAATGCTTCGCAGGACGGGCAAGCTGCACTAAAAGAACACTTTGCAGTATTGCATTACGAGACCGCAAGCACAACTCAACAGTCGCGAGACGAACACGGGAGCACAATTAAGGATTGCAAGATTGCAGGCGCCACTACGTGGCAAGGACAATGTAATCATACATTCACCGCAGTGTTACGTGTAGGGTTTGTAGTAGGCTAGGGTTAGGTTAGGGTTAGGTTAGCGTTAGCTTAGGGTTAGGGATAGGTTGGCATTAGGTTAGGGTAAGGTTAATTGAGCTTATGGTTAGGTTAGGTTAGCTTTGTAGTAGGTTAGGTTAGGGTTAGAACTACGGATAGGGTTAAGGTTAGGGTTAGGTTTACAGTTTATCATTTACGTTTACTTCATTTCTACCAAGCCTACTGCACTCTCGTCGTGCATTACTGTTATGTCACAGGTGGTATATGAATAAGTTTTCAAATTTCAAGATCCACAGGCGTATCTATAACCACTGCCTTTAGATAATTCACTTTGGAGTTTAAGCAGGAGTCGGAGTCCAAAACTTTAAAATGTTTCAGACTCCGTACATCTCTGGGGCAGAGGTGTAGGCCTACGGAGTCAGAAATTTTTGACTCCGACTCCACTCCTGCTTCGGCTAAATATACTCTGACTCCACTCCGAAGCACTTTTAAGTTTTGGACTCCGACTCCTGCTTTAACTCCATTAAAGTGAATACTATAAACTTTTGGCAGTGTCTAAACGACCGTATCCGGTTTTCGCTTTAAAAAGACTAAAAAAACGTCTCAAACGAAATTGCCGAGCTCTGCAAAATATGTGACCTCTTCTTTACATCATATATGTCACTTGTTTCTCAGATTAAAGGATTAAGGTGGCTATTAGTTTTTCGTAACCCTATACCTTAACCCTAAATTCTAACTGTTAAATTCAACCGTAAACCCTAACCTTCAACACTAAACGCTAGCCCACCCAACATCCTAACCTTAAACACTAACACAAAACCCTAACCCTAAATTCTAAACCTATCCCTAGTCCAAAAGCTTAATTGCAAACCCTTGTCTGCCTTTCGAAATGTACATGACAAGGAGTCCAAAAATTTTGACATACAATCTTTTGTAAGTACATCAAAAGAAAAATCAAATACAACAAAGGAGTGACTCGCACTAACAATTGTCTAGGCACTTGCCACTCGACCATATTGACAGCAGTGATAATTTCTCCAACTCAGTTTTATATCTGGCAGGAAACTGGATCCGGGATATGGCCTTATTGTCCTTCGAAACGGAAAACTGGAAATGGTTGTTGAGACACTATCTAAACTTTTCATGTGAGCTAAATTTGATTGGTCAATAGATTTTCAACGTATCATCATGAACAAGAAATTGTTCAAATCTTTACACATATGAAACTCACCAACCTAACCTTATTTACATCCAAGTGCTATCAAAATTTTTGGACTTCCTGTGAAGTAGTTTTTCACAATTTAATTTTACATTATAACATGCTTTGTGAAAAAAAACAACCTGCAACAATAATAATAATCAATAAGCAAACTAACCTCATATTCAAAAAAACTGACTCCGGCTCCACTCCGGCTCCGGCCTTTCCTTAAAAAATCAACTCCGGCTCCACTCCTATTTTCGAAAATCGTTAAGACTCCAGCTGGAGTCCACTCCGATACTCTGGCTCCGGCCTTTCCTTAAAAAATCAACTCCGGCTCCACTCCTATTTTCGAAAATCGTTAAGACTCCAGCTGGAGTCCACTCCGATACTCTGGCTCCTGTGCACCTCTGAAGGCGGGACATCTGGACCAGGGTTGCCAGTTTGTTTTTTTTGAGGCCAAATTTGTAATTTTTGGCCTTTTTTCAACTCCTTTGGTCTTTTATTATTTTTGAAAAAAGGCCAAATAAAATTTGGCTCGTTTTGGCCTTTTTTGGCCAATTAGATTTTTATGTCGATTTGGCTGATTTAAAGATGATTTTGGCAGGTTTCTGGGCACTGGCAGATTTCTAGACACTGTTTCTGGACATAGAATGATAAATTTTCATTGGAAACTCTGCACGAGAATTAACAATTTTTTGTTTTGTTGTTTCATGCTTATAGGTTTGCAGTTTCAGGTTACTCTTCAGCAAAAGCAAAAGTTTCGAGAAGTTCATTAATGGAGTGAGTTTTATTTTTTTTATGTATAAAATATGTGCATATTTCCTTTAAAAGTGCATTTGGTTGTTTTGAAGGTGTCGTTGTGTATTTATCGCGTATTTGACTTTTTTCGGTGCGATTTGGCCCTTTTTAAGGGTTGATCTGGCCTTTTTTGCTTATGACTACCTGGCAACCCTGATCTGGACTGGAAGCTCAGTTGAGCAATGGGCATCCCAAGCTTGACACCTAAAACAGCAGTGGGCTAACCAAGCTGAATTAGTCTAAACGGGCTAACGGATAGATTAAACCTTAACCAGGGAATTATGGTCTATTGATTTGGTATATCCCTGAAACCCTAAGATAATTCTGGGCACTCTCTCCTCCATTAAAAACTCATTATTACAACCCCCGAACTCATGTTATAATCTCTGTGTAAGCTAATGTAGTACATTTATGACACATGTACCAGTAATGGCGCATTTGCTTAAAACAAAATATCAATAAAACCATGAGTGTAAACAACACATCTTTATATTTAACAGAGTGTGTCAAGCAAAGCGGGCGGGTCTGATTTTCTCATTGTAATTTCGGGCGTGCCTTGAATAGTCTTTGTTAATTAACCAGTGTTCTTGGGGGATTTTTCTAAAATGCAGACACCCCTTGCCTGTAACACAGTCCTTATGCGCCAGAGATGGAGAAAAAGCGGAGTCTGCGGAACGGACTCCGCATATTTTTTGCAAAGGCAGAGTCCAAGAACTCTGATATTTGGCGGAGGAGGAGAAACAGTGGTGTAACTGACGGGGGTGGCAGGGGTGCTCGCCGCCCCCCTGGCAGGTTAAATGTAAAAAATTGGCCCCCCTGTTAGCCTGTATTTCGGCATTTAGTATTCATTTGATTTTTAGTAGGATTTTGTTTTTAGCGTTTTTCAAAAATTTCACAGGCGAATCCAGTTAATTGCATAACCAATTTGCCAAGATTTTTTGTATTTGTTTAAACATGCGATTTCCGGAATATGCGATTATCCGCATCAGACAAATATCCCCAAGTTTACCACCTATAACGATACAGGGGGCCCAAAATTCAGTCCCTTCGCCACCGGGGGCTTTTGTGGGCTTAGCCCTGCAAACAAAATTTCAACCACCAAATTGAAATGTGAAGCACTAGAAATCAGTGTAGTTTTCATCAACCATATTCTGTATTGTCTGGTAATTTATAGAGAAAGCAGCACCTGCCTCTGTTACCTAAAATAACATCGCCTGATTATTTTTGGTCCGTTTATGAGGTAATAGACCATAGGTAGCGGAGCCAAGGGAGCCGCATGGGCCTAGGCCCCCCACTTTTATTTCTGGGGGCCTAGCCCCCAACGTTTTTGCTTCAATAACATAAGTTTAAGTAACACAATTAATACTGGGTCCAGTCAGGGCCGGATTTAAGACAATCGGGGCCCAAGACTAGTTTAACCATTGGACCCCTGTGACGTCATCATGTTCAGTTAACCGTGGTACGCCGTTTATGTGAAAAACACTCTGCCATTTATGATGACCCAGCAGGTCAACTCCCCCGTGTATACGGATGTGAATCGACGATTTTCGTATGTCTATACAGACTTTCAGCGCTCTCCCTACGAAGTGTTTTGGTTAAATTCAAGTCTTGGAATGTAAGTACGACATGGCATTACGATAAACTTGAAAGCTTTTAGGGCCCATACACAGTGTAAACACGCCTGACAGTGTCTTATGCTGATCACATGATAAAATAACAGACAAGACTGTTATTAAAAGTACAGTATATTCAACATCACGTCACTAAATATAGCAATCTAGCTTGCATATTACGTGGCATTTTAATGTTCTAAAATTGTTAAAATGTTTAATCTTAACATTTGTTGAAAATATTTTTAAATAGAAGCTTACAGATCATTGATTAACAAGCTTATTGTTCACACAAAACAATCAGATTATCAAATTGTCATGCTTTCATGTTAACCTGTTAAAGCTTTTTACATATTTATGGTAAGCGAGTATGTAGTTACGGTAGGTATAAGTAATTTATTGTCAAAACATCTTCCTTCGAGCTTTCCTGGCTGCGCATTCGTCAATGGTGTAATCAAAATCAATAAGTCGCTTAATTAGTTTATCATTCTCAATGCAAAGAATACTCAGATCAGACAGCCGTTCTTGTCATATTGTTGAACGAAGCACACATTTGATCCTTTTCAGCTTTGAAAATGATCTCTCACCAGAACAGTTTGTGACCAAACTTAAGAACAATCTTAAAATTGTTTCCACGTTTGGAAAAAAAGCCTGGATTTTTTCATGCTTGATTATTTGGTGCTACAACGCAAACAAGTTTGACAGCCCTGGTACAGAAGGTGGAGTCGACAAAGGGGTCAAAATCAGTAAGCTGAAATTCGCCGACTCCGGAGTTGGAATCGGGGTCGCCAAATTTTTCTGCCGACCCCCAAGCCCTGAGTTAGACTACCGTATCAGTGAATCAATGGATTCACAATTCGCAGTATTGTGGAACGAAATATCACTTTGAGGCATTTTTTTTGAGAACCAGGGGCGGAGCTAGGGGGGTTCCAGGGGGGCCACTGCCCCCCCAAATTGTGCCTGTCCCCTCCAGGTGCCCCATCAACATTTTTCAGGTCTCTTTCTGAAAGTCCTACACAGACCATTGACAGCTCCCCTTGTTGCAAAACTGGCCCCTCCAGTGGCCCCCCCAAATGAAAATGTCTGCCTCCGCCCCTGATGAGAACGATTATAACGCAATTCCGCACTCTCCAAAGAGCTTGTCATTTCTTGAATCATTATCTTAAAATTGTGTTACGTCATATCATAGAGCAAAATTATTGCTGATAAGACCATCTACCCAGAATCTCTCTCTCTATCAATATAATATAGAGATTCTGATCTACCCACTACCCACACAGCATAACTAAATCAGCGCCAGGGCACTTGCGCTTTCTGCACAAACATCGATTTCGTTCGCCAGTTTGAAAACTTACAATCCGCAAAGTTGCACCAAAAACCGGAAACCAATAATGAAAACTCAGAATATATTAGTTGAAACTCTGACTTTTTCATCAAAAATTAACTTCTGATAAATACCTTTTGCTGCATTAGGCCTACATTGTGCCAGTACACGTTGAAGCTCATCTAATACAAGCACACGAATTCATCTTTAGTACTTCTTTTATTTCACATCAATTAAATGCATCCTGTTGGGTGACGAAAATATGGTGACCATACATTTTAATGAAAAACTGGTAAAAAATATTTACAGGCGGTTCTGTTCTAGTGATGTTAATTCCGAAAAGCAAAAATGGTTCGATTATGGTTCGTTAAAAATAAGCGGACACGTTATTTTCTGTTACGATTCAATTTTACCTACTAGATTTTACACCTATTGCAGCCTTTGCAATCGTGAGCAATAAAATTCCAACGACTGTTTTTCGGATGTATAAAGGCGAGGGTAGACTTTTTACAGGTGTCACAGTCTAATATATATTATTTAGTTGGCCAACACTGAAAATAATGTAGGACCAGGACCCCTTTGTCAACAGGCCTGCTTACTCTTACTTTACTCAAAACAAGATGCATACCTGAATGATAAACATGACTGTTAAAGCAAAAATTGCATGCGCTACAGTGCTCTGAATATCTGCGCAACTTGTCGTCACTACATTACAGTATGTACGTCGTTACTCGTCAGACACCTGAAGTAAATATTGCAAATCTGTAGATTTTTTCCACTAACGCTGGCGCTGCAATTAAAACCAACTTTAAGTGAGTTTTGAGTTCCTTGCACAAATTATGGTCATTTTCCGCTGACCACGTTGAGCTGCTGCTTGTAGATCATAGCAGCAGCAGTATTCTGAATGCGGATTCGGTACCATCGATGTCAGAGTTCCGGAATCTAGTCATTGTCTGCACTTTGTCCTAGAAGTGCATAGTGCATATTCGTCTCTGGCTAGGAGTTTGATTGCATATTATTTGCTGGCATTGGTGTGGCTGTACCTCCCACTAGGAATAACAAAGAAAAGAGGAAGGTAACTTTTTGGATAGTGATATTGAGTTTATCCTAACTTTTACAAAATGCAGTTGAGCTTGGAAGGTATTACAAGAATAAATCTAAACATGGGCTAATTCTAACTATAGCACATCGCATAACAACGAACAGCTCTGTAAACCAACGGCCCTACGCTGTCGCAGGTGAAGCGGAACTCTCCGGTTGTTGAGTCCTGCTTCAGTGTGGGATTGATCCTCGAACCTCGGGAAGGATGGATTGTGACGTCATATATGTAACTCCGCGCCTGACGAATCGGCCAAAAAGAGCTCTTACTTCCGTGTGCATGGAAGTCACTTATAAATATCGCTTTGCTTGGTCTTTCCCTTCTCCTTGCTTTGGCCGACTTTGCTCACGTGTAGCCGTCACGCTAGCGTGACTGCTACATCACTTTCCTTCCTTGAAGTCTTTGGATTGCCCACTCCCCTCTCTTTGAACTATTTTGCCAATTGATATCAAGAGTCCAGCCAGGTCCGGTGACGTGCGTGTCATGCTTGATTGGGCTTCGGTACGTTGAGCCTTTGTCTTCTTTATCTCTTCATCTCTGCTCTTCGTTGCTTTTTCCATGCGACGCACGTTATCCAACCCAGATCCTCAAGGAGGTGTCCCTTATCAGGCGCCATTGAAGCGTGTGCGACTCGGTTGTGTTCGCACACCTTCAGATTGGGATTGAACCCAGAAACCTCGATGGCACGAGTTCAGGCAGTTGTTGGTGCCGTCGGGGCGCCAGACGAATCGGCCAAAGAGAGCTCTTACTTTCATGTGCATGGAAATCACTTATAAGTGCCGCTTTGCTTGGTCTTTCCCTTCTTGCTTTGGCCGACTTTGCTCACATGTAGCGGTCACGCGGCAATGCAGTCAACTGCAACACAGGTCAGGCAACACCGCTTTCACGCAAGATTGACTTTTTGTATAATGCGGCACACTCACAAAACCAATTCAAAACCATTTCTGCGTATGTGATTGAAACAATCTGAAAGTAGCTCAGAAGTGGTCAATATCACTAATGTTACGTCGTAGGGTAGAAGCATGTAAAAATTATCTACTGGCTGTTAGATGTTACTGTAACTGAACAAAGCATAAAAATTTTAACTTCTTCCAATTCAAAGTTTGTATTAATGTAAAACAAGCTGTGAAAAATTAAAACTCACACAAAATGTGGTGATTTTTATCAGGTTTCATCGCAATGAATAAAAAGTTTCTAAACATACTGTGTCAAAAATAAACGTTAAACGTTTAGATAAAAACATATTTGTAGCATTTAAAAAGTTCAGCGTTCGTAACTATAGACCTGAAAATAGCCCGGCTAATCTCGCGTTCCAGTCTGAACACATTTTCAGAGCAGGCACAGATGAGCTATGAAAGCAACAGGCCTCAACTTAAACGTTTTCATTGCAATTTTTGGTTTTGATTAGCAACCCTAACCACGTTATAAACGTGTGCGAAATACAATACTTTGATTTATGGAGATTACAAACAAGTTGAACAACCGGGTTTAAGTACTGGTATTTGCAAAGCTTGTGCAATAAGGATGCAAGCTGTTTTAGCAGGATTTTAATTTTTTTGGAAGGAATACGGGGCCCTGCTTGCCAGGGGTCCCGGGCTCAAGGCCCACTAGCCCCATTGTAAATCCGGGCCTGGATCCAGTGATAAATTAATTGTTTATGAAAAAACGTTGCAGAATTTTCGCAGTATTTTGTTGATATTGTTTCTAATATGTTATTTGTAATTTGGCAGGATTTCGTAATTGTTTGGCAGAATACACCGTGCACAGTTTGTCACCCTGCTATGGATTGCTTACCGCATTGTAGTGTTGAACAAATCGGAGATTTTTGCAATCCTAATCCGGTCCGATCCTAATCCGGTAGACTTGTCCAAATATTTGATCCAATCCGGTTTATATCCGAAAAAAAACTCTGATTAAGCATTTTTCTATAGTGATCAACGCAGTTTGAATATCCATATCTAATCCGTTTGATTGCTTTTGAAATCCAGTCCGATCCGGTTCCGGTTCTGAATTGCAGAATCCGGTTGGATTGCGATCCGGAAACCGGATCATGTTCAACACTGCCGCATTGGTGTTGTTGAACAGTGTTGCAGATGGTGTAATACCACACAATTTTTCACAAAAATGATGTCATTTTACATAAGGCCTGCCCAACCTTTTTACTGTTGCGGGCCACTTTCACATGAGGAAATTTATTGCGGGCCACAAATGTTTTTGTGACGTAACAATAAGCTATTGTGACGTAACAAATCCCTTGAATTTGATAAGTTTTATGCGATAACACGAGGTGATAATGAGTCCTATAGTTGTGCGCAGTGTTGCCAGCTTGTATGGATGTAAACCAAATCTAAAAAATTGTCACATTTTCGAAGCGTTTGTTATAAAAGTTTTTAGGTGGTAGGCCCGTAACCAAAACAACAGGTATAATTTTGGTGTGCTTTGACAGCAAATATACTTGAGCCTATAAAAAATACTAAAAATTTAAAGTTTGTTTACAAACTTACTACATCGTGGGCCACTTAAAACAACGTCGGGGGCCGCATGTGGCCCGCGGGTTGGGCAGCCTTGTTTTACATGCTTGTGTGCATGGGCGTCGGGAGGAATTTTTCCAGGGGGGGCATTAGTGGATTTTTCCAAAAGATATTCTACCAGGGCCCAAAAGTAATGAAATTTGCCTTTTACCACTCGAAATTAAGAAAACAGCGTTTTTTGCTGAAATTTTCAAATTCCTGCCCCTCTTCCGACGCCCATATGCTTGCGTGTAGGAAAAGTTCGTGCCACACCATTAAAAAATTTGTGGAATTTCAAGCATTTTAATACCATTCCAAATAGTGAAATTTTACTGAATCTTACACGCAAAATGAAATATTTCACAGATCAATTTCAATTGTGTTTTTGTTGTTGTATTGGCAACGCTAAACAGCTATATTTTATTTCTGCATTGGCAACACAATTGGCATCCTTACAGACAACTTGCTACTTGCTAGGTGTGTTTTGTCTTGTCTTTGCACTCCGGTCTCTATTGCAGTTGTAGAATGAGTATTCAGTCATGATACTTTGGTGTTCAAGATGAACAAAAGTTGTGATTTTTAATGTGTTAAGACAGGTATCAATGCTGTGCCATTTTTTCCTGCTTTTTAAGCTGTGTTCTTGGTGTTTTGAACAGCCCAGTGGTCAAGGTCATACGTCATGGGGGGGTTGGGGGTAAAAACCCCCCTTGAGCTTGATATTTTACAAAAACTTTATCATAAGGCGAGTGTATAGGGCTTGATTTTTTTGCAATAAAAAGGGGAGTGTGTGTAGAAGAATATGGCTATTATGTCAACAAACTTCGCTTGAAAACATGAATATGACGTCAAATTATGACGTCACAAACAGCGCACACCAAATACAAATGACCACCATCTGCCACTGAATAAAATCCTCCTTATGAAAATTTTCTGCCTACGCCACTGCCACTGGCTACTCCGGCACACACAGAGCCGTATCGGCCACACTCCATACCCCCCAATTGGGGAGGGCCCACGTTGTCACAGGGGCCCGAAATTCCAGTCCCGTCGCCACTTAGCATCTCAGAGAAAGCTTCGATTCCCCAAATTGGAATACGAAACACTAGAAATCAGAGAAGTTAGGGTACTTTTGAAAGAAAAGTGCATTACAGTTATTTTTGGCCCCTTTGAAAGCACAGTATTTTCACATTACAACTGCTGTTGGGGGCCCTTTTGAAAGCAAAGTAGCCCACTTATACATTGCAGTTGCTGTTGGGGCCCATTTGAAAGCAAGGTAGGCTACTTTGCACATTGCAGTTGCCAAGGGGGCTCGAGGCAAGTGCCTCGCTTGCCTTCCCTTAAACACACCACTGTATATAAGCCTGACAATGATCTTATATGAGAATATGAAACCGATTGAACACGCTCTGCTTCATCTGATATGCGTACTTTCTCACCTGATGTGCGCATGTAAACACTGTAATATAAAATTATCTTTGTATTATTGAACACACTGGAGTTGCTGATGAGTTTATCACTTCAAAAAACACATATATCACGTGATTTCGATTTTTCATAATTACCTAGACACACAGGTCGACTAAAAAAACAGATATGGGTGCAAAAAAAACCTCAGTGGGAGCCCTGGTCACATGCGGCAAAACGCCTACTCCCATAACTTGAAGTGAACATTTGAAGATTTATTGTTGTGTTATTGTTACACAATAAAGACCAAGAGTACAACAATCGGCTCGCAAGTTTCGCAACCTGCCTCTGCTGGCAAAGGAGCGAACTGCGCACTTGCGCTAAGCGTGTCGGGGGCCTCGCGGTCACGACTTTGCCCTTATGGGCCTCGCGCTCATTTATCCGGCCCTGCCTACATGCCTAGTCGTATACGTCCAGAAGTCAGACTTCCACTTGATCAAAGTATCATGTGTAGTGATTGTTGTAAAAAAATGTAGGCTACCCTGTCTAGCCCAGGTAGTCTTCTCTTATTTTGTACAGCATAGCAGCAAGATACCTTTGGTGCTTACGACCAAAGTTACACATTTGTGCATCCTGCTTTTCAGACAGCCAAATAGAGTTAATTGTGTAGTTAGATGTCTATTTTGTGGGGTGTCTCAAAACAGAGTAGTGCAGTCAGTGGCGTAACTAGATGTTTGGCGCCAGGGGGGTAAAGCGTAGATGAAGGGGGCCCACCAACCAAAACTCAGAAAAAATTTAAAAAATGATAGTGAATCTCAGGATGTCGTGGATGTCTATAGTAGCTAAAAAAACGAAAACACCCCGAAAAACGCAAAAAAAACAACCTTAAAAAGTTTTTTTTTTAAAGGAAAATGTTAGGTACCCGGTATGGATCTGCAGGGACCCGATTTCTCTGATTCTAGGGACCCGATTTTCTCTGATTTTAGGGACCCGATGATAATTTTCTCTGATTCTAGGGCCCCGGTTTGAAATTCTAGGGACCCGAATCGGGTCCCTAAAACGCTTTGAAAAAACCCTGGCCTAAACAAAACTAGATATCAAAATGTCAACTAGAGGGGTCCCAGCTTCTACATTTAGCTTGCCAGAGAGGGCGGCTCGCCCCATTGCCCCTGTCAGTTACGCCAATGAGTGCAGTTAGTGGGTTATGGATGCTAACCGTCGCGTCCACGTAGGCCTTAGTCCAGCGGTTCCCAACCTTTTTTATGCCGTGGCCCACTTGTCACTTTCAGCAGAACGTCGTGGCCCACCATCTCTGAAGAATAGAAAAATCTACTCTCAATCTTTATTTAGGTACAAATATGAGCAAACAAAGTATGTTTTTTATGATTATGCATCGAATTTCATTTCATTTTAGCATCAGCAACACAAAGCAGACTGCGAAATAAACTTCAGTGCGATTTTGGTCTTGTGTGACGTTTTCGACCAGATTGTGAATTCTTGGCTGCGTTGTGAAAAGAGCGCATCTTAGATCGTCTTCTAGGTCAAAGTCGAGCCGGTTTCGATTTTTTGCTTTCACATGCAGAAGGGTAGAAATCAAGATTCACATACATATATGCTGGGGAAAATATGTAACTTTTTGAGAGCTTCTTTTCTAACATTTGGATACTATCAGATACTTTCAGCCAAAAATCGCAAAGTGTATTAGTTTCGAACGATGAGTTCATCTTGCATGCAATCTACGACATTCTCAAGTGAAACAACAAAAAGATTTTTCACCAAATCCAAGTTTGTTTTTTTGATGATTTTGGGAAGGTACAGCACAGATTCGTCACGAAGCTTCCAAGGTGTTGAATAACTTCCGATGCTATATCATCATTCACTTCTTCATCAGCCATCGTGGCAAAATCTTGAACATAGAAATTTCCTCCGTGAGCTTTTCACTTCCAGTTGTCAAGTTTTTGGACGATTGCGCTGAGGGTGTCAATGAAATCGACAATTGTCCTTCTCCTTCTTTGTAGTTTCACATTAACTTTATTGAGTTGTTGAACTATGTCAGCAAGATATGCCAAGTGGAAAATAAAATGTAGTTTTGAGATTGGACACTATTTCGTTTTTACCTTGATCGCTGAGAATTGGTTTAAATTACTGCATGCTGCTCGATGCATGCATCTGCATGACGTGCTGCTAAGTTGCATACTGCTTGATCAGGAGCAGACCCAGTCAGTGAGGTTAGGGTGGCGATTTTAGTAATATTTGGTCTAATCACTATTATGTGGAGACAACTCTGATCGCGGGTTCCCTACTGTAAGAGAGATGAAGTATACTTCATGATACAGCTGTGACAAAACAATGAAGTGCAAGATGGCCTCATATCGCTAATGCTATTTTGTAAATTGTACAAAATCATGGTGAAAAAAACTTACTTTCGTAGGTTTTAGGATGGGCAATCGCCCCCACCCCCCCTGGATCCGCACCTGTGCTCGATGCATGCATCTGAGCTTAATAACGTGCATTCTGAATCTAGCTTAATATGTTTGGCAATTGAAAACACACAGCTAAAAGGAAAGCTTGACAGAAAACCGGCTTAACGACATTGCGTCGGCAGCGATATTTCAACACGAGAGACGCTTCCCTCTACCACTCGGTGAGTTTGAACGTACCATTCATAATGCGAAATGGTGCCATGGCCCACCTAAAACCTGCCTATTGGGAACTACTGCCTTAGACTATATTTGTTAACAGTTACAGGCGATTTGAGGTAGCCTACAAAATATTATTAAATCTAAACATGTGCCATGCACCCAGAGATTCACAGTCCAGACATCAGCAAGGTTTATGCATGCCTATTTCGGCCAGTAAAAAGCCCAATGCACACGCTTTATTAGCATTTTATTAGCATATTTCCCTTAAGCGTTTCACTTAAGCTGGTAAAGTTTATCAATTTGCGCTAATGAAAGAAAACGTTCATCGCGGCGCACATGCTTTGATCGGCCTCATGTTTGCTCCTTCGACAATAATTTTTTGATAACTGAACGATAGAATTGATTCTGATTCTCTGCAAGTTTTTTACATTTGCATTTCATCACTGCATCTCCAAATAATCGCCGTCAATCAAATGACATTGATTTACGTCCCAATTCCTTTTGTTAAACTGGTTCGAAAAATTTAGGTTGGAAACTACAAGCCTATTATGGGTATTTGCGGGAAAATATTTATAATTAATTTGCACAATCTCTCAAATGCTGTTCATGTTGTGAATTAAAAAATAAATCTTCAGAATGTCTAGCCCCCGTGCACAAACATGACGGTGCCCAATGGAAGACTTTCTGGCGACGGTTCTGCTCAGGCCCGAACACACGGGCATTCGGGGGCAGTTACCCCCAAATCTTTTTTGTGTCCCCCAAATTTTGTTGTGCTCAGAAAAATTTGTTTCAAGCATGTGATAAAAATTAAAATCTTTCCCCCATAAAAATGTATTTTGCCCCCCAAACCTCAAAACCTGGCTACGGGCCTGGTTCTGCTAAAACTGTGTCTGCAATTAGAATATTTTGTTTTGAAGTCCATTCGGCCTGGAGATGTAGCATTACATAACTTATTTTTATAAATCACCATTAGGGGGGCCCTTGGAAGCATTTGGGGGAGGCCCACACTTGGGCAGATACGGCACTGGGCACACGGGCTCCTCGGGATTCTCCCGAGTTTTCGATTACAATTTATATCGGAGAACGCAAGCTTGCTTGATTTGTATGTTTGTTCCACCACCCACGGTTCCACTTCATTAAGTTGTTTTTCGGCCTTTTTCTTTGGGCCATGTTACTGTTCATATATTTTCGTTCTACGTCTGGCCTTTAGCGTTCATGTTGCAGGTGACCTGAATAAAACAATATCGTTCGTAGTAGGCGCTCTCACGACTTTGTTCGCTCGCGCTTTACTCGGGCTCATTCATTAGAGTCCGAGCTGTCCTATGCAGCTAAGTATTTTTTGAAACATAATTCATATCGGACTGAATGTTTTTTGAAGCAATGGATTTGTATAGAACATTGGATTTGAAGTTCAACACAATGGATAGTTCCCATTTCGAGGGTAACTTAAAATAGTGTAATTTAGACCCTCATATGGTGTATAGGTAATGACGTAACATTTCAATGCTTGTGGCGTCACAGTTGCCAATTCAAACCACAAAAATGTTCTAAAGTTTTTCAACGTGCACTTGTGCCCCCCTACTTTGAAAAAGGTTCCCCCACCCATGTAATAGACGTGTATGAGGTTTGAGCGCAAAGCGTCACCGTTCATTGCTTGGAGTGAAGCAGGGCTGCCAATTTGGCTTTTTTGAAGCCAGATTTGGAAATTCTGGATTTTTTAATAACATAGGCTACTTGGCTTTTTTTGAAAATAAAAAAAGCCAGCCAAAATCTGGATTTTTTTCAGTAGGAAAAGCTTGACTCTGGCAAAACATTTATTATCTGAGCTGCATATTCATTGCAAATCTCTTCTTACGGGAGTCCAGCACCATGCAGGGTGCAAAGAATATTGGAAAGGTTTTACTCTTGCCCTAAAAATGTTCGATGCATTTGATAAGAAACAAATGTACGACGATGTAATTACGGGGAAAGAAAATGTTTGTAAATTACGGGGAATGAACATGCTTTTTAGAATTGTATTATATCAATGTTTCTGACGAGTCTAACATCTAGTTTGTGTTAGGTTGTGCATGTTCTATGTATACAGGGTGTTTCACAATTGTTGAAACAAAGCGGCAGCTTCTAAAACCTTTATCGATGACCTTATTCATTTTTCTCTTTCCAGATTGTCATAGGGAAATAGTTAACCTTTCTATATATTAAACAAAAAATAGTCTAATGATGCCTTGGTCGATGGAGCAGAAGATCTTTTGTGTAAAGACATATTACTAAACGAAGTCTTTCCAGATTGTTCAAGCAAGGTTCAGAAGGAAGTTCAGCTTCAACAAATTTCCAAACAGGAGTCAGATTTTCAAGTTGGTCAAGAAGTTTGAAACTCATGGCACTTGTGGAGATCG
>Ga0210059_1009469_pt1 | contig 15216 bp, 11 predicted proteins | sample Ectturendosymbi2_FD_188042 | JGI IMG/M metagenome (GOLD analysis project Ga0210059, IMG submission 188042) | Ecteinascidia turbinata endosymbiont from Florida, USA - Sample 2 (SPAdes) (version 2) | ecosystem: Host-associated > Tunicates > Ascidians > Unclassified | place: Key West, Florida...
ATTTGGGTGGTTGCAGACGGGATGACTGAAGTGTCTTTTCGCCGCCTCCCGGCCTTACTGTGTCTGTATTGTTAAGTGTACTTGCGTTGAGTTAAAAAAAAATAAAATTGTTGTTGTTGTTGTTTGTGAGCCAAAACAGCTCATATTGTCTTTGAAAAGTACTTTTTGTAAACTAACTATTTTCCGGTTTGAAACATGTTGATGCTTTACTAGTTTGCAAAACTTTTTTCAGGCATTGATTTTAAAATCCGAACAATTGATTTGGACGGAAAGAAAGTGAAGCTACAAATATGGTTTGTTAAGTTTTCTTCTTTGTTTGACTTAGCATAAACATTAGATCAGTGATAAATGTTGGGAAATCGGTACTTTTCATTTTTTGTTGAAGATATTTTAATTTCTGAGTTTGTGGAAACGTCATATTTTGATAGTATATGTCGTGCATTGTCCATTCAAAGCTTTAGGTTTGCTGTAAGCTTTCAAGGAATCAGCCGACTAAGCTCTGACATATTTTTGTGATGATTCAAACTTACACACATCTATATTCAAGAAACTAGTCTCCAAACGGATGAAGGGCTTGAATCCATCAGCAATTTTTGAAATGGGAAATCGGTTCCGTGTAACACTACATACCTTCAGCCACACAATCTTATTCAAATAAAGTGAAATGTTGTTAAAGATATGACCAAAAGTATTGAATTAATGTGATATGATTTGAAGTTTGTTTTTATTAAAGATGTACTGCAACTACTTGGCAGATGTATCTAAGCTTAGTTCTTACAATGACCAGCATGCCAGGTTGAAAATGTTTTATGAGAAAAGCTTGTGCAAGAGTTCTTTACATGATGTATGGTGTCCTGGAAGAGTAATCAGCTTTCCATCCTTGGCTCAAATTTTGGCTATGTTTACAGATTCACAGGCATGTCATTAATTTTGTGGTTCAATTGACAAAAGCTTGCATTTTATGTTTTGCAAACTTTTATGTTGTGCACTAGAGCCAAAAGCAAGGATAAACATACATTAGTGTCACTGTCGATTGGGTGAAAGCAACTTAGCTCTTCAGGAATAATTAATAATCACAATCGTCATCTGAGCTGTGTCCAAATTCGAGCATGCTGCCATCCTGTGGACAATAACTGTGTACTGCAAACCACTTGTTTTTGTATTAAATAAATAATGCCTTTACGTTTTTATTTTCATGCTGAGAACTCATGTCACTGGTTTTTCAAATCGTTCCCTTGCGCTTGACCAAACCACTGCCAAGCCAGTTCCTGAGAGCGCAGAGCCTGTTTCATGAGCTAAGAAATAAATGGAACAAAAGTGTAAGATGTGTATCGCATGACTGAGCAACGGTGTCAACGCCTCCTCAACTGTCCTATCGCTGCACTTTGGTAGAAGTTTTCATAAAGTTTTGCTTGATTGGATTTTTACTGAGTGTTGTGTTGCAAGGATATGAGTATTGTGATTTAGGGACACGAGTGTTGTGTTGCAGGGACACGGCCGGACAAGAAAGATTTCGAACCATCACAACTGCCTATTATCGCGGTGCTATGGGAATAATGCTCGTTTATGACATCACTAATGATAAATCATTTGACAACATCAAGAACTGGATTCGAAATATAGAAGAGGTATGTCATTTTTTAACAATCCACTGCTTGATCACCAATAAACTGTTAAAACACCCTGTTGAAACGAGATTTGGTCACAGCATGCCTCCTCCGACGTTGAAAAGATGATTCTTGGGAACAAATGCGATATGGCAGAGAAGAGGACTGTTTCAAAAGACAGAGGCGAACGGGTAAGACTGAGGTATTGTTTCGGCGTGTTTGTCAAGCAGTCAGTCACAAGTCACGCACTGTTGAACTTTCCATCACCAAACATATATTTTCGCACAAGCATTGGTACGGTTGTGAAGAAGCCAATCAGTGTGAATTATGTATTCGTGAATCAGTGTGTTGATTTCACGTGAACCAGTGTAGACTTCTCGTGAATCAGTTACCCACTTTACACTGCACTGTTATCGGATTGACGCGTGAGCGATTCGTCGCACTTGGCTTACCTTCGTGAACGTAACTTGCGAACTCGATATTGGGGCATTTTTACACTGCAAGGACTCAAAGATTTGCTTCGTGGGCTTGGCCTATGGTATAGCGAAAGCTGGGGAATGAGTTAAAATGAAACGGCGAAAGGGGATTCCACTACAGAGGTGCTTTTCGTAGGTGTTGTTGGAATCGCCGAGACGTGAGTTTATTCAGCGTAGTCCGTAAATATATATATCTCAGCCAGCAGAGAAAATCCTAAAACTGCTGGGCGATGAGGTCATGAAAACCACGTCGCATCGTAATTGCACTGTTCAAGTGACTTTAATAGAATTTGAACAGCTTCTCCATAGGGCAGGAAATGCGAGTTTGTTTTTACACTGCAAAGTCACTTTGTTGATTTCAGTCAAGATCATTGACCAGCCTATTCTCTGCAGTGCAATGCAACAGAGTGTCAAATATGAGGATTCACAGCACTTCGTGTAAGTCGTAATCTATGAACACTAGGTACAGCGATTCACCAAATTGCAATTATAATGTATTTCAAAAACTTTTATGACACATTTTATGCTACTCCATGTGTTCTATTATGAACTGAGAAAATCATAACCACATAACTGGGAGACCAAGTTCAAAGTCAATACCGAAGTCATCCACTTCCAATATTACGTATTTTGCACAGAGGTTAAATAATTCTACTATACCAAGGTGTAATGAAAACCTATGAAATCAGTATTGGGGTAATAGTCCTTCAGCCCAATATCTGATGTCTTGTAACCTACCGAATAATCTTCCAGTTTGCTCAACCGATTCAATTTTGCTGATTGTTTCCAAACTAGGTGTAGTTGCCTACAGGCAAAACTATTAAATAAATTTATCCGTCGCTTTTGCTACAGATTAGCTTGAATAGGCTAATCTGTTCCACGGTAGCGGTTTTAGCATCAAACAAGTACAGAAAAGGTTGCATAAGACTTAATACAAACCACCCAACCTCTTTTCCGCTCGAATCCCTTATTATCGGATTCCCAACCTACCTCTGCTAGTTGGATTCGCTGAATCGGGTATGGTTGAAACAATGCGCGCTCAAGCAGCTCGTTGAGACACTCACGGTCGTGCTTGAGCGATTTATGGGATTCCCAATACAACGCGAATCCGATAACAGTGCAGTGTAAAGTGGGTAAGTGTGAATTATTCGTGAACCAGTGTGGACTTCTCGTGAATCAGTGTGGATTTTTCGAGTCTAATGAAATGACTTGTTCCGCAACAACCTCCATTGATATATTGCAGCTCGCCATCGAATACGGCATCAAGTTCATGGAAACCTCAGCCAAAGCTGCTCTGAACGTTGAAGAGGTTGGTTTTGTGTGAAACGTTAACTTCGAAATATTTACTTGCTTGTGCGAAGTACATGACTTGTTGTTTGTCTTCTGCAAATCCAACCGGGGCTGAGGAAGTCTTCCTCTGAATTGACGTCACCGGATTATTGGGTTTGTTGGTTGAAGCAAAAAGTTTTGACCTGCGTTTAAGGTCTAAGTTGCTTTTGAACCGTGAGTTCTTGATAAATGTAAGGAGAGATTCACCCTCGAATTTTCAAGTTTAAAATCAAAATTGCTCACGTAACAAATAAGAAAGTCGTTAACTTTCAAATGGCGTCACAGTAGGGGAGTGTTTCCGGAGTTCGTACTGGATCGTTTAAAAATAGTGTTTTTTTTCACTGTTGGTTTAATTTGCTGGTGTATCTTGGTGTCGTTGAAAAGCAGTCTTGTTGAACTGATTTTTAAAACGTGACCTTTTTCCCCGAAAATCTCTGCGAAACAGCTGATGATGATACGGAGCTGAAGGTTCCTTTTGACGCTTTGGTTTAAATCGCGATAGGGCGAAATTCTCATCGCCAATCAATTACGACTGTTACGTTATCGTTGATACGCAACGTTAATGTATCCTCCCTTAGCATTATAATTGTGGTAATGCTTGTAACTCGACGTCTTTTTAGTCATAGAGCAAAGTTTTTTGGAATGACTGAAGAAAAAAATTAAGTCAATTCGGTCATAATGTCCGAGAATGTAGTTATTTAATATTGTTCCGACGAGTTTTAATACCATTCTGGGGCAAATGACCGAAATATGTCAGAAAAACAACTAATGTAACAAACCTTCAACGCCCATCCAGTGTTTCTGTCAATTTTTTTAATTCAACATTTTCTCTAAATCTTCACCCCATTTGTGCGCATGCGCAGTGCTCGTTGTGCGTGTGCGCAGTGCTCGTTACGCGCATGCGCAGTGGTCGTATGCCATTCGATCTTTTGCAATCATTGTTGCTTAACTTCCAGCAATTTGACGATACATCAAGTTGTTGTCTTGGTAGTTTGAAATGACTTACCTGTAAATGGAAATTGGTTTAAACACGAAGTTTAAAGCATGTTTCAAAGAAGCACCAGCCTCACAATGTGCTGCTAAGTGTGTCGTTTTCACCACAACACTTGTTATATGTGTTTCTGCAACGTGTTGTTTGTGCAAAGTGTGTTACTGCATCATGTTGTTTGTGCAAAGTTTGTTACTGCAACGTGTTGTTTGTGCAAAATGTGTTACTGAAACATGTTGTTTGTGCAAAGTGTGTTACTGAAACATGTTGTTTGTGCAAAGTGTGTTAGTGCAGCACACCGCATGATAGCGTCGAAACCTTTTAACGATTGCAATGTTTCTTATAGTGTTACGTCATCTTGCATCAAGTAACTGGGAAAAAAGGTTTTATGTTCAACAAATCAGACAGAAGAGGTTTTCGCCAATTGTAAAGTTAAATTAATGATTACATTGCAAATTATTCGATCTTTGTGAAACATCTGCCGTGAATTATCTTCAGCGCATCGCTGCGCAATTCGCACTGATTACTGCTTTTATGACATCACAGTGAACTTTACCACGACTGGAAGGTGATTTAATGGTTGGTCAACTCGTATTAGTTCCTCAATTCAACTTCATTCGCCAAGTAAATGTCTTGTAGACACACGCACCATTGTGTTTTGGTAGGATCTCGTACTTCCCTAATTCGACTGTTTGTTTTGTCACAAGGCTTTCTTCACTATGGCCCGCGACATCAAATCAAAGATGGACAGAAAAATGGTGAGTTAATGTTTCACAAACCTTGCATTGAAACGGTCCCATCGGGAACGATAAATCCTCAGGCCCGTGACCAGCTTGGGACACCAGGGGGGGTGAAGAGTTTTCTGAGAGTGGCCCAAATTTTTTAAATGATGTCGAACAGTTGTAAACTAGTCCAACCAATTTTTTGCAGGGGGTCGTAGCCCCTCCTGCGCCCCCCCTAGTTCCGGGCCTGAAAACGTTTTGCCCGATTACAACCTAACTACTTTCGCTGTCAAGTACATCAGCATTATACACAACTCCGACAAGATATTCTCGCGCCTAAGATTTTGTTTCATACCCTCTGCAATTTTTCCACCTCCCTCACAGTTCGGACAAGCGACATTTTCTGTCGGTTTTTGTTCATGCCCTCACACGCGCCCATATTTGCTGCTGCCTGAGGCGCGAACAATAAACCTTTCTGTAATACGGGGGTGTAGGCTGTGTACAGGAAGGTATGGGTTGTGAATGGGGGTGGGTTGTGCAACAATGGAGAAACGGTGCATGATGCAGATGTAGTTTTAATGATATTATCGAAGTTCTAAATTCCGTGATCCATCAGTCCCTGTGTCTGCTTCAAACTCCAAGTCGTTGTTAATTTTAATTTGTATCTGTTTTCATGAAGCTGATTAAACCCTTACTTTTCTGGAATTGTAAGACTATCTTGGTCTTGCTCACCACAGGACTCTTTTGATGAAGCATGACTTGTAAAAATAATGCGTGTCGCAACAGTTTGTGACGTTACAAAGCAATTCATAGTTATCTTTTCATGTTCTCAACGCCATTGTTCAAAAGCAATACTTGAAATCCTTGTGCAGAGGTTTCGCGAGATCACTGTCTGAGATTAATGAAGAATTCTATGTTGCAGACGATTTGACATAAAAGTTGAATATCACGAACTTTTATCCTCATCTTTGTTTGCAGCATGTTAGTGGGTTGTATCTGGTAACAGTTTCTGCAACGCAAGCCCATGTTTGCCCATAGTCTTTCCAACGTAACTGTTATAAACAACATCAACTTCTTATAAAATATTAATGACAAATGAGAGAGCCCGATGTTCAGTGAAGAGCGGTCATGGTTTGACTTCTAATTTCAAACTTAAAGGTTTTCATCAATTTATAACAAAAAGTTAGAATTAAATAAACAACAAATGTAAGCTGATGACAAGTGGATTGAATCTCACGCGGAACAAATACGTCGTTTACCGGAAGTTTGAAGTGTTTTGATGTAATTTTTTGGCATTACTTAGTTTTTGTTACGTTGCGGAGAAACCCTTATAGTGGGGTACCCCCTAGAAACCAGAGGTGGCCATGGATCCGGAGTGCCGGAAACGACTCCTGCTTGATTCTGCATTTTGCTTACGGACCCGGAGTCAAAAATTTGTAAAACCGGATCCGGAATAACTTCTCAATTTCTGTAGTAGCAGGAGTTATTTATTGAATAAAAACATGGGTAACTTTCAGTTGCATCGATGGAAGCCGGAGTCTGAGCAGGAGTCGGATTCTCAAATGAGAAAAATTTCCGGATCCGGATTCGGACCCGGATTCAAAAATTTTGGAACAGGAGCAGAGTCGGAGTCTGAAAAATGGACTCCGACCAGCTCTGGTACAAACCATGTCTCGCCGAACGGATGTGTTTTGGATAAAATTATAGTTCAATTCATTTGTAACTGATTTAGCTGCAAAGGCGTTAACTTGAAATTTCATAGTCACGTTGATTCTGGAACGAAACAGTCCCTTATTTTCACACAGGCTGATGCTCCACACACGAACGTACAGTCAATCAGTGTGAGAACTAGTGACAAAAAAAGCGGCAACTTGCTGACGCGATGGTGCTCGTTACTATGACAACATGCCGATGCAAAGATGGCGGCCGAGGACAAAGCAGCGGCGAAACAACGTTACCCCCCCATGAAAGGGACGTCGTTGGCGAAAGCTCACTGCGCCAACTTTTATTCAATTTTTATTTTTAAACATTGCACCGCCTTTGTTGCGTCACAATCGTTCTATCCGAGTATACGTTGTTGGAATTTTCGTAGAATCTAGTTTTCACACAGATTGATGAAGTTTTCACACAGATTGATGACTTGAAACGAAATGCAACAGATTTTTAACATCTATCGTTACCTCCAACCAACGACAAACTTTCTCATGGACGTTAATCGGTATAATCATTGAATATATCAAAATTGTAGATGCGAATAACACTTGCTTTTTTGTGACGCTATACTAAGCGCAGCGCTCAAGCATTGTGACGTCACCATGCTACGCTATGCAGTCACTGTTCGAACAGCGACAAGCTGCTTTTAATGTTTTCCGCTGGATTGATTCTTATCCAGAGGTGGAAGATTTGGCTGCGCACAAACTTTTATAACCAGGGTTGCCCCGATTCCTCAACAAAGTGAATGAAGTTGGGCTGTTAACAATTTTGTAGCAACTGTCGATCAATGGAAATCGTGGTACACAGCAAGAATTCTCTGTTTCAATAAAAGCTTCAAAAGAAATTGCACCATTCCAACAGTCACGCGTTACAATTCCTAACTCAGGGGTGAGATGTGAGAAATAATTCAGTTGACATCCGGGCTTGGGTAAAAATCCGACTCCACCCAAAATTCGCTGACTCGGCAACCCTGGTTATCACACGTCTGGTGTCAAAAGTCTTACCTGGGACCTTTCTTATCTTAAAAGCGCAGTGGCCATATCCCCCCACAATGGCTTTCCAGTGGGGGGTGAAAGAACTAAGAGCTATAATGAAAGAAAATATGATCATCAGACGTTATCATCATGTTGTTGTTTCCGTCTAAACTCTTCAGTCGCGTAAGTCAACAAATCTGCCGACGTTTAACGCTGTGGGAGAATTTTGTTTGTTTGTTTTGTTATAGGGGGTTACAACTGCTTCATTACCCATGACGTTGTTTGCAAATTTCTATATCTGCGCAGGTCATTTACCACAAACAAAAACTAATTTTTTGCCTGAAAAAGATGCTGCAAGAATTTAGAATAATTTGTCGTACCTATTTTTGCAATCGCGGACTGGTGGCTTTTTCTTTGTTTCGTGACAATGCCTTGTGACATTGACCTGTTAAATCTTGGAGGGAGCTTCACAAACGTAGGGGTTACTTGAGGTCATTCCTCTCCAAGTCTGGCGGTCGGGGTTACATGAGGTCATTCCCCTCCAGGTCTGGCGCACCTGACCTTTACGTTGTCAATGTTATGAAAAAGTAGTTTCGTAGCAACGTTATTTGAAACTCCAGCAGTAGATCTTTATGGAGATCTTTGCAACAAACTTGGAAACGCGACATTTGGAGACAATTTTAAAGTTGGAACAACTAGTTGTTCACTTGCAGCACAACTCACAAGTTAAGTTAATGTGTCGTGAAGATGTTAAAATGTTTTTATGAAATGATCTGGACTTTCGCTTAAATCTGTAAACGTCTCTGATTGGCCAAGTGACGGCCACGCATCAGTGATGCTTCAGAACTTACCCATCGCACCACCGCATCTCGCTTCGCACACGTCATGCTTTGCTCAGTTGCACCGCGGTCTTTGTTGCTGGCTTGTGACGTAACATTGCTTTACTGCCCTGGATGTTTGTTTTTCCTTTTAATGCAGTTATCTGTGATGCGATACATCAGCGATGTCGTAGTGACGTCACTTCCGGTGCAATTCCTCCCTTTCATAGAAATTCATTCGCCGCGTTTCGTGACGTCGCTTTTCAAGATTAAAAGGTAACTTGACTTGTAAACCAAGCGGTGAAAAGAAAACCCACCATTCTTGGCTTGTACCCCCCTGTGAGTAAGATACAGTTACTGACACAACTTATGTGTGTGGAAAAGAAAGCGAATAATGGATTTCTTTAAACACCCTGGTGTGTAATGTTCACACCGGTTCTTGTCGTTTCCTCTTTTTCCTTCCATTGATCAGCGTCGGAAGGTTTTTTCCAGAGGTCTGAGCAACAGTGACGAATTTCCATCTCACCAATTTCGAAACAGAAAAAAACACGTTTCTGCTAAAATGTCAAATTTCAAAATCCAAAGGAACCTTGCCCCCCCCTCGACGCCCATTCCATTGAAAACTTTCCCTGTTTACCAACGTCACAATGTTCCATTGTCTCGCGCATTCCGCTGCGCAACACTGAGGAGGGAAGTTGAGTTTGAACGAGAACTCCAGTTTTCCTGCAATCCTTCCAGTTGATCAGCAGTCGATTCCATGTTTATCTCCACCTTCCTGTTCAAGTGCTGCACTAACCCTTGGAAGGAAGTGCCTTTGAAATACCTTTTGTGTCATTGAATGGTTTGGAATACTCGCAGTATTACGATGTCGCTTGCAAATAAAAAGCTTAACTTCTGGTCATGCTTGACTTGGCAAGAATGATTTTTCGCTCTTATGTTGAGAAAAGAGATAATCTGTACGTCACAAACTGCGGTGACAACAAACCATAGCTTTGTAATCTTGAAGGTTTCTCTTTCAGGGCCGGATTTAACTGATGCAAGGCCCTAGGCTAATCCACTTGTGAGGACCCCTCTCCCATTGTTGCGAGGAAAAAATGGAAAGCGTCAATTAATTTACGAAAATCCGAAATTGACGCTCTGAAAGTACGGTCAGTAAAACATTCTAAAATCATTACTGGAGTGCCCACGATCACTGCATTTGTTGCTGCTTTCGACGCAAAAGCATTAAATTGCACGGAATTGTTGAAATCGTACTTGGCTGGCGGGAAGATGATTATTAACTGCCACAGGCAAACCAACTGAAATCGCCGTAATTGAGATATTTGACAAAACACTTGGCCTGCGTTTTTAATAAGAATCACATCCCTTTATATCCGTGTTAAAAAAAACAAACACACTGCACCTATATAGTATGCGTGGCGGCATAAAGACTTTAAAGCGCAACGTGAGGACCACGTTGCAATTCGCTTACCACGGCTGTAAATATCTGACACACACGAGCAAAACACGTCTAACTGTTAGGTTCACGATTCGCGTGTTTCTTTTTCATACTGGTAAGAATCGAACGCAACTAAACTGTCGCGTGAAAAGATGTGAGGTTTAAAAACCAGAACCGTCGCCAGAAAGTCTTGAATAGGGGATTTTAAATTTGCGCAAGGCGACTTGACATTCTGAAAATTTGATAAAATCTTTACTCATTTAAAGTGCTTTATATTTAATTTTGGAAGGGCTCAGCCCACCAGTGTCCGCCGTGGTGACTGGACTGGTTTAAATTTCGCTTATGCTGTCATAATTGAAAAACGTATAAAGAAACAAGCTACAATCATCAAATCAACTAAGGCTGAACATAACACAGTAAAAAAGCTTGTCCTGCCTTCTTCATAACCAAATTATCTAAGTATTCATTACAATTTGTTTGCCTAAGTTTGTAGCTTTTAATGTACCGAATGTTAGTGTTGACAACCTCTGCTGGAACACTGCGACCCTTTAATTCATTTTCAATTCTTTTGAATTTTGAAAAGGACCTTTCGCCTGAGCAGTTAGCGACCATGAAGCTAGAGAAATAAGGCTTCGCGTGGTTGGATAAACTAAGAACCAAGGCATCAGACCCAAGCGCGCTTTTGTCATTTGTTGCTGTTTCCCTATATCGTTGGGGAAGAGTTCTGCGGTTGCCAGCGGGCAAAGTGGCTTTTGCTTGCTATTCAATATCATCAAGATCTCTGATTTGCTTAGCATGAGAGCTGTACAAACTTGCGCAAGTACTCAATAGCAATCTGGTTTCTGAATGACTTTACTGAAGAAACTTCCAATGGAAAAAAATCCTATCTAAAAATACCAATCGAGCTTTACGCAATACAAACGCTGACAGAACTACTATATTGTTCAGGAGAACCTTCGCCAGAAAGTGGTCATTAGGGTGGCTTTACGTTCGTGTAAGGGGGGCTTGACATTCAAATTTGACAAAAATCCCACTAATTTATAGTGTTTCATATTTCAATTTGGGGGTCTTGAAGCTTTGTTTGGGTGGGCTAAGCCCACCAAAGCCCCCTTGTGGCGACGGGACTGCTGCTCAGTCACCTAAGAAACAACATTGCTTTTATTGTAGGATATTGCTGCTAGCCCTACGCATAGCTCTGATTTGCACTACAACCTTGCTTTGGTCAGGTCCAGTGACGTAACTAGAGGTTTGAGCCAGGGGGAAACTTAGCTGAAGGGTGCCCACTGGCTAACACTCAGAAAATAGTTGAGAAACAATAGCAAACCCGGTATTGAACGGCCATACAAAAACCCGAAATTATCGGAAAACACTACGAAAAACGCAAAAATACAAGACAACAATCTACTGAAACCAAAAGAATAGTAAATACCAAAATACAAGCTACGTAGGTGCCCGGTTTTTACATTTAGCTTGGCAGGGGGACGGTTCGCACCCTTGCCACCCGTCAGTTATGCCACTGATCAGGTGCATTTTAAACAAGAACAGCCACAAGTTCTTTTGATAGAGTCACACGTAACAATCGGTACGATTCAGCAAACGCAGGACGCAGCCAGCGTGCTTGAGTATATCGACACAATAGTTGGCATGCGGCTTGACTAACGGTCATATGAGATTCATGGAAACTCGTTGGAAGACTCTGGCGTTATCACCACGAAAGTTGAATAAAACTAAATTTCGTGAATAATAAATAAGATAAACATTTTTGACCAAGTTTAATCTAAATGACTATACACTGACCATTGACTCTATGCGTACCACAGTTTGTTGGACGGCCCCTCGGATCTTGAGGTCCTGGGCTTAAGCCTATAGGTTAAATCCGGCCCAGGGTTTCTTCCACAAGTCAGCAGGATACTCGATTACAATCAAAGTTATGGATTTTGATTCCTTTCGAGGAACAGCATCCTCCGGGCCATTTGGACACAAATTTAAAAAATCGACATAGCCCTATTTCGGGCAAAAATCCTTCGTACCCCCAAAACTTTGCTTGCTAATAAACGTTTGCGCCAAAAAGCTTTTTTTTAACCGTGGAAAACGCTGAATTCTGGGTAAGAGCTCTCGATAGCCCTCACAAACACCTGCCAATCCAAACGATAGACATTTTTGTGCAAAATCCGACCAGCTACTTCGCCGACCTTCCACAAAGAGGAGTTATCAGTAGGCTACCACAAAGGGGTGTTGTCACTGGGTGACCTATGCGGGCATCCTTGGAGAAAGACGTTGTGCCTAAGTGGTCTGAAATAGCAAGAAGTATTTAGCAACAGCCAAACCATCGATGTCATTGGATACTTCAGTTCAGTTTCGTTTATACTCGGTTTCTGTACTCCTTTCGCTAGTGTCTGCGACGCCCATTTCCGCTTCCATGCGCGGCTACTTTCGCAGTGAATGTTGCACTGCTGGTGAGTCACCGCACGTGAGCTGCTCCCTTGCACCCATGAATGCCGAGGCTGCGCAGGCCGGAAGTACCGCTTTACAAGTTTTCCGGTATATGACCCGACCGGGAATCGAACCCAGGCTACCAGCTTTGGTGGCTGCGCGTGCTCAGTCAACAGGACAATTTGACCGTTTTATTAGATACTTTCAATAAATAAATGATGATGCTCTACATATTTTTGTGCTTATTATTTTGCAGTAGTTGTTCGTTATTGTGATTACTTAAACAAAATGTCTACAACGATTTTCAGAGTCTGATTTCATGTTTGTCCGCGTTGTGCTCGTGAGTGCACTGACTGGGCTCTAGGAAAGATTCGGCAGTTGGTTGTGCGGAGGAAATTTTCTTTGAACAAAACAGTGCGAACCGTCTTTGCAAAGGTTGAAAAGCACTGCTCTGTGAATTCAACATATCGATCGGCTCTTAATAATGAAAAAAGCTATTGAACGCCTATTTCATGTTGCATTCCTTCGTCAAGCAGGTTTAATTGGCTCAGTGAGTCAAATAATGACGACCACCAGTTGACCTTTCCGTGCCCTTAGCCAGGAAAATGTCTTCCACCACTTATTTTCTGCTGAGAAAAGAGCTACCAAAGTCATACGGAATGTTCTGCCACACTTATATTGTTTTATTCACCCTTTCGAACAAATTTTACTTTTTAACCCAATCATGCACGACTAATAGTCCTCCCATTCAGACACGTCAACTTAACATGATTGCCACTCAAACAAGGAAACAATGGATGAACTGTTGCACTTTCCCGCATGGTTGATTAGATACTGGCTGATGAGTCAACCAACCCAACCTTTCTCTTCATTAGTTCAGTGCTAACTGTGCAAAACCATATCAACGTATCATGGCCAGTATCGCCACCATCCCACTACATATTTGCTTGTCACGGTAACTTTTGTAAATTTATACTTTTCACCAACAAATATAAACTTTATTCGGCGTCGATTGTTACGTTCAAATCACGTGACATCAGTAGAACGTGTAGAGTGACGTAAACAAGTTAAATTATCGCTTCCATTCATCAAAGTGTAACCACCTCAGAATAATATTTTAAAAATACAGTAAAACTATCAACGGACATTGCAGCACAACATGCAGGTGGGAGGAAACAAATCTGCATGAGCTTCAGAGGTTCACTCCCAGCGTCCCCCTCATTCTGACAACGCACACCACCGCAGGCAATACGTCATCATGCGACGTCAGAAGTCGTCATCAGATGTCGTGGGAGAGCGCAGGGCATTGTTGACGTCACTACGCGTCTTTACCAAAACCATCTCCAAGTCTTTATCTTCTTCCGATGATTTCGTCACAACTGACAACTTCTCGAGAGCTTCGTTCAATGACGGTTCACTGACGGGGTCAGAGGGTGAAATGTGCGGGTCAGAGGTCATGGGAGAAGAATCAAAAGAACTATCGTAAAATGCGACCGGAACTTCTTGAGAAGTTTCGCGGCTGGTTGGGTCAAAGTTTAAATTGGGTTCAAAGGTCAGCGGCGATGAATGAGGTGCGTCAGATGATGATGATGACGTCACAGTGAGGTTATGTTGTTGTTCGGTGAAAGAACCAAACAAAGCTGTTGACAGTTCATTGCAACTGCTTTCAACTTTACTTTCTTTACGAACAACTCCACTCTCTGTTTTGCCTTTAAACCCACTTTTGCCCCAAACTCTCGGAGTTTTGTCTTTTCTGGAAACTTTTTTGCTCAAAAAGCTTTGTTCACTGATTTGTTGATGTTTGTCTTCAGGAACCAAGGAAGCGATGAACTCTGCTGTTGTTTTAACTTGTTGCTGCTGTGGTTTGCGCAAAACAGAAATGTTCAGCGTTTTCTTGGTTTCCGTGGCAACCGCGTCCGACTCATCGACGTCATCCACTTCAACCTCCCCAAACTTCTTCGCTGACTCATCAACAAGGTCATCGAGGAAGCTCAGGTCAAAGTCGAACTGGAAATGTTTAACAAAAGTATCGTTAACTTGAGCAACCTAACATCTTATAAAAGCTGCAGACGCTTAACAGTCATGCACGACGTAAAACTTAAATGGTTTTCCATAAAAATGACAACGTTTCATGCAAATGTTGTCGTGCAGCAGTTAAAGTTCGCACGCGCCTACACATATACATCAAAGAAACAGTGGAAAAATATTTTTAAACCAACGTTATTAGAATTTCCGCATATAATGTTCAGCGCTACCTTCACGCGCCGTTGTTGGTCACAGGCCTCGAATAATTGTCGGGTCACTTTTTTGCTCCATGCTGCTTCCCTTGCCACACAGTTGTGTTGTCCATTTTAATTTTTCAGTAAGTTTTTCTTTGCTGACCATAAACGGAATCAAGAACGTCTCTTATCACTGGAGGTCTTTGACTTCACTACAGTACAACCATCCAACCCATATTTTTTAGTTCACCACATTTTGTTCGAATGAAGAGAGAAAATTGCATTGCTATGGCTCGCTTGCTGTGGTCTTGGATCAAGCGTCAGGAACTACATTATTTTTTTATTTCAGGGAAGGACGTTATGAAGGAGTACAGGAGTGCTCTCCTGAAACAGGTTTCAGAAAAAGGCCGCTTACGACGAGGCCTTGGTTAAATGTTTGGACTTTTGCCACGCTGTGAAAGCTACTACACAGAAAAGAAGCATAAATGAATCCCTTGTA
>Ga0210059_1009470_pt1 | contig 15214 bp, 6 predicted proteins | sample Ectturendosymbi2_FD_188042 | JGI IMG/M metagenome (GOLD analysis project Ga0210059, IMG submission 188042) | Ecteinascidia turbinata endosymbiont from Florida, USA - Sample 2 (SPAdes) (version 2) | ecosystem: Host-associated > Tunicates > Ascidians > Unclassified | place: Key West, Florida...
GGTGGGACATTCGGGGGAAGTTACCCCCAAATCTTTTTGCGCCACCCCGAATTTTGTTGTGATCAGAAAAATTTATTTTAAACATATGATGAAAACAAAAATATTTCCCCCCTAAAAATGTATTTTGCCCCCCAAACCTTGAAACCTGGTTACCGGCCTGGTTCTGCCAAAACTGTGTTTGCAATTAGGATATTTTGTTTTGAAGGCCATTCGTTCTCGTGAGGTAGCATTGCATAACTTTTCTTTATAAATCACCATTAGGGGGCGCCTGTAAGCATTTTGGGAGGGGCAGAGTTGGGCTGATACGGCCTTGCCAATGTCACTGCATGTGTGAGAATAAAACTAAGTATAATTTTCTAACAGGTAATCAAAGTAAAGCTTTTGAAATTGGATAAATGTTTTGTTTTTAATAGTTATTGGTATGGAGTTCCAAATTTTAGGCCTTAAGTACATGAACTGTTTTGATCTTGTTTTCGGTGTCTTAAAGGAATCAAGTAATTATCTTTTGCTGAGTGCCTTGTGTTATAATTATGCCTATCACGAACAAGTTAGTAATTTCCAATCAGTAAAAGAGGAGTTTCATTGTTGTGTAACTTAAACATATGCTTTCCAAGATCATAATGTTGTAGTTCATTGAGTTTTGATGTTTTGTGTTTTTTATATAAGGTGTTTAAATTTGTATGTCTAGTTGCGAATGTTATACAACGAACAGCGCGGTTATTTAAGACATTGAACTTATGTAAGTCACTTTTATAAGCTGAGGCCCAGAGAGTTATTGCATAAGATAGTTTTAATTTAATGAGAGCATTATATAGTATTTTTAGAAGATTTTTTAAAAGGTATTGTCTAATTTTATATAGGACTCCAACACTTCGTGCAACTGATGATGTTATATGATAAATATGGGCTTTCCACTTCAATTTTGCATCAATAAAAACTCCCAAATACTTTGATTCATTTGTCTGCATTAACATGTTACCATGAAGATTTAGCAAAAAATGATGACTTTGTTTTTGTTTGGCTGGATGGAATAACAAATAGTTAGTTTTATTGTAGTTATGTGTTAATTTGTTCTGCACGAGCCATTTTTTAACATTTTTAAGTTCATCATTAATAGTGTTTTGTAAATCAAGTATATTTGGACCTGACATAATTAGGGCTGTATCATCAGCAAATAAGAGTGTTTCCATTGCATGACAATCTGGAAGGTCGTTATACAAATTAGGAAAAGAGTTGGCCTTAAAACACTCCCCTGAGGTATCCCACAAGTTATATATTCTTTATCTGATATACATGTATAAGTTATTACAAACTGTTTACGATTTGATAAATAGTTTGCGAAAAGATTTTGTGCATTACCCCTAATTCCAAAATGATAATTTTTTTTCACAAGGATACTGTGATCCACTGTGTCAAATGCTTTTTTCAGATCTAAAAAAAATGGCACATGTATAAAGATTTTCTTCTCTTTTTGAGGTCATTTTGTCATTTAGAGACATCAAAGCATGAACCGTAGAAAAACCTTTCCTGAAACCAAATTGATTTTGGCACAAGATGTTGGTTTTATCAAGAAATAATTGCAAGTCCTTAAGAAAATTTTTTCAAGAATTTTTCAGAGATGTGGAAGTATGGAAATGGGTCTATAATTAGATGGATTTGAAGTGTCACCACTTTTATGTATAGCGAAAACTTAGCTACTTTTAGAGCATCTGGGTACATTCCTTCAGCGATACAATTATTGAAAATGGTTGTTAAAACAGGGGCTATTATATGTTTACTTAGTTTGATAATCTGGACAGGGATATCATAGGTGTCATTAGATTTTTTATTGTCTATCATATCAATGTGGAACAAGATTTCTTCTGCACAAACTGGCTGTATAAACATAGATGCACTAATGTACTTGTTTGTATAGTTATTGTAATGAATTTGTTGTATTTTTTTAGCCAAATTTTAGCCAACGGATGCGAAATATTGATTGAATCTGTTGCTTATTTGTTGTAGGTCAGATGATTGGTTTTGTGTAGGTGGGCATGTAACTAAATTTGGTATATATTTTTCCCAACAGCATCATTCCCAACGTGTTCACTGAAGTCTTCAGATACAGTGCACTTACGTTTGGGGCATAAAGCTGCATCAAACATAAGGAGAGGTGTTAAGAACTAACCTCAACATGCCCATTAACTAACACAACTTGCCAACTGAGGGCTTGATAGTATCCCCACCTTAGCCTGGGCAAACTTTTCTGGCTCAACAATAGTAGACCTAGAAAGTTTCGTCGAAGAGATGTCACCAACACAGGGGATATATCTTTTGCTTCCTCGAGCGGTTCATGCTCTTTTCCTGTGAGTGAAGTGATATTCCAGTTTCCAATCACTAGCTTGTGGAAAGATTGCCGGTTACCTGTAGCTTTCAAGTGTCCTGGAGTTGAAGCACTCTGCGCTGTCCCCATTAGCATTCCCAGATGCGCAGGACCTCCGCTTGTTCATAGCTGATGGGGAACTGCCGGACAGTCTACTATGGACCCCTCTGCCTAAAGCCCGTGGTCACGCGCGCGACGACCGATGTGCGATGGTTCTGATTGTTTTTTCGCTTTTATGGTTGTAACGTAACTGCCCAAATTATACCGTTAGACAAAGCGGTCACAACTTGTGCGACATCAGGGTTACCACGGGAGGGCGTTGCTGCGGGCGCATTTGCGAAGGAGAGGCCTGGCATTGAGTCTACTGCAACCACAGACATGCAGCAATCACTGAGAGGAGAGGCAATATTTGCGCTATGACTTTTCGTAACGCGACAGGATGGAAGATGTTTTTGGTACCTTTCTTCAACAAACCCCCAATTTCTATAAGTCAAACTTAATGTGATATTGCTGTTTGAAATGCAAGCTTGCTGATAAAGATCTAAGCACCAGAGCGATGGCAGAGTTAAACAATTGCTTTCTAAATGCTGATGATACCAGACGAAAACCCACTTAATCGCAAAACGTCTCCCAGCTATAATCTGGTTAACTTCCGAGCTACAATATCCTTTTAAGCCCCTTTACGTAAGGTCTAGCTACATTATCATAGTGGAACTAAAAATTCTTTTGCATAACTCTAGCGCGAAATAAGCGTGCGTATAAACGTATTTTTCAGCTCTTTCGCGACGCCATAAAGGCCGCTCTGCACTACAAGCAAAACCCGACCGACTATATTGATCAGGTCCTTGCGGAACTGGAGGTAGGATCGCGTGGTCTTTATTGAGTGATGGCGCGTGCTCGTTGCCAAACATGGATTGTGATGCATATATTAAATCATGTGTCCCTTAGTCGATAATTTTTGTGGTGGAGTTTGACTAGATTTTGCGTTCTCTGCATTCCACATTCTCTGCATTCCATTCGCAGAATCTGGACAACCCGGAGACGAACAACGATGACGATGAAGAGCTGTTCGAAAAAATTAGTTCGTTGAATAAAAGCACAGGATCCTAGCGTTTCGAATGTTGCGCTCAACGTTTAACTTAATCGCAAATGGTCACTGCTTCAAACTAGGCTCTTTGTGCGCTGTAGGCAATGTAGTTTCTTTTTGTTTATGCCGTTCTGTTTTTCAATACGGGTGGGCGATTCATGTAAATAGATGCTCAGATAATTTTTGTCCGTAAAACTTAATAATAACAGAAATTTTGACAAGTCCCAAATTTTCTACAATTATTTTTTTATGAGCTACGCAAGTTTCCGTTAACGTTCGAGTGACGTATTATCTGATGGGACGCAACCTATAGGTGGAAACACGTTTCAATGACATCACGCATCACTATTCACTCAGGTCCTAACATTGCCGGCACATGTGCTGATAAGAAGAGAGAAGGCGTTGCGCTTTACTTTTGAACAATCCAAACTCCATCGACAGTTTCTTTATGCATCATCTTGTTGGCTCCTTTATCGCCTTCAAAGCGCCTTGCGAAGAGTTGCGAACCGACAGCCTCTCGACCATGACTTGTTGGCCGAACCTTTTATTTGCGAACGCACCGCATTTGCGCTTGTGGAGTCCAAGGCACTGTATCAGTATTGCTGTACTTTAGCACTCGCGTCGTGTGAGCACAAAAGTTACATTCGTTAGTGTACTTAGCGACAATGCTGCCGCGCGTAAATGCAAGCGAATTTTGCGTCTCATGAACGTGAACGTTGCCTCTTGTGCGATACCAAAGCGTTTCTAGTTGTTTGCCGCTGTCTTGATTTCTACCCCACCTCGCTACTGTCCTTTCGGTGCGTCTTCTCTGGTCGTCGTATGCGTTGAGCTTCGACGGCCACATACACAGCTTTGGTGGACTATCCGGGTACGCGTTACGACAGCTGCGACTGTGCAAAGGAGTGAAGCTGCGTTTTCTTATGTTTGTTTTGGTGCTTGTTTGGTGCGATTTCTATATTCCGTCACTTTTCAGTCGTGTTTGTTCCTGAAAAAAATATATATTTTGTCAGAATATGCTAAAAGTAATGCTACAGTGGATATTAGACATGCGTATTTCTGCTGATCAGCTGTTAATTTGTGTTATCTGTTTGATGGTAGCCAACTGCTCTACTAACTAAGGTCATAACTCAAACCGGCCCATGCCCCGGCCACAAATGGATGGACTGCAAAGTTATGTTCCAAGTATCACTTATTCTTTGAACGCCAACTGCGGTATTTGAAGTGACCGTGCGGTATTTGAAGTGACTGTCACTTTCTAGTCTGGGCCAGTAGCAACTAATGAGGATTCCCAATTTTAAATTTACTAGTTACGCTGAATAAGGCAGATTACCTATCTTCACACGCTCTGCGTCGGGGTCCTGAGGGGTTTTCTGACCCACCGTCCAGTTTGCGGACCTGTAGTCTGAGCGTTATCTGCATAATCTCTTGTCGGGCTTCATTGGTTACATTCCCTCAACGATGCTGACAGTGCAGGTGCCGATCACAACGAAAAATACCGAATCAAAGTTTGGCTGCGGATGTTTCAGTGCTGTGTATTTGTCGACCGAATGTTTTTTCGTCTTCTTAAACTCGTCCAAGACATTAGAATCTCAGAACCGACCGGACTGTCGAATTCAGCATGCTTTGAGTTGTTTTCACTATCCTCTAACGCGATATTTAGTTGAACAAGTGGATCTACACCAATGCGTGTTAGTGCGCTGTTGTTTTTTCATTATAATTCAACTGGTGTGCTGTTCACACACCACTCGCACTCTTGCTTTTTTGGCGATTTCGTGCCTGATAAAAGCAGTTTTTTTTTAAACAAAACGCTTCGTCGGTATTGTAATTTTGTTCGTTGCTGCGCTTTTACCTTTCCAAATAGCAAATCCAACTCTACGCTTTTTTTAATTTTCATTCACCTTCGTCTTTGAATGCTTGAGGTATTTTGGACTTAACTGTATTCGACATACTTTCGAGTCATATCACCTTAGCCCTTAGTTGGATATTAGCTTTTAATTTGGTGTCAAATGTTTACGGTGTTGTTTGGAGTTCGTGACATCTAATTGTTATTCATATTTATCAACCATCGATTTTTGGTTATCAGTTATCTTTAAATTATTTTTGTTTACTGGCTGTCATTTGCTCTGCGTTGTACCGTTGACTGTATTTTTTGAGGAAGTGTCGACGGGTTAAAGCGCTTTTTGTTGACGTAAACGGCATACGATCGCATTTTTGTAGTGCGGAGCTTTTGCTCTGTCGCTGGCGGTCAACAGTTTCGATTTGCGAGTGCGATGAACTGATTGTTCGAACTGTGCGTTTCCTGTGCTCCAGTCGCACGTTGAAACCGGCTCGCTGGCACAAACCGGCTCGTTGGTTGTGATGCAGGAGACGGGCAAGTGCTCATACATCAATCCTAACAAATGTCGACGAGCCAAATGTCGACTCGGACGCATTTGCCACCTACATAACGACCGGTGCCCATTCTGCCCGCGTGGCAGATTCGTCTCTGTTATGTTTGTCGTAGATTTTTTTCGCGGTGAAACACTTTTAAATGGTTTTTTAAAAATACATTTTGTTTATTTGGTGCCCCATACAAGGTGTGATGGCGCTTGCCTGTCTTGCCCTTCATCGGAAACTTGTTGTGAAAAACAGATTTGGGGATTTTCGAACGCTCTTCGCGCACCGCGTCGTCTATTCCGAACCTTACGAGGAGCGTTTGAGCAAAGCCTCAATCAATATGTTCAAAAATTTGTTGGCATTGAAGCATGCATGTGTCTGCGAACGAACAACGCGAAAGCCACTAATGCACACAAGAAGAACCCTTCTCTGACTCCCAGCCTCTGGGCTGTTGAAAAAAACTAACGACCGACGTTTCCCAAACTTAATCAGGTTACCCAGTGCGTTGCAGTAACAAGCTGTAATCGTCTTATTGCCTATAACAAACACCCCCGAGCAGACCAGCTGAAGAACTATTTTGAAAGGAACTTTTATGATAGTCCCCTTTCTGTACAGGTTGTTTCCAATTCGTTTGAGGTGGCGTATTAGTAAACCTTTGAAAGGTGACCTTTTTGGTAAATCTTGACCATAAAGGAGATGAATTGATTTAAAAGTCTCCTAAGTTTCACATCGCTGATTTTGCAAAGACTTTCTGGTAAAGTGTTTGATTTGGGTCGATTTCCAGAAACCTTAAATCTGTACTAGGTGTAGTTTTTTTGACAAGAACAATTGAAGGTGTTTTGGATATTGGCATTTGTGTGACTTTAATTTTTGGGAAAAAGGCCAATCATTAGTTGCAGAAACTGAAGCCGTCAGTTGAAGCCAATTAAATTTTGAATCACCGAAATCTCTCCACAAAAAGCTATGTCTAGTTGTGTACATGGCGCTAGAAAGATGGCAAGTATGTTTTGGTGGAGATGGCCCGAAAACTACCATCACGCGCTCATGACGCAATTTTTTTCTTCAAGTTTCGTTGAGATGTTTCCCCTGCAAAATACCCTCCAAACTGAAGCAAAACACTTAACTGTGATGATTCTATGCAGCCATCGAGTGGAGGGAAGGTGGCATGCTTGACTGAAGTGTTGTTTGGTGCCCTGAAGAGGCAGCGTGATCAGAAGTTCTCTCAGGAGAGTATACCTGTTTAAAGTGATTTTAGCGGAACGTACCTACATACTGTAACTCAACTTTGTTTTCAGCCTTCGTAGGTGAAACGGACATCGCTTCCTCCACGCTATCACTTTCTAACCAGAACTTAATTCTTGCGTTTGTGATTCAAGTATAGATCTTTTTTGAGGTGAAGGCAACGTAAACAAGTCAATTTGTTTACAACCTCTGCTTACAGGAATTGTGCCAAGCTCAGGGGCGTAACGAGGTTACATGGCGCCCGGGGAAAGAAGAAAGTTTGGCGCCCCCATGTTTGAACCTGAGGTCTTTCGGAAGCAAATGTGCTGTATTGAAGAAAGTGCTTCTGACATTGTTGGAACTTTTCGGCGCCCGGGTGCCCCCTCGTTACGCCCCTGACCAAGCTCAAGTTTTGGGTTAGGTTTTTCAATTATGGTTGGCAAATTTTCTCAGCGTTTCGGCATTTCCGGCACTCGGCGCGTCATTTAAATCAGCGCTGAGAAGTGCAAAACATGAGCAACAACGTCGTGTAATTGAAGCACCAAGAGTGAGAACTCAGCGTGGGAAACTTTGGAACGTGCGGTTTTGTAAGTTTTAATTTGAATTCTCATGCTTGTACCTGCGCACACTTGTGCCAATTGTAATCACAACACTTATTGATGCAAACCAACTGCATGCGCGTGTTGGGAAGCGACAGCGTTGAATCAGGGGTTTACCATCTCATACTCGTGATATATGGATCGTGTTTGCCCAAACAACAAAATTTTTCAGCTTGACGTGTGTGAGTGGATAGAGGATATTGGTAGTTGTTCAAACTAAATTGCAAAATTTTGAAACGGAATTGGCAGCTTGAGCAGAGTTTCGCTATTGATATTGAAAAAGAATTTACCACAGTGTTTTCTCGGAGTTTTGCAAGGCGTTGTTACAGAACCGTCGCCAGAAAGTTTGCAGTTCTGCGGGGGACTTTTCGTTTGTGCGGGGGGGCTTGGCTTGGCATTATAACATTAACCAAAACTCCACTTATTTATAGTGTGTCACGTTTCAATTTGGGGGGAATAAGCCCACCAAAGCCCCCCCGTGGCGACGGGACTGCGTTGTTACACTAAATTTGGCATGTCAGCAGGATACCAATGCGTTCCCTTGTATGTTACAGCTATCCACAATTATCTGACCTTAGTGTGCGCATCTAGCTGAGAGGAAAAGATGTGCCTGCCGTGTTAGTTATTTTTACTCAATAGCATAGAACTTTCAGCACCGTGAATGAGTAGTTGCCTACGATTCTTTGAAATATTTCCGGCCATCATTCATCTATTCAAAGACGCCTGAACTGCATCTCAATTGCTTACGTTGGTGGAATAGCTGGAGAAATGGCTTTGCTAGAGTTGTTCAAACTGAGGCATTGGTTGTGGTTGTTCTTGCAGGTCTAAAAACTTGGTGTTCATTCGTTCGCAGACAAGCGTGCCACTGTATATTTCTTGTCAAGCCAATCATCGTGAGAGGGTCAAGTCAAGAAACTTCTGTCATTTTATTATACTCACAGAACAGCGATTCAGGAGTTGGATTTTGTAGATATTTTACTACTCAAAAAAGGGGTTAAAGTTTTTTCATTGCACTGCTGAATATTTCGATTCCAGAACGGATATGTTACAGGGCATCCAGCTGAGATATTAGGGCAGAGTAGAATCCATCACGGCGAAAAGCACATGGGCTATAATAAGGCCAGACGAGTTTCAACGAAGCACCACCTGATATCACAAAAATAGTTCGAGACAGGGGTGCAACCAGCTTTTCATTTCGGGCGGGCAATTTTTCATTCGATGACGTCATCGTGCTCATTCAACCGTGGTAGCCTACAACTTTTTCGCACACGGTCACAGACAAAGTTCTCTTCGCAACATTTCCAAAAATGAGAACTTTCAGTTTTAATCAAGATGCATACCGAACGATCAGGACAGAGTAAGAATTAGTAGCTTAATACAAACACCTGGGGTTCCGTACTCAACTAGTGCAGTAATGGCTTTAGTGTGGCAGATGTCTAGGCTGCTAGCAAACCTGCGTAATTTTTCGTCTTGTTTTAACAAATTCATCAAATACATTATCTAGATTTTTGAAACTTCATTTGAACATATATGCTGTGAGATAATTTCTGCAATGATATTGCGAGTGGTGGCGTTGTCAGGAACAAAAGACTATGGTATGAATGTCAGGATATATTTAATCACTGATGCTGTTGTTTAAATCTTAGATACGAGACTTCGTCTGTCAAAATACTCTTGAAAGAAATGCAACTTGAACTTTAGTACGAATGGTTGGGTCAGGCTAGCCACCACATGCAGGGCCGGATTAAGGGGGGCGGGGCAACGGGGGCAATTTCCCCGGGCCCTCCGCTGTAAGGGGGCCCCCGCGATGAAATTTATTTCTTTCAAATAAAATATTCGTTTGAAAAATTTCGTGATTCAGAAGCGATACAAGAAAACAACTCTATATTATATTCCTATGTTGCGTTAAGTATCAAGGGCCCCCAACAGCAACTGATTTCTCTACAAGTTTGACTGTCCGCCAGTTCTAGTAATCGCTATTGAATAGCCTGTAAGTATTTTTGGTTTTGTTCAATGCAAATATATTTGATTTCGCTGGTGACTTTTTCCTAATAATCGTTCTTTTGGCATGTGTAGACTCTATACTCCTGCATCACGCCTATTGCACATGTCACGAAAACGTTACTATTTGTGTGCTAAAAGCTAGTGGTTGCTGACTGCTGTTTAGTATCAATCAACGTTACCACTGGGGTCAGTCTTGTTAACATCAGATTGTTGCCTTCTTCAACATCAGATAACATCAAATTTTACGCTACGGTTTCACACAAGCTAATTGCTTCTATTAACAAACCTAACAAAGCGCGACTACCCTCGTTGAATCCGAAAGAGAGCGAAATATCGCCATTAAATGGAGAAGTCGTATAATTTTTACGCAAAATTATAATTTTTTTTACGCAAAATGTTAGTCTCAACGCAGCGAAGAGAGCTTCTTTAGTTCGAAACGATAACCAAACACACCTTAGGGTCAGTAACTTAACTGACAGCGGGGAAAAAGGCGGCTTTCCCCCCTGGCAAGCTAAATGTAAAAACTGGGCCCCCTCCAGTTGACATTTTGATATTTATTATTCTTTAGGTTGTTGGTTTTTGCGTTTTTCGGGGTGTTTTCGTTTTTTTATCTAGTACAGACATCCACGACATCCAGAGATTCACTATCTTTCTTAACTTTTTTTCTGAGTTTTGGCTAGTGGGCCCCCTGCGGTGACCAGTGTACCCCCTTCAGCTAAGCTTTCACCCCTGGGTCAAAGCTGTAGTTATGTCACTGATGAAGGTGAGAGATTGATGAAAGAAACTTAAAAATCATGAATCTAACTTATTTTCGTCCCAAAATGAGAGGAAATGTGGAAAAAAAACAACAACCCAATTAACATCGGAATTGTCGTCAAAACATCAGAAATTTATCTGAGAACATCACATCTGATGTCATGTTAAAATATCAGAAGTGGCAACACTGGTAACAATGATCCCGAACTTCTGGCACAGTCTCGAGGTCGCGGCAACCGAACTGCGTCTTTGTTTCGTCATGAAGGGTAACGTGTGGTGGAACGCACTTTTCTTCCAATGGTTACTATCGTTGTGTTACATCATAAACACATGAAGCTATTCAAGTCATTAACACTACATGTTATTGCGTGGTCCGTCAGAAAAGCTTTAATCAGTCGATTCGTAGCAGTGTTGCCAGATGTGCTATTTTTCTGCCAAATTTGGCTGTTTTTTTATTTGGTTGGCGGGTAAAAGTTGCATTTGGCGGGTGGCGGATTTTTTGGCTATATTCGAAATATTTGGGCGGAAAAGTTGGTGGATTTTCGTGCGAGATTTAGACCAGTGTTTGGTTCATTAAAAAGTTGCAAAAATCCATTGTTTCCGGCCGCCAAAGTCATTGTTTCTTAATGTGTAAGGTCGTTTGAACCATTTCCGGCTGCTTCAGAGAAACCCTGTGGTTGGTTAGGCTTCAGTGATAAGCTCGTCCTAAGACAGATCGATGTTGTAGACGCATGATGGACTGCATTGAATCTACCTACTCTGAAAATAGACGTTGTGGAAAGTCCTAATCCTAAGTTGCATAAATACTGAGAGATCATGGCGAGCCTATTAGTTTTAACAGCTTTATTTTCGATGTTTTATTAGAAGATAAACTGAAGAATGAGACGCTTGTACCCATTTTCGACGAGAAAATCAAAACAAGGATGCTATTTAAAAGAGTTCGAAATGTTCGATTTGGGTAACGTTCTACAATTTACTGGAATTGAGCCATCATCACCTTATTGATGCCAGGTCTCCAGCTTAGTTTGTTCTGAAACACTCAGATGTTCTTAGTGGCTTCTTAGTGGAAGAAGAGGCCCCAGGTTTCAAAGAGTGTGACCGGATGAACGGTCTTAAACCATGGATTCGAAAGTGTAAAGTAAAGCTTAGAAAAAGCTTAGTGCAAGCTTTGTCGCTGTGAAATCAAAGCACATCGATCAGATTTAAATAGCCATTATGCTTCTAATAGACAACAGCGTAATACTGTTCCCCATTATACTTTGTGGCAACATGGTGACTTGTTAAACTTTGGTTTTCAAAAACGTTCTGACAGCAGTAATCAGTTGTTTCTTTTTGCATTGTAAATAGTTTTGAAAATTGCGGAGGCTGTGGATACATGTTATAAACTTTACAAGGTGCGATGATATGTACACCATGTACAGCCACTTCCTTTACAAATTGGTTTTACAAAGATTGCATGGTTCCTAAATACGCCAGGGACTAATTTATTAAGATGAAAATCAAGACATTAGCTTGGAAACAAGTTCATACTCAGCCTATATGGCTGGCCATATTGACATGTCCTTTTTGCAGTGTTTTTGTTTGTAATCTCTGGTTTCTGCTTATGGTTCGGGTGAATATTGTTTCTTGCCGAGTCACTCTCTAGTCTGTGAAATATTTTTTCTTAGTAAAAATACACCCTAGTATTCATATCATAAATTCTCTTCTCGCAGCTAACTGTATGTGAATTTGAGTAAGCATATTCTCGACTACCGGAAAAAACAAACGGGAACCTTGCTAATCAGCGAAAACATAACTTTTACAAACGATGACATCATGAATTACGTCATAGGGGCCCTGAAGTACAATTTGCCCCGGACCTCCTAACCTTTAATCTGGCTCTGACCAGATCTGGCTCTGACCACATGTGGGTGGGGTTCGCCACTTTTGCTAGGACTACCTAAACAGCACCTACTAACTTTGAGGCCCTTGTGAAATTCGAATTTCCCATGCAGCGCTAGAGCTTGGCTGTGAAACTCCAGCAACGGGTAGGCACTGAACATAAAATGCAAAAACTATTAAATAGTAGCCTACAGTAAACCCAGGCAAACGTAAAGCTAACACAATGTCAACACAGTATGCTGTTTCTGTCACGAGGGAGTGCCGGACTAACAACTGTAGCGAATGTAGTAATCAAGAGCGTCCGAGGGGGGTGGGAAACAGGCATTTTCCCCCCCTGGAAATTGGGACTAATAATGAACAATTTTAGTAAATCTAAAGACAGTAGGTGCAGCGGCATAGTCAGCCCAGAGATTTGGGGGGAGGCAAAATGTTTGATTTTAGGCGAATAACACTATTTTGTTTGGAAAAACGCCTCTCAAAGAACAAAATGACTATATTTTCTAAAAATTTGTGGGGAGCATGGCCCCTTTGGCCCCCCATGGCTACGCCTATGAGTTAGATCCGATTACTTGATTTAATTTTTGCAATAACAGTTTATTTTCTGGCATGACACTGACTGCACAACAGACAGGTTCACTGTTCTGGTGTCATGCACTTTGCAGTTCACTCATGTCCGCTTTCTTTGCCTGCCAAACTTGCGAGCCGATTGTTCTGCTGTTTCCTTTATTGCATAACAATAACATGACCACAAATCTTCAAAGGTTCGCTTCAACTTACAGTGGCAGGCCTTTTTCCGCTTGTGACTGTTGAACACAGACATCTGTGGCAGGTAATGCAGCGAGACAGTGACTACTGATAGCGTAAGCCATGTAGTTTTATACTGCGTGGAAAGAAGCATAAGTGAATCTGAGCAATGCTTCTACAGGTTTGAAAAATCCATTTTTAGTGCGAGTGTGACCAATGTTCCTGAGTGAATAGCTTCATATACGCTTGCGCAAGCTTCTTTTCACACAGTATGAAACTACAGGACTTGTTAGAACATGTCTATACAGGCTTACAGGAATAAGTCTTTATCGCTAAAGTTTGGTTGTGACTTCAGAGTGAGTACTGGGTGCAAAGCTAAATTTGCTGAGGGGTGTTTTCATAATTCATCTGTTAAATTTTTAAAGCCTGCGTGATGTTCTAAATTAAATCATCGTAATATACCTGATTGCATGGGCGTCGGAACGAGGCAGGGAGGATTTAGGCAAAAAAGCTTGTTCTCTTATTAGTTTCGGGTGGGTGAAATAAATTTCACCATGGTTGGCCCCAGTTCCGTAGTGGCGAAACTCTGGACCCTGTCAAAATTCTTATAGGGGCCCCCTAATAGTGGCTTCTAAAAAAAGGATTTCAACGTCATGGCACATCCAGAGACCGAATGGCCTTCACAACAAAATATCCCAATGTTTTATTTTTTCTTATTTCACTATTTTTTAGTTCCACTTGCCGACACATTTTCGGTAGAACCGTCTCCAGAAAGTCTTCATTTGGGGGCTTCATATTTGTGCAGGGGGCTAGACATTCGGAACATTTGCATTGAATTCATTACACAGCCCTTGCAAATTGTGCGAATTAATTACAAAATTATCAAATATTTTCCCGTAAATACTCGTAAGAGGCTCATAGTTTGCAACTAAAATATTTTGAACGAGCTTAATAAAACGAATTGGCTCTTAATCACTGTTATTTAATTAACGACAATTATTTACAGATGTAATGAAATACAAATGTTAACAAAAATTTACAGGAAATCACAATCAAGCCCATCATTCAGTTATGAAAACATTGTTACCCAGGCCCGTAACCAGCTTGGGACAACAAGAGGGGCGAAGAGTTTTCTGAGAGGGACCCAATTTTATGAACTATGTCCAATAGTTTCCAACTATATCCACGGAGGGCGAAGCCCCTCTGCGCCCCCCATGGTTACGGGCCTGTTGTTACCGTAGGAACAAACTTGAGGTCGGTCAAAGCAATCCGTCCCGATGAAGGTTTTGATTCATTAGAGTAAAATGATTTTGCATGCGCTCCGTGCTTTTAACAGGCCGAACTACGCATCCATGATGTCTAGACTTTCTGGTGTCTAGACTTTTTAATTTCTTGGTGCATGACACATGTTTATGTTAATATCATTTTGCATCTCAAACAGGCTCTAAATGTTAACAAATTATAGACTAAGGCCTACGTCGATGCAACATGGTTAACATCCATAATCCACCAACTGTACTACTCTGTCAGGGCAAGCTTAGCATTGAATGCTAAATAAACTCTTCTAACTACACTATTAACTCCATCTTGCTGTCTGGACAGCAGGCTGCGCAAATGTGCAACTTTAAGTTGCTTCTATACAGTACAAAATGCAAGAAGACTTCTTTGGCTAGCATAATGTATTTTTTCACAACAAACACTACACACATACGTTTTGATCAAATGGAAGTCTGACTTCTGCACATATACAACTAGGCATGTAGGCTAACTTCACGTTCAACAATTCAAGCAAGGAATATGCTGACGCGTTGAGCTCAAGCCACAAATACGTTTATTACCTCACAAATGTATTAAAAATGATCAGAGGACGCTCACTTGCAACAAGGACACTAGGAATACCGAAATTGTTAGTGTATTAACAAAGCACAGCCGGAGCCATGTTATGATAAAACACAGCTCCGGAGCCATGTTATAAAAAAACAGCTCCGGAGCCATGCCTACGAAAACAGAGAGCTCCGCAGCCCGAGCCTTTTCATTTTTGCAAGAGCTCCGCAGCCCTTGTTTTTTCGGTGCCCCGACCTTTTTGCTGTTTTAGAGAGTACATCTAGCGCAATTAATTCAGTACCGCCAAATAAATCTATCTAGTTGTCTATCTATCTGTCTGTCTGTCTGTCTGTCTGTCTG
>Ga0210059_1009471_pt1 | contig 15213 bp, 6 predicted proteins | sample Ectturendosymbi2_FD_188042 | JGI IMG/M metagenome (GOLD analysis project Ga0210059, IMG submission 188042) | Ecteinascidia turbinata endosymbiont from Florida, USA - Sample 2 (SPAdes) (version 2) | ecosystem: Host-associated > Tunicates > Ascidians > Unclassified | place: Key West, Florida...
AGAAGGCACGTGCGTTTCTTGCTTGCACCGCCCTGGTCTGCTACTGAGCCAGCCAAAACGCCCTATTCCAAAGTACCTAGATGGATTAGTGCACTACAGCTAAACAGCGCATTGCAAAGTGTTCAAACTGATTTTGAAACGATTTTACTTTTTTTTGTCCGTAGAAAACGTGCTTTGCATCATTTAGTTTTTCACACTTGAAAGGTACAGAGACAAATAGTGTATTCGTAGTATTATCAGGCTGGGATTATTGGCTGCGCTCATTCAGCCAACATTACTGTACACACTCAGATCAAGTGCTTCAAAAATGCTGCACTTTTAATAAAAACGACTAGGTTTTTTCTTTTTGCTTCTACAAGTCACATGATTTTAGTTCTTTTCAAAGAGCAATTACGTGGGGCGGGGCTTGCATGAAACCAACAGCTGCAAACGGACGTTTCAACGTAGCGACTTCTGATACCTTCAACAATGACCGAATTATATCACACTGCTCTGTCGTAATGTCAAAAGGAAACGGAAAAAAGAGAAAAAATAAATCTTTTCCCTCGCTCTCTCTCACACGGAATGAAGTTTTTTACTAGCATTAGGGTTACTCCAACTACATTTTTAACCCCTGTAACAAAGAATAAAAAGCAGTCTGTTGTTGAAGTGCATTGCTGGTCGTTTCCAATCTTGTCAAGACCAAGCTAAAAGAAAGGCCTGGGTATGACTAATGCTTTTTCTCGTGCAAGCACTCACCACTACGGCTAGTCGGAAATATTTTCGAGTGTATATCACCAAGGGCCAAATTTCCTAAACTTTTTCGGAAGACATTCAACTTGCAGCCGTTCGTGCAGATAGAATATTTTATGAACTGCTTTGATAAAAACTTAGTCTTTCTGCTGTTGATATCTTTTATTTTGTTGATTTGTCGACGTGTCTTCCACCTATTCGAGCACAGTGCAGTTTTTCTCAGAAACTTCAATAGGTGAGTGAGACGTCGGCACAAAAGCATTATCACCAGAAGAAATAATTTTCTTGTTTACGATTACAGGCGCTGGCTACCGGTACTTAGTAGCACTAACCAGCTGTAAGGATCGCTATTTTTGAATATGACACTTCGGAAGAAAACAAAACAAGTGGAGTTGCGCATTGAATATCATCCAACCATGCAAATGCACAACAATAAATTCGATTGCTGTAAAGAATGAGCTTTAAACAACAACTAAATTGGTAAATTGATGAACTTAATAAAGAACTCTGTTAAACGAATATCAAAGCTCTCGTGAATATTGGCCACATGGTTTGATTGCAACAAGTCGGGAAGAAGGTAGCTTACAAGGCCTGGTTGCAGAACATGCCTAATCTTCTTCGCATTAGTGATACATAGAGGTGCGAAATTGTGCAGCCTGCACGGTGAAAAACTCCCAGAAAGAGATGTTGGGAGAATTTCAGAAATAAACTAGGTTCCATTTGGTGGTAAGCCAAAAAACATTGTCTTACTTAAAATTGTCCTTGGCAGATGGGGAGAGTTTGGAAATTTTTTAATACCAGTCAATCTCACATATCGTACGCACAGGGGGTGCGTTTGGGGGAGGAAAATACCATCACGCGCGACTGAAGTTTTCATAACTGTCAAAACACTGAAGGCTGAGAAGGTTGCAGGTTGTGATGAAATCCGTCCTGAAAACTTTGGATTTCGTTGGCTGGCAAAGCAAACTGTACTGTGTGGGATTCACCGTGCTCTGGTCACAAAACGGGAGCTTGACCCATTAAGTCCCGCGCGGGCCACTATAATGGCCCGTCTACATTTGATCAGCCATGACGTCTGAACGGATTGAGCTAGAGAGTCAGTGAAGGAATCATCGGATCCGTGAGACGGCACCGCATCTTTTGCGAAGGTTGAGCGCACCTGTGACGTCATTGTGACGTCGTTTTAGGGGAAAAATCGATTTTCGCGTAGGTTAGAAAACCTAGCTGCGTCCATTGAAAAGGCTATAGAGCCTAAAACAAACACGTTGGAAATAAACTTTGTACACAAAAAATGTCGGTAAAGACCCTACCTTTGCAATAATGATAAAAAAGGTTCAACCTTTTTTTGATCGGGGATCCAATGGGGCAAAATCCACGGATTTCGGGCTTTTTTGCACTTCAAGCCGCTTTTCTGCCGGTCAACATCCACAAACCTCACCAAAGTTTCAGAAAATGTGTATTTGGGTGTTTTACAACATCTCACCAAATTTCAAGCCAAAATGTTGACCTGAAAATTTTATTCTTGAAGTAAATAAAAAATCCACTAGGTGGCTGAGCCAATCCTTGTTCGGCCATAACTCCCCAACCACTTGGGCTAGTAGGCTAATCAACGCCTCTAAAGATTTAGAATAGCTTCCAGAACATTTTAAGAAACAAACCAAGTCACTAACCCCTGTAAGTTTTTCCCAGGACCCCAAAATTTGATCTGGAACCTAATCTACCCAACTCACACTTCTTTACCCCCTAATTCCCCCCCAAACAGCCCGAACTAACTTTTTTGAGAACATGGTGTTCTAGGCTTCTTCAGACGTTGGCGAAGCGCTAAAACTGGATCGGAAAGGCTAAACGGGATGCGTGGAAAGAGTTTTCGATTTTCTATCAGTGCGGCAAAGGCACAAACACAGTATATAGATTTTTCTCAAAACTTTAAATATAAAAGGTATATTTTTGTCAAGTTCAGTGGATTGCTTGCTGTCTCGCGCATCCAGGGTGGCGTCCCTCGCGGGACCTTAAAAGAACACTGCAAAGTTGTCAGTTTTTAAATTGTTTTTTTTTGTTCCGATGCTCACCTACGGTCATGAAACCTTGTGTAATTTACCGAAAGAGTGCTATTTCAAGAGCAAACAGCATAGGTGGGATTTTTGCAAAGAATTCACGGAGTAACGTTTAGCGACAAAGTGCATCGCTGCGATTATCATAAATACCCGAATGTTCAGCCACTTCTTCGAAAGGATGATCCCAGCTAATATGGCTCGGTGACCCGGCTAGAGTGCCCCCCAAAAATTGGCGATCGAGTCGTGCTGGTTGCACCCACGGCAAAGCAAGCCAGAGGTCGATCAAGAACCAGGTGGTTACGTTTTCCAACTAGCTTGATCCCGTCTTGGTATAGAGCCAGCAGAAATATCAGAGAAGTTGCCTACAACCGTGAGTTATTTCAAATCTTCCTAGGGCTGCCACGCCCGCGACCTTCCCAAGAGGAAAATGTACATGTTGTAGAATTGGCTACAGTTGTATTGTTTTTGCAATCGCGTATAGTGGTAGATCTCCCTTAAAGTTTGTTTTTAATTCGCTGCATTTATTGCCTCTTTTGTGCAGTCACTTCATCTGCAGAAGCAAATCTCACAGCTGGGAGTCATTTCAGTCATCACCTTTTTAGCAAATGAAAACCTACTGTTGCTACTGGTACACTACCATACTGACAGTACTCTGGAAACTAGTTTGTGGGATTTGACTTTGATCGCAGAGCAAATGAAAGAAACTTTTCACGTTTTCGGACTCAATTATATACAGGGAAATATTGATAGACCTTGAAAAATAAGGTGACACTACAAATACAGAATCACAACTTTTTGGGGCAATTTAAAATACATTAGAGCAAGAACTGCGAGGATGAAATGCCGGTCCACAAGTTTTTTTCAGCAGAAACTTCAGCGCCTATGAATCCCATGTGCCACTGCGTTATGCGACAAGATGTCTTTTATTTTTTAGTGGACAAGTGCAGAGAGTTCTTTCTATTGTACTTGTTACAGGCCATGAAACTCAATTTTCCTGATGTAAATGAACGTTGACAGCGACTTTGCGAAAAACAGAACAGTCATCGTCGAACCGCGCAAGAGGCCCCAGCAGCTGTTAAAATGTATCTAACAATTTTCTTTGACTCGAGCTGTGTAGTAGGCTGAATCCCGCTGCCGATGACAACGAGAACTTGAGGTGTTACGCTTTTTTATCGCAGTTAGAACGTGTGTGGACCGGTGTGATTTTCGGTCTTCAACATTCGGCCAATTTAATGAATTAACACCTATCGAAATTAAAATATTGTGACCACTGCCTCCTTAAAATTCAGATATTTGAAATATGCAGGCAAACGAACATTGTGAACATGTCATACCATATCACTCTTTCAGTGGCATTTAGCAAATCAAGGACAGACTAACATCAACAACACGTGTTTCATGAGCCCTGCCACAAAATATTTTGAAAACACACGCAAGAATGCATAATGTAACATAGCATCACTTCACATTGATTCATATAACGAAATCCCTCACTATTATTGCTGAAGAGCTTTTTAAAATTAAGTAAAACTACCGCCACTAATAATGAAAGTTTTTAAAGCGCTCTGCAAAAACTTTTTGGAGGAACTATCGTTTTGCAATAAAATATTTGCGTTGTCACTATCACTTCCAGTGCTATCTAGTAGGGTAAAGATTCTGCATCACTGTCATTGTTGTCTGCCAGCACTGAAGTAGAATTCAAAATTCAAAATATATTGTTGTCTGCCAGCACTGAAGTAGAATTCAAAATATATTTCAGTGACCCATGAGGCACTCGTTTTCCGCATAAAAAAGCGTTTGTTGTGGATGCCGCCATCAGCAGTAAAGCATAGGAAGTTCTACCTAACGTTATAGCTGAGGCTACCTTTTCTGCAATTATGCTTTTGAAGTGAATCTGTTGATGAAGTCGCACCAGTGTGCAGAAACGCAGGCAACTTTCTCTATACTGCCTGAACTTGAAGATGAATATCTTGCACACAATGATCAGCCATGCGCAGCGCAGAATCAACAGCTCTTGCTGAAAACTGTGACGCACCCACCGAGATAATGCTGCATTGTTTGAAACACGCAGCACGTAAAGGCTGCGGCGCAGCGCTAAACATAGATTGAAAGATCGTTTGTACGAAAACTTGTAACGTGCTTTGACCCCACCTGAGTTCAATTTAAATTCCGTACGATTAGGTGATTTAGCACCGAATGCGTTACAAAAATGTGGGCTGTGATACAAAGCCCTCGCGATGCGCATAATACACAACTCTGATCGGTAGAACGGGAATGTTCTGTGCTAGTCGGTACACAAATATAGTCGCCCAAATTATTTTGTAAGTCAGTACACAATGGACAGGAGTTGTAATATTCCTACCTTTTTGGAAACGTCTTATACGGGGGCACGATATGTTTGTATCAATGTAGTGTTGGCTTAATCGTGCTATCTTAAGCAAGTCTTTATCTCTGTTAGCCAAAAATTAACAGTGCACAACACTCTCAACGCCAAACCTGCAATTTTTTGCTGTATTATTGAATAAACTAGACATTCAGTCAGGCCCTTTTGGTGTCACCGACATAGTTTTTGGTTTAACTCTCAACTTGAAAACTGTACTGCATAGTTTTGTAAGCATGTCCGATTCCCAAGCCATTGTGTGTAATTGCATCTCAACTAAGCAAAACATTTGTGTATTTACGCATTCATTTATGTTTAAAATTGCTGTTGAAGCATCTTGCTTTGCACTGTCTCTTATAGGTCTGCACGAGAATGGTCATTGGAAGGATCAACACATTCGCAGAAACGGTCTTCTGTTTGCTTTTCCACTTCTTTTGTTAAGTGCAGAGGGCAAACAAAATTTGCGGCATTATCGCCCGATTCGCTGCCACAAAAGATTTTGTGTTTTCATCCTGGACATGAACGCATTCACTACCCTTGTTTGAAGAACGAATGCGCTAGAGCAAGTTGCGAGTTCTTAGCCTTCCATTATTCTATTTCAGGAAAGTAACCCGATACTGATGACGAGGAGGGAGTTGACCATTTCTCGTTGGCATGCAAGCCAAGACTGAAATTAAAACTCGGGTTTTTCCAGTGGACAATTTCCAAGAAAGGTTTCAAACGTCTAGCTGAATCCGAATCAAGTCATCAGGTCCTCACCTTTCCAATGAACCGTGCTAATGTGCCTAAAGCAAATTTCCGCCATTTAATGTTGAAAGACAACTCCTTAAACTTACCAGCGTTTTACGGAAATGATTTTTTTCATTGCAACCAACATGTAGTTTGTTCATCTGTGTCTATTCAGGTTTTCGCGCGATTTGCAGAAAAACTCTATTCAAATCGCAGACCACAATTTGCCGCAAATTTCACAATGCCGATAAAATACACTAACGATTGAAGGGCAAGGTTCCAACTTTCCATTTGTGCTGACACCCACGGTGATGGTTGCCTGAATCTATCCACAGTTAGTATTGCATCTAGTTGATCTGACAGTACGTTTTTGATTGATAACAGGTTGGAAGATTTAAATTATCCTCAGTGAGAAAATTTCTTAAATTTCGTTTATATGACCTTTTTGAAATTACCCATTGGCATTGGAATTGAGCAGGGTGTGTGCAAAGGTAAAGCCTGTTGGACTCCAGAATTGCTGGTACGCACGTCGGGAAAATGATGCAAATTTCACTCCAGCTGCGCGAGTAACCTACATTTGCAACATTATTAAGAAACAGCTTTAGTAACCGGAAGTTTGAAGCAAAAGAAAGCAATTCCGTTTTCTGCAATTTTGCAGACCTGTTCGATGCTCAACTTTCGCGTTATTTGGTACGCCTTGTTGTGATGCCAAGAGAAGTAAACTTCAGAAATCCCTTGCTTGATGAGCCAACTTTATTTAATCGTCGATAGTGAATGCATGTCTTGCTCAAACATGCTTGATCAACAAAATCTTGCAAATTGCGTTGAAGACACGAATGGTTTTCACATTTACTTCAGTGATTATTGTTTTCTTTTCAGCTGGTATGGTGTCGTCTTTCAAAGAAAGTATTCTCAAAATGATGTTCCATTTGAAATCCGAAATTGTTTTTCGTGTCTTTGTAACGCTACTTCGTGATATATAATTGCTGCCCAATATGCCAAACAGTATCAGAAAGACAAGGAGTCACTCAAGTTGCAATGGCAGCGATTACTAATAATAATTTTGTAGCTTGCTTGGTAGTGATTTTAATAATCATATCCTCGCTTTTGTCTGCCGCCTGTCAGGCCGAAGGTCAACTAAATTTGGACAATGTTCGTCAGAATCTGCCAGGATTGTTCAACAGATTATCGCATTTCTCAAAAAGTCATGAAAGCAGAGCCCAGTCGGTTAATTCCTTGAATGCTTGCAGCAAACCTAAAGCTTTTTAATTGTGCACTTTATTTGTTTGGTATTTTGCAGACGACGGCAAAATTATTTACAGGTGCATAACACGCCACGTTGACATTCTCAAATTCACATATGTGCTAAAGCTGAAGCATCTCACTCAACTTTCCACATGATGTCATTTCCGTAACTTCGTCATATATCCAGCGTTTGTCTGTACCGGATTCGTGAAGGTGCTGCAGAATGATTTCCTTCGACACAAAAACTCTATCTGACACTTTCATTTTTTTAGTTTCCTAAGCAATGTTCTCAAAGGATTCGATTTCACCAGCGAATCAGATTGTAACGACACAAAAAATAATTTTTTGAAATCAACTCATTTTGGACTCTGTAGCCGCTGGGAAAGTTTTGCTCCTCAACAACAGAGCTAAAATCTTAAAAAATTAAAAAAATGCTGTTGTTGCAAAACGAATGCTGTAAAACATAGCTGGACCGCTGCATCTTGTGAAACTTAGATTGGAAACATGAAGTACATAATCCTCTCAGAACCAAAATGCCCTCACTGTCAAAAACGTTTGATTAATCTTCTCTACTCGCGAACGATTTCTTGCCAAGTTTTTCGGCAACTTCAAAGATCTATACATCGCTTCTGGAAAATTCATTTTGTGGTTTTTCGACCTAGCGCCTGTGGATCAACTTACGTTGTGCAGTCTCACCGCAATTTGTTAACCCGAGTCAACGAATCAACATCTATTCAAGGATCCCCAGCATGCAAACATTTACTGGCCGATCCTACGCACCCGTTTCAAATTCAATGAACCAGAAATACTGGGAAACATTCTCGATCAAAACAAGTTTCTCGTGCTTGAGTCGCTTTCAATACCGGCCAGATCCCAATGTAGATGGAAAACCAATCGGATCTCAGTGTGTCTTTATCACCGGGTCGTAACGAGGGGGGGCAAGGGGGTCACAATTCCCCGGGCGCCGAATCACTATGGGGGCGCCGAATCGCTACGGGGGGCGCCGAATGACTGCGGGGGGCGCCAAAAGTCCCAAAAATATAACCAGTTTTTTCTTCAATACAGTGCATTTGCTTCCTAACGGCCTCAAATTCGAACATGAGGGGGCCAAACTTGCTTCTTGTCCCTGGCGCCATCAAACCTCGTTTCACCCCTGCTTGATCATCTACTCTTAGTATTATTCGAGACAAAATGACCGCTTTAAATATGCACCTTTATTTTTTTGCGTTGCAAGTTTATTTTATTTTCTGTAATAGTGGCTGATGAATTTTGATGAAGCCGAAACGTTGCAGTGATGCATGTTTTGTAATAGCGGCTTTAATGTTCAACGTAAAAATATGTGGCAAATTCGCTGCTGCTACCAATTGCATCCGGGTGTGTCAGTGAGGGAAAGCAACACAAGCGCAGCTTTATGTGAGCAAGCGCGGCACAGGCATTGATAAAAAGATGTCGCAATCATTTTATTTGGCGTGGGATTAGCCTCACTGCGGTTACGTGCAGTGGAATTTCGAGGTTGAATCAAAGCAACTTCGCTTTGATGACCGTCATTAATTTTGTTGTGCGTTTTATCAGATAAACTGCAATTTACAAGCGCCATTGTCAAGCAAAGCTCTGCGTTTCATGTCAGTGCGTTTCTGAGCTCAAACCTACATTTCTCTCGTTGCGATACGAGGAATTTGAAATTAGAGAACAATAATAGGAAGCGATGAAGTCATCACTGTAAGTTTATAGTAATGGGAGGTTTTGGGATTTAAAACATTTCTTTCCCTTGACTGTAAAAATGTAGCATGTAGCTCAACCTACTGCGCTATTATTCCGTTTACTTGTCCTTCACAGAGCTTGCTTTCATTTACAGTTGTACGTCATTAGCGCTGTGTACAGCCAGAATGTAAAATCAACTCTTACACTGCCTTTTTCGGCAGTAGCCGTAGTCATCAAACGCACAGAACTTTTTGGATATATTCTGAATCGTGCGATCTAGATACCCGCTTGCTTGCTGCTCCACACGTCACCAACAACCACCACTACCAATTTGGTTTGTCTCTTGCATCTTATTTTATTTGCGTGTTTCGCTCAGTCACCTGGTCCATATCACGGGCATCGGTTCAAAGAACACAATGGTAAAAAAATTCTCAGTCACAAAACATCACAGGGTAGGTGAAAGTTGGTGCACGTAGTCAATGCTGAAAAGGAACAAACACTGAAACAAAGCACCAGGAATTGTTTCATTCGGTCATCGTCATACAGAAGCGCAGTGGGAGAAAAATGGAAATTTGTGATGTTGCAATAATAGGTGCAAGAGGCAGAGACTGCCTGAAGTGCCGACACAATAATCTCTGCGCATTAAAACATAATGCAACAGCTCCTGCGAACGATAGCAGAAATTACTTCAATGCATGATTTGCTTTGTTGTATCACGCCTCCCTGACTACTATATTGCGTTTTCAAAAAAGAGACATGGTCTTATTTATTGCAACCTAGCTTCTCTCAGGCCGTGTCAAAACAGGAGCGTTTTTGCGCTAGCAGGCGTATTTTAGGGTTGGATCCGCTCTCGAACGCCCAGGAAAATTTTTTCAAAACCTTTTCTAAACCAAGATCATGTTAAGACAACATAAAATTTCAGATCTGTTTTGTTTTACTAAAGTCAATACAGTATCTGATACAAAAACCGGCTGCGCCAGAGTCAAAGTCAATTTGCTAACTCAACCCGGGCTCGCCTCGCTATAGCATTGCCCTGCAGGCATGCCAGAAAAACGCAAGCAGTGAGTATTTTGCATAACCTTTGCAAATCGTTTCTTTTTAGATTTTGCGAGCCTTGATATTTGGTCTCAAGCTTTAAGTCTACTTGGCTAAAAGGTAAATAAACACTTGATCGTCAGTGCGCCTCACAAATTACGCGATTCAACCTTGCTGAACTTGCTTTGCCGCGCAGCCAACCCAATCGCTCGCAATACGGAAAGAAAAATGGGTTTATATCTTACAATGGACTGCGCGTATTTTATCAAACCAAGCTACACGCGATGAGAGACTGCTTGTCACAAACTGAGCATTGCTTATTGTTTCAATCTGGCCACAATTGCTGGAATAAATACTTAAAACGTTAACGTATCTGCGGTACCAGGCATTCGTCAGTGGATTGGTTGTGCAGTGCAACTAATTGACAATGACAGCGAGTTTGACCAGGATTGAGCTCATTGAGAGGAAGCTCAGCGTTGAAAACCAAGCTCGGGCAAAATATGCGCAAACTTTGGCTGCACAAATCACATACCAATTTGAAAAAGGATACGCACAAACAGAGGCGATTAGAAAGAAATACAAACAACCACAGGCTTTGGTTTAAGCGAAATAACATGCAACATACTGTAGTCATATCGACCAAAGGGTTCATCAACTGTGGAAAACCACTGTCGTAATAATTAAATAGGACAAGCTACTTTTGGTATCACAGGTTCAAATTATGTACTTGCTCTATTTTGTACTTAAGATGCACTCTACAAAATGAAGTAGTTTTTTCTGTGGTATTTTGTCCTACCAAGGGTCTGCTCCAGTGGGGCAGCCAACAAAACCTGTCTCGTTAGCATTTTTTTTAAGCAGATCATTTATGATCGCATATCATAGCAACTGAGATTTGTTCGTGCTGAGACGTGGTTCGATGTCTAAGGGATTACGGCCTTCACTGCTATGTACATCTTCGTATGAACCAAACAATGAAACTCTTTCTAATTATGCGGTCTCTACCTCTTGCACTTTTGACAATATTCTTTAGAAAATGGCATTATTTCGAAATCACAACCTCTGGCGTTGATTAAAAAAAGCAATCGTTTCAAAAAGGTTGACTTCAAATATAATATCATGTTACAGATTTACGCAAAGCAAATGCACTGAGTAGATTTTTCACAAACAAACATAATATGAATCACAAAGCATTCGCAGAAACATCTCACAAGTTGTTGGATACAGGAAAATGATTGCCACTTAAATTGCGTTAACAGTTTTTAGACACCAGAGTTGTATTTACAAATTGGTCGAAACTGGTACTTTGTGCTGAAACTAAAGGTCATCTTTGCAGCACTAAACTTTTGTTACAAACTTTTTTCTATTTATTCCTTCTTAGGCGAAGACAAATTGCTTAACCTTTAAAAACTTCGCAAAAGTGATAGTCGGTAAACGTGCATAAGCTGTGCAAATTTCTACTATTCCGTCGTCTCATGCTCAAGATCTTCAACTTGTTTGACAGATTGTGATTTTACTATTTTACTGCAAAACAGTTTAAGAACTTCGTTAGAGCAGCAGCAAGTAAAACATTCTACGGATCTTGGCGAAACGAGCAAGGGAAAAAAATCGCTTCATTTCAATTCATTTGCATTGCACGTAATGTTAACCGCATTCTTTGGAATCGAAGTTAAACTTTTCAACACAAATTCCCTTCGTCTCCTCAACATTTTTCAAAACCAAGCCAGCAGCCAGATGCTCTTCCCTTGTTCTCGAGTTTGCCCAAAACGTCCCGGTTTTCTTTGCGGTGTATACTCTGAGCTTGAACAAAAAGAACGCAAGGCAACGCAGCACCAAGGTTGAAAATGCAGCGCCGATGCACATTCCAGAAGCAAGCCAGGGATTGGTCGACCAATTTGTGACCGGATAAACGCTGGAATTGATGCCACTTGCGTGCAGTAACACCAAAAATGTAATATATACTATAGCGAAAGTGAAGCTGTGAACAACGTGCAAAAGCCGTTCAGGAATGTTACTCACAAATAAGTCAAACACCATCACGATGCAATTCAAAGCATGGTTATTGATAGAAAACGCGTTTTCCTTCCTCGAAGAACCTGATAAAAGTGCCCAGTAGAGAATGGTTACAAGCAAAGCAATATCGAAGGCGACAGTGTGCAATAGCCAGTTGAGTATATGAAACCAGCGTAAGCGTTGTTCTGGAATAAAAAGCATAAGACAAATGAAATACGTGTGACTTATTTTTAACTTTGCAATCCGTATAAGCTCCAAATACTTTTTTACGCGTTGGTAAAGAGAAACAACTCTTATGAACTTTATCTCGAATTTAAAATATTGCGTAAAACATTGTTCTCGTAGGTTTACTTTCATGCACTATCTCAATAACATTTCGATGGTATTTTACAAGTGTTGAGAAACACGCATGGCTTTAAGACAAGCAATAGTTTTGCAGAAAGCGTTAGACACATATCAATATCTTGTCATAAAAACATAACCAATCCTGAAAGTATTGATACACTTTTCTCGTCATTTTTTTGTGGAAAAAATGTTTTTTTATCCTATGAGAAAAGCTGCCTTTCACCTTGGTTTTCAAAAAATTTGAAAGCATCAAAACCCTTTTGCTTATTTTTAAACAAGACTTCAAACGGCATCCTAATTTAATTTTGTGTAATATTTTGAGTGAATGGCATCACTATAAGACAAGTAATAAACACTTTTTGCTGGAGATGAAATTTCGAAAAAGCGTTTGGCCTACTACAACGTCTAACCTGTGGTGGGAATTGGGAGCAAAAGATATTAAAATCAGGCCAGTTGAAAAGATTCAGTGAGTTTTGCACCGATACGTGCTTTCAAAAATCGCAGGTATTTTCAAAGTTTCTGATCATAACTTCACAGTTAGATTTCACGTTCAAATGTCATAAACAGGTTTGTTTTTGATCGCACTAATGAAGCTATTGAAAATCTTCTTTGTCTAATTTGAAAGAGTTCACATTAGTCTTAATTTTTAATTTGTGCACAGACTACAACATGGATGTTGGCAACATAAAGGATGTTGTTAACAATGTACGAATGTACTAATAACTGCGAAAAGATAAATTATAACCTGAGTATATCGGTATTCATTAAAGTACGTAAAGGTCGTGAAATATACTGGCAGTAAGAAATAACTACCGAATTTTAAATACTTGTGCAGTATGTTTAAGACAATACAAACAATAAGTGCAGGAAAATATGCATTACCATTGCATTTAGTACCAGGCAAACATTTACTATTACATAATGTCATAGTAAATATGTTTGCCTGGTACAGTAAACGCTTGCCTGATATTGTTTGTATTGTGTTAATGTTACCAACATCCACTTTAAACACTGAAACGTTTATACATTACCATTAAACATATACACGAACTATAGAAATTCAGCGGCTTTTTTCAGTGACTATACAATTTACGAAATGTCTTTCACTGGGTTTTGCAAACAGTTGCTATCTCACTGGAGCAAGTTTCGTTAAAACTTTCAATCAAAGCGCATCTTTCCCACGAAAAAAGTCAAATGGAATAGCAAACCCTGTGCTATTTGAACAAATAAGGCACCCTTGCAGGTAACTCATCTTGTTTTCTTTCCTGTTCGTTTTCGCAACTATCGACAGTTTTTTTTACGCGTGCCTTTTGTGTGCACTTCGGTTTCCAATGTTTGCTCAATGCATTCTTCGTCTTTACTGAATTTATTTGCTATTTTATGAGCAGAATGTTGAGGTAAATAAAACGTTTTTTTAATACTAAAGTAATCTGATTTTGAACGCTTTGAGGAGATGCTTGGCGTCATCAAAGTATAGAAATAACTAACGCACTAACGATAACCTAGATGGGCATCTCTGCCGACGCAGAGGTGGAGTGGCGGCAATTCAATACAGTTTTAGCTTCATCCACTGCTTGGTATGTGGACGGAATCCCTTGATGGAACTAAGAGGTGAAAGATGTTATTCGAGCAAAGAAAGTATAGCCTAGTTAGAAGGCCTGCTGGCTTCAGAACAAATTTGAACCTTCTTTGCATTTGCAGTGCGGCGAAATGGTAAAAAAGTCCACATTGCCATCGTGAGAAGAATTTCAGACATAAACTGGATTCCAATTACTGGCAAGCCATCAAAATGTGATGGCAAATCCTCAGGCGTCTTCGCAGTCAAATGCTGCTAGATGCATCAACGACCAAAGTGGTGTCTGACGCAGCAATGATGGTTGCATCCTGGGAAGATTGAGAGGGTGTTTCTAAGATCTTTCGAACCCAGTCATTTTCATATCATCGCACATGCAGCGATTTAAGTCTTTCTAAATGTCAAAACACTGAATGCAGCAGATTGTGATGAAATCGGACCTGAAATGCTCAAAGCCTAGCAGAAGAGCTCTTTGGCTGATTCGTGTGTGTTAAGCACACTGGTGGTCTGGAAGCGGACCGAAAGGTTGGCAAAATTGTTGTGATCATCCACGTACACAAGAAGGTAGAGAGGAAAGAATGCCCCACCACCGATGCATCTCTCATTAGTCGCTCTGGAAGAGTATAAGCCAAGTGTTTGTAAAAAATGCTGCAGAATAATTGAACCAACGTTAGAGGATTTTCAGTGCGGTTTTCGTCCTGGCCGTAGAACTGCAGACCAAATTTTCATTCTCCAACAAGTTTTCCAGATATCTTTCGGAGTATGCCAAAGATGTCTACGCATGTTTTGTCGACCTCAAGAAAGCATACGACCGGGTCTCTCGAGAAAGCTCCAGAAAGTGTTGCGGGAGTACGGTGTTGACGGCCGTCTGCTACTTGCCGACAAGTCACTCTACTACTGCGCAGAAGTGCGGGATCTGTGTCGGCGGAGTTGAATCATAACTGTTCACCATGGGTGTTGGATTCCGACAACGGTGTGTGCTGTCGTCACGCCTCTTCATGTTTTTTATGAATTGGACAGATTGTCACGACTGAGTTGACTGCGCAAATATCAGTAGTAAGATTCCGAATGCAACATAAATTTTGCACTTCTATTATTAGCGTCTGCTGTGCGCCTTTGCGTTTTGAATCATTTGCCACACGCTAACTTCAAGTCCTAGTTCTAACAAATTTGCGTGATTGCCAAACAATCTTTATCATTTCCGAGAGAACTTACAACCAAGATCAGTTTGTGATACCGTGTTTTCCAGAATGTTTTGTAAAGATAAAATATGGTCGAGCTTTTGAAAAAACTGTTTTTTCTCATTCTTCATCGTTTCAGCTAGCTCCTGTAGTTCCACCGCTAGGCCGCGCTAGATCTCGGGGCACGTGTTGAGCTGCCATTCGACTGTCTCGTCATCCAGAACCGTC
>Ga0210059_1009472_pt1 | contig 15212 bp, 8 predicted proteins | sample Ectturendosymbi2_FD_188042 | JGI IMG/M metagenome (GOLD analysis project Ga0210059, IMG submission 188042) | Ecteinascidia turbinata endosymbiont from Florida, USA - Sample 2 (SPAdes) (version 2) | ecosystem: Host-associated > Tunicates > Ascidians > Unclassified | place: Key West, Florida...
AAAGTGACAGTGGAACCACAAACTTGAACTCAGTTCGGAGCAAATGGAACAAAAAGAGCAGAAAACTAGAAATGAGTTTTGCATCTCAGTGCACACACGGAAATCTGCTTGTACGCAATCCAAGTGCGATAGACTGGGGAACATTGCATCCAAGTGTGATAGACTGGGGCACTGGGGAAACACTGCATCAAAAACGTCATATTTAAGATTATCAAGATAAGGACAATGGTTGTCACAACTATTGTACACTTAACGACACCTTTGAGCGGGTCGCATTCGGCACGCGACTTGGACATAGCTGCTCTAGCGTTTGAGATAGAGCCACCATATTTGCAACTCTAATGCACTTGGAACGAAGATGATTATGTCGATGTGCATACTATTTTCCTTAGGTTCATATTCTACCCTTTGTTTTTAGATCGATGCAATCTAAACTTTTAACATGTTTTTGATACCTTGTAATGTGACATGAATGCGAGGAAAACTAATGCAAAATTCATCAGCATTTCTGTCCACGCAGACGCAATGCTGTCTGTCTAGCTTTGATTTTTCATCCATATTGCATTTGTGCCGGGACTTTGTCGCGAACGCGTTTTCTTCCAATGATTCCGACCTTGATTTCCGTTTCAATCTATGTTTCCGATCAATGCACTATTATATCGTCGTTTGTGAATACGAGCGCTCGATGAACTTTTGTGCTTTAATCATGAGAATATGCTGAAAATCTGCACGTAGTGATCGTGAGTGAGTGAATTTCCGTATAAAGTCAGCTTTCAGTTCGATTCAGACCATTTTCACGTGCTTTTTGTTTACGCAGATGCTACTTACTCTGAAGTGGGACCAGCACTTGTTACGGGCACCCGTTTAGGTCGCTTACCATCAAGTTCAGTCTTACAGGATAGAAGATGCACAATTGTATAATGTCAAGCCGTACGTTCGGCTCCATGACTATTGAGACCAGTTCATTTGAGAACATTCATTTCAGACCCGTTCATTTGAGACCACATTCACATGAGACTTCTTCATTTAAGACCACATTCATTTGCGACTTTTCATTTGAGACTTTCATTTGAGTCTTGTTCATTTGCGACTTTTCATTGGAGACTTTCATTTGAGGCTTTCATTTGAGACCACATTTACATGAGAATTTTTTTCATTTGAGATCACATTCATTTGTGATCACATTCATTTTACGCCGCGGTAGAGTGAAGCTGTTTTGATTTTCTGTGTGTTACATTTTTATGATCTGCCTTCCACTTCTTTACGGGAAACCTAAAGCTTTGCAAGGTTACGCCCTTCCGTGTCCAGGGGCGACTCACGCTGGGTTGTAAATGCACTCGCACGTTAAAACACCGCGGAGACCAGAAAACTCTTCGTACCTCGGGTTTGTTCGCACACTCACACTGCCTTGCTTGCGCTTATAATTCACTACACAAAAGCGAAACGCACACACAGGAGAGGAGACTGGGCCCGGAACCGGTGGAGTGATGCCCCTCTAGAAAAATTTTCGCCCCCCTGGAAAAATGTGTTGGTCATATTTTAAAACTATTGGACATAGTTTGAAAGTTTGTCTCCCTCTCAGAAAACTCTTCGCTCCCCTTGGTGTCCCAAGCTGGTTCCGGTCCTGGACGGGACTTTTAAAAAAGGTGTTGTCGTTGGCAGTTCAGGCTTAAAATATAGATGTCTTTGCAAAAATGGCCAACAGAAAAAATTTTCGGCCCTAACGACCTTCAAAAAACGGCCAAAAAAGCAAACGGCCAACCAACTGGAAATACGGCCAAATTTCTGAAAGTTGGCCACAAAACGGTCAATCTGACAATCCTGATAGTGAGCTTACGGTTCACTCGTGTCCATTCCTTCGCGTGGCCAAACTTCGGAACGAATTTTTCTAGTGTTGGTCTTTATTGCATAACAATATCATGGCAACAAATTTTCAAAGGTTCGCTTCAAGTTACGATAGCAGGCTTTTGCCGCATGTTGGTTTGGAACACTGGTGCCGCGCCTAGTGATTTTCAGACTGGCCTAGTGATTAGTGATTTTTCAATGCAGTCTAGTGATTTTTTTGCAAAGTATGTGTTTAAAGAAAATCGGCTCTCCTTTTTCTAACGTTTCGGCCGTTTTCAATCCGCAAGCTGATTACGTGCATGGTTGTTTGGAGATTTGCACCAACAGAACAAACAAGTGTTTCTAATTTGAGTTTCCAATCGTTCTCACTCCCGCGCTCTTACTGCTGCAATATTGGCCATGACGGCATTTTCATTTCGTTGCAGGAACGCTGCAGAAGAAATAATCAAATAAATGTTTGCTGTTGTTTTCAGCTCTTGAAAAAAGCCTGATGATTGTTGGCATGGCATTATCCAGGCTCTAGCACGATCTATTTTAACGAAGTTTCAAACGATGCAAAGGTTTTTGGGTTTTAAAGTAAAAAATGGCTAAACCATTTCAAGCAAAACTGCAAACATCGACGCAAAAATGTTAAATAAAGTGAACTTTTATCAGATCTAGTGAATTTTTTTTGTGAATCTAGTGATTTTTCTGAGAATCCTGTGGCAACACTGCTTTCAAACGCAGACATTGTGGCAGGTAATGCAGCAAGGCAGTGATGGCTGCTGATAACGGCAAGCCACGTATTTTGATGCTGTGTTAAAAGAAGCCCAAGTGAATCTGTAGCCGTGGGCGTCCTCAGGAGGGAAAGCGACGTTTTACCCCCTTAGATATTTGGTCTAAGAACGGATAATTTTAAAAAAACCTGAAGACAGCAGTTTCATTTCGATTAATTGGTTCAATTCTTGCAATGACAGTATATTTGCCGGTATGACACACTGCACAAGAGCCAGGTTCGCTGTTCTGGTGTCGCGCAGTGATGAGCTTGCAGTTCACTTGTGACCGCTACTTCGCCTGCAGGCAGGTTACAAGCAGGGTTGCCAGACACCTTTTAAGAAAAAATCCAAACCATGTCTAAAAAAAGCCAAACCGGGTAAAAAAGCCAAATTATTAAATAACATGAACTTTAAAAATTTTTATTGGTTGTACGACATTTTAGAACAAATTTTTATTAGTTGTAGGACATTTTAGAAGAACGAAGCTGTAGCATTACTTCTACACTCTACAGGAACAATTCCAAATCTTGATCTTCCACATTTTTCACAGTGTTTCCACTCGAACCTTTGGCATTATGGGTTGCAAGATTTGTTTGAATTTTTTTTCTTCTATTCTACGGGTTGCCAGATAACTTTCTAGTAACACTTTTCAGCAAAATATTTAAAATGCCAAGACACCAATTTGATAGTAATGGGCCAACTGCCTCCAAAAAGCCAAATATTGAAGAGAAAAAATCAAACAATTTTTGTGACTCAAATTCCCTCTAAAAAGACCAAATTTGTCAAATTTGGAGTCAAAAAAGCCAACCTGGCAACCCTGGTTACAGAGCTTGTGAGCAGATAGTTCGATCTTTGGTCTTTATTGCGTAACAATAACATGGCAACAAATCTTCAAAGGTTAACTTCAAGTTTCGGTAGTAGGCGTTTTGCCACATATGTGATTTTAATTATTGAACGCAGACATCTTTGGCAATAAATCTGCGAGACAGTGACTGCTGATAGTAGTACGCTTCGTAGTTTTGCATTGTGTGAAAAGAAGCATGAATGAAAAAGAAGCATTGCGGCGCCAAAGAAGTGCGATTTTTGCGACTGTTGCCGTAACATGGGGCATTTTCATTGTGATGTACAAAGGGCAAATCGTTTTGTGAACCTGCGTTTGTATTCAATCGTCAGCAATATGAACAGGATAAGGAAAATGTCGAGGTTGTCCCCCTGGAAAAATTTCTGTGGACGTCCATGTCCCCACCCCTGGTTTAGAATCAGGCTCTTCAGCTTGCTTTGCCTGACTGTGCTCCTTTGTTGATCATACCATCTTACATTAAGGAAATGACCGTTATCCACAGCAGTTCGTCACCATGAGAGTTAAACAAATGCGTAATCCGTATCCCACTATTGCAAAACAAGGCTCCAAATAATCTTCACAATGGCTAGTGAATAGATGCCAAGTCTAGGGCTGCCAATTATATTTTTTGAAATCCTCATATAAAGACTCCTCAAAAAACTCAGATTTTAACAGAAAATCCCAAGTAGACAAAATTTGGTTAATCTTTCCATTTTCTACCACATCTGGCCAACTGTAAGCCACAAAACGTGCCAGTGCATATGTACTGTAACCTTGCTAATGAACGTTTGTGTCTGTTGGAATTAATATATCGCTACGGCTGTAACATGGATTTTTTGCATTTCTGACGGTGACCTGGCAGCATTTACAATAATTGAATCTTCATTCCAGTGTCCTTCTGTAGCTATAGCTTTTGAGATCTGGATCTTTCAACCACACATTGCTGTATGCTATATGTACCACTTAGTCTTTTTCTTTAGGCTTGCTTTATTACTGTCTCTGTCACTTGAACTCATTGCACCTGGCTAATATTTACAGCTTGTACGTTGTCAGTTGCTTGTTCATCAGTTATAATGACGACTAAAGTACCTGGATAAAACCAGATAAAAAAAGATGAGACTAGAAATAAAGTTTAATCAATGATACCTTATCTTAAATCACCGCTACGCAGCTAAATCTTAAACCCCAGATCTTCAGAAGAAAAACCTGCTGTAGAATATTGTATACGGTCTTCAGCCCACACGCAGCGCACCAGACTTAAGCGTGCATGGCAGTAGCACGGGACACATTAATATATGGAAGAACACGAGGATATATACGTGGCGGTGGTAGAAAAGCATACGCAAAAGCAGAAACCCAGAAACACATTGAAAAGTCCAGATCTGGACGAAAAACCTCAGGTTTGGCACCACTAACCATTAGCCAAATCATTTTGAAAGTATACCAAAAATGTAACGCAACTCAGAAAACAGCTGAATGTAGTGCAATATCTTTTGAACATGCCATTCATTGCAATACAATTAAGCAGTAACTGGATATTGCTGCAATTTGGCCTCATTGCTCGAGTGGTCCCGTAATGTTGTTAATCAATCTAGAGCTATATTTAATAAACTCTGAAGCAAGTCATACTGTATGTTTGTCAAAATAGAACAAAAATTCACAAATGTACCAAAAGAAGCCCCTCAAAAACTTCAATGTACAGACAAAGAACAATTTAAAATCAAATGACTTCAAACACTTTACTATTTAAATGGACTTTCACCTGGAAGCAAATTCCCAGACAATATGAAAATTTCAGCGAATAAAGTTTCTGTAAAGCTGGTGCAAAATTTCTGAGAGTTTTTCCTCAGGCACGTAAATTCTAATATTCACCCTTGCATACAGTAATGAACAAGTTGCTTACACAATGGACCGCGGGGCCCGTAGCAATTGCTACATTTGCTACTATTGTTAATTCGGCACTGGCCTTCCTCACTCACGTACATGACGTTGCTCAGCTAGATTTATTGTAGATATCACAAGCGTACAGCATTACGGCATGGGGATGCAGGGGATGCGGTCGCATCCCCAACGCTGAAATGTTGGCCATTATTCGGGCAAAAATTTTCAAAATTAGGGCAAAGTATACAGCTGCATGCACAGGTAGTGTCTGTTTTCTACACTGAGGCAAAATAATAACGAAATCAACAGAAAAATAATGGCAAAAACGGCAAAATAGTCTGAGACAAAATAGTCTGAGACTATTTTGCCGTTCTTTTTTGACCTTGATGGCAAAATAAACGCTGCCCTTGAGTGAACTGGAACCATGTGGTAATTCCAGCAGCTTGCATCAAATTTGGGCCAAATAAAAAACTTTAATAACGTTTTGGGTAAAATTAGAAATATTTGAGTAAATAACAGCATTTGGGTAAGGTCCAACAGTCTCAATTAAATCTGAGCAAATGAGAAAATCTTCAGTCAAAGTTGGGTGAAAACTACAACATTTAGATTAATTGGAAACACTTGAGTGAAGTCCATCAGTCAAATCAAATTTTGACAATTTGCAACAGCTTCATTCAATTGTGGGCAACTTCAAAAAGTCTTGTTCAAAGATGGGCTATATAGAAAAGCTCTCTTAAATTTTAGTACGTTTAGAAATTTCTTGGTGAATTATAAGGGTTTTATTTAAATTTGGATAAAATCAAAATCATTTGGGTATATTTTAACAACCTTAATGAAATTTGAGCAAATTGGGACTACTTCATTCAAATTTGGGTGAAGTTAAAAATGTTTCCATAAATTGGAAAAATTTGGGTAAATTCCAACAGACTAAATCAACTCTGGCCAAACAGCAATAGCTCCATTCAAATACGGGTCAAGTGGAACAACTTTATTCAATTTTGGGTAACTTTAAACAACTTAATTCATTTTTGGGCAACTTCAAACAGCTTTTTCAATTTTAGGGAACTTCAAACAGCTTCATTCCAATTTGAATAATATACAACCACTTCATTTAAATTTGCATGCGTTTAGAAACATTTGGGCAAAAATTCCAACAGCCTTAATCATATTTGTGTGATTGAAACAGCTTAATTCAATCTTGCGTACAATTAGAAAGATCTGGTCAAATTGGAAGAGTGTCATTCAGATTTGCATATATCGTAAATATTTGAGCAAATTACAACAGCCCAAATCAAAATTGGGCCAACTGAAACAAGTTCATTTAAATTTGGGTAGAATTAGAAACATTTTATAATCAGGAACATATAGTGGTAACTCACAATTCCAACTAACCCTAATTTTTTAAACCTCAAATTGTTGATGCTGTAAAGTGTACAACTAAAATGTAGCTGCAGCTGCAAAATGTTTTGCGGTAGTAATGCGGTGTAGCTGTGATATGATAGTGTGAAGGTTTCGTGTTTCAAACTTGCTTGACGTTGTGAGATTTGCAAGTGCAAATCTATTTCCATGAAGTATTCATGAAAAAAATTAACTACGTAACTGCAGCTGTAATATGTGGCGTGGTGGTAATGCAGCTATGATTTTATACTGTTTAGGTTTTCATATTTTCCGTTTGTTTCATGCAATAAATTGTATATGTTGCATCCTCCCAAATTTTATTGCTTCAATTTAATGCTGTGAAATGAAGTTTTCATGAACAGTACTGCATAATTCACTTGTATTAATGCAGTGCAGTGAAGCACTGCTCTTTTTATAAAATATTCTTGTTGAGATTATAAATCATTTATCATTAGAAATGTGCATTTGTACACATTCCTTAGTAGTTGATCACATAGGCTGTAGTATTTGCGTGTATCAGTCTCATATTGCTATTTTTTCTTAGCATGCTGAGTTCAATCCACATTTAACTGTCTAAACTGGAGTGGATTTTTGGTTTTCATAATGTGACTTTAGAAGCTGTAAACATTTAAGTAAGTTGGAGTGTTACAAGTACAACATGTTGCAGTGAAGATTGCCAATTTGGAAGGTTAAACTATATGCTATGCATTAAATTGCCTTCTTGTCCTCTAATTACTTGAGACTTGACATATTTGCGGCAATGTAATACTTTAGATCGTAACCCGATATTTTACTCCTTTTCCAGATTGATTGACATTGTGGCCAACACAAATGCACACATCTATGCTAGAGAAGAACAGATCTTAACTATTAGGATGATCGCGTTGGAAGAATAAGTTTAGAACGCATATAAAGACTTGAAAATGAAGATTCTTAACAACACCATCAACGCGTGGTGGCATGAACAGCAATTTTTGGGAGGATTTTATTGTAATTAGCTAACATTTTTCAACACAACAAATATTACCCTTGTTCACATGTAGCTATGCAGAATACTGATTGCTAGTTGAGGGCGCACGGCTTTGAACACCGGTAATTGGTAGGTCTAATTAAGCATGCAGAAACCTTGATTAGTTTACAATGGCACGTTTCAGACTTAATATTAAGACTTGCTTTTTATACGTTATTTGGGAAAGCAAGATCAAATTTGGGCAAAAATGTTTTGCATCCCTAAAAATATGCACTCCCATACACTTATGGTTGATATCACAAACCAACATGACAGTGACAGAACTTTACAAGGCATTTGTTGCCATGCATGTTATTTAGAGGTACTTATGGTAATTACATAAGAGCCGCGTGAAACCGGGCAGTGAACTGTATGCGGCTCGCGAGCCGAGCCGCGGGTTGACCACCCCTGTGCTATTGTATTCAGTGTCGGCGCAAAATGAAAATGAACTTGTATTTGGGTGGATTTTGACTTGTTACAGTAAACTACAAGCTTTGCCTGTGAAGGGTTCAAAATTTGAGTGATCATACAAAAGGAACTGTTGATTTTTCAGGTACTTTTATTTAGGTATTTTTGAAAAGGTTAGAAACTTTGGCATTTTTCTGTCGTAAGTGGCTAATTCTGAAACTAGTTTTGACTATTGCTTTTCTGTGAAGGCCAGTGGCGTAGCTTAGGGGGGCGGGGGCGGACCGCCCCTGGCGGCACTTTTATGGGGGCGACACTATGGGCTATGCTGCAGGCTATAAACCTGCAAAGGCTGTTTTGAAATAAAAGTGGTTTTAATGTTGGGACAGTACTCGCAGTTGAAGGACGTTTTTGATTCTGAGTAATTTAAACTATGGCATGTGTATTTAAGCGATCGTTATCTTAGCCAAGCAATAAAAAATCGTGTTATCAGGTGGGTTGTATCAATACGCTTTTTTGCATGACGCTGCAACACGGTTCTCAACACGCTTATCAACTCACTTGATGTCAAATTTTACTGATTCACTACACGGTTGATTGATCCAGTGTTGGGTCCTTGTTGACGTTTGATCGTAGTCTTTATATGACGTTATAGAACTTTGTAGGAGAATGGTGGATGACTGTGGGCAAACATGCGGCTGTGGTGAGCTCTAAGTTTTTGCAAGTGCTCTTGAGTTTTTACCTGCCAGCACAGGCGTACGGGAAGGCATTTTACTGGGGGGGCTGAAAAAAATTGCCCTGAAAATAACAATTTGCCCTGAAAATAGCAATTTGCCCTAAAAATAAACAATTTGCCCTGAACTAACTTTTTAGTTTAATCCGAATGGGGCCTGAAACCCAGGGTTGCCCATGGGACATATTTATCTGTCCCATTCCCATCCCATAGCAATTTATGCCTGTCCCATCCCATGGAACGTTCCCATGGCATTCCCATAGGAATGACATTCTCATGGACAAGCCTGCTGAAACCGTATGTAAATCTGTTCTATACAGTTGAATTCGTGTATAAAGGCTTCCTCTGTAACGTTAATTCGCCCATAGCGTTACATTTTGTTTGGTCGCGATGGCATCTTTTATCTGCATCTCAATTCGTTTAAAATGTCAATTCGGCAATAACGTTCTTTATGCAATCTTCTAGAGATGACGTTATTGGCAAATTCTGTAGTTACCGTGCTCGTTAACTCAAGAGGTTGAAGTTTTTTATGCGTGTTGTGTTCTCCCAGACAAGATATTTTATGGTAATTGCTTTTACTGACGCAAATATGTACGCGACTTCGATGACACAACGCAATGTTTTAAAAGCGACGGTTCCGGATCGTATGGTCGGACTCGCTAAACCTGCCTGTGTTTTCGCTGCTGTGCGCTTGAGCAAGACACTTAAAGACGCGCACTCAAAGGAGCCAAGAAATTTGCACGTCCGTGCTGCCCACTTCTAAAACTCCTGTTAATCAAAAAAGTGTATCATCTTAACACCCTGCACCTCTACCCAGCGAAAACGAACAAAGACTCGAAAACGAACAGAGAAAGATTTACCGGATTCTTATACCAAGCTGTTGAACTACCGACACAAGATTGTTCGATTTTTACAGAAAACGAGGGCTTGGTCCCAGGCGCGGACACAGGGGAGGATACAGGGGATGCATCCCCCCACCAGACCTAAAGAGGTGTTGACGTGACACTTGACTTCATTAAAAATCATCGCCAAAATACTTTTGTACTGTACATTGCTCGCTACAAATGCTAAAATTTAACTTATGCTAACAATTAGTCAAAAACGCTTCTTCGTTTTACTAGATGAGCTAGCCTTGTTTATACAACCTGATATAAAATAGACAATGATCGCATGGGCGCCCGAAGAGCCGGGAAGGCAAAACGGGCATTTGCCCCCCGCCTGGAAATTGGGATTAGGAACAAAATATTTCTGGAAAAACCTGAAGTCGGTATCTTAATTCCGATTAATTGATTTGATTCTTGCAATGACAGTTTTTTGCCTGTATGAAACTTACATTGCACAAGAGTCAGGTTCACAGTTGCAGTGTCATGCAGTGATGAGCTTGCAGTTCTCTCATGTCGGGTTGCGAAAGTCACGAGCGGATTGTGCTACTGTTGGTTTTTATTGCGTAACAATAACATGGCAACGAATCTGCAAAGGTTCACTTTATATTACGCGAGCAGGCGTTTTGTTGCATGAGACTGTTGAACGCAGACGTTTTGGCAGTTAATGCGGCGAGACAGTGACATGCAGATAGCGGTAAGCCACGTACATTTATACTTTGTGAAAAGAAGCACGAGTGAGTGTACAGCGATGCTTCCACAAGTTTAAATGATCCATTATTAGTTGGAGTGTGACCAATGTGCCTGAGTGTCAAACTACACTTATGCAGGCTTCTTTTCATGCAATATAAAATAACGTGGCTTGTTTCAGTAGAATACGTCTGTGCAGGCTTGTGGGAATACGTCTTTAATCGTTAAAGGTTTAGTTCCGACATCTGAGTGAATACTGAGTGCAAAGCTATATTTAGTGTGTCGAGTTTTCATAATTCATCTGGTCAATTTTGCAAAACCTGCGTGATGTTCTAATTGTAGAAAGTTTGTCCGAAGTCGTGTCCACATACAAGTCTACTTACTTTTCCGGTTTGTGTAGCAAGGTTATATTGATCGCTTTGGACGAGATCCCAGACGTTTGCAGCTCTTGTTTCTAAGTCAGAGTTTCTCAAACGGGGCCCTCGTCCCCCTTGGGGTCCACGTAACAGTTCTCTGGGTGCCACGTGCAGAGGCCGAGCAGGAGCCACGTGCAGAGGCCAAAACTAGATATTTTTGTTGATGAACAGGGGGCAACAACAAGTGTTGAGAGTCTTTTGAAGGGGGCCAAGGCTCATCAAAGTTTGAGAACCACTGTTCTAAGCGATACTGACAAGTCTTGCTAGGTAATCCCGCAATCAGGGGGAGATCAACAGGGCAATTCCTTCCCGAAAGTTTCGAAAACATGTTCAGTTGTTAGTTCAGTTGAATATATCAGCTGGGTGCGGGCGGCCATGCTTGCTAAGTAAAATAAAGTCATGATTTGTGTTTTCGTTGAAAACCATGGCAATCCAATGCCCCCAAGTGAATATACATTGTATTGAACATTTTTTCACAGTTCACGATTTTTGAGCAACTTGCTCTTGCCATGAAAATAACAGAGTTGCTCTGAAAATTTTCACTGTAGTGAATATACTTTTCATATTCAGGATTTTTGAGCAACTTGCGCTTGCCCTGAAAATAACAGAGTTGCTCTGAAAATTTTCACTGTAGTGAATATACTTTTCATATTCAGGATTTTTGAGCAACTTGCGCTTGCCCTGAAAACAGAGTTTCCCCCGAAATTTTTCACTGTATTGAATATATTTTTTACTATTCAGGATTTTTGAGCAACTTGCGCTTGCCCTGAAAAACAGAGTTTTTCCTGAAATTTTTCACTGTATTGAATATATTTTTTTACTATTCAGGACTTTTGAGCAACTCGAGCTTGCCCTGAAAAACAGAGTTGCCCTGGAATTCTTCACTGTATTGAATATACTTTTTACATTCAGGATTTTTGAGCAACTTGTGCTTGCCCTGAAAAACAGAGTTGTCCAGTCATTTTTCACTGCATTGAATATACTTTTTACATTCAGGATTTTTGAGTAACGTGCGCTTGCCCTGAAAAACAGAGTTGCGCTGGAATTTTTCACTGTATTGAATATACTTTTTACATTCAGGATTTTTGAGTAACGTGCGCTTGCCCTGAAAAACAGAGTTGCGCTGGAATTTTTCACTGTATTGAATATACTTTTTACATTCAGGATTTTTGAGGAACTTGTGCTTGCTCTGAAAAACAGAGGGTGCCCTGAATTCACTGTTCTGAATATGTATTTTTTTCATTCAGGATTTTTGAGCAACTTGCGCTTGCCCTGAAAAACAGAGTTGTCCTGGAATTTTTCACTGTACTGAAATATTTTTTTATCATCCAGGATTTTTGAGCAACCAGCGCTTGCCCTGAAAACAGAGTTTGCCCTGAAATTTTTCAAACCCGGGGGGGCGGCCGCACCCCGGACCCCCCGCCTCGTACGCCTATGTCTGCGAGTAAAAGCGCTTTGTTGGGTCTAAAAAATATTTCTGTGCAAATCTAATAAATGTGTACATGGATTTGTGCTCGTCAAAATGGATTTCCGTGTGTGTGGGGAAATATAATCTAGTTCAGTGTTTTTCAACAGGGGTACCGTGGAACCTCAGTGTTCCACAAAACGTGTAGTGGGATTACATGAGTTTTAAGCGTTACGTGAGGGTTCCTCGTTTTTTTTCGGGGAAATGATTTCTTGCTTCAGTATGTTGATGCGTCATTATGAAAATTTTTAGATCACCGTGCTGCATTCAGATTGGGGTTGCCAGGTGTGTTATGTAAAAATACCGGCCTTTTTGTCAGCAGTAACAAAAAATAATATCATCGAAAAAATAACAGAAATAAGGCGTAGGCCAAGTTGTTGCAGTTATTAGCGAACATTGCGCATTCAAACACAGCCTATCCATATCTTTGCCATTGGCGATAGTAACAGTGATTGAGGTAAAAACTTTAACCGAGAGATTAATTTTTGTACATTTAATTACATTCACGATGAAAACTGCTTTGTATGAAAAGAAATTTAAGAAAACACTGATTGAACGAAAATTGGTAAGACTTATTAAGAATACAATTTCTCAATCTCTGTTTTTTACGCAGCGGGGCATAAGGTTCACTAATCGCTACAATGTCGCTGTCTTCCTGTCCATTTCTATGATTTCCCTGCATTTTTCCGCAATGGCCTGCATTAGTTCAGACTACTCCACATGCGTTGGTTTCACGATGAATTGCCAAAAAATGCTCATACAGATCACGTTTAACACGAAGGAGTATGGTATATCTGACCACCAAAGGAACAGAGAAACAAAGAGGCCATGAGTATTGTTAAAGTTGCAAGTAGGCTAATGATAACTTGCTTCATTTTGGACTTAAATGAACTTCCCTGAAAGGAACCATCCTGACAAGATTCACTACTAGAGTCATTACAATTTGGGAAGTTCCGCGTTAGTTCTTTTTAGATTTACTTCAATGCATTTAATTTCAAAATATCGGCTTTAGGCACAGATTTTCAAAATACCGGCTTCTTACCGGCCTCTGCTAAATTAGCAGTAAAATACCGGCCAGGCCAGTGAAATAGCAGCCATCTGGCAACCCTACTTCAGATTCCAAGTAGTCCAGTTAGTTGTACAGGAGGTTGAGTGCAATTAATACCCGAAAAAGAAATATTGATAGTTGTTACGAGTTGCGACTCATTGTTGTGCAGTTAAGAAGAATGTTATTGTTGCATCACTGTTATTTGATGTTGCCGATGTACAATTCACAGTAGAGAAAGAAGGCCCCCTTGAACTTTTGCAGTTTATTCAAAAGCATAACCTTGGGAACTCTGTTTCAAATATACTAAAAGTGCTGCGGATTTTCCTCACAATTGCCGTCAGTGTTGCTACCTGTGAGAGGAGTTTTTCGAAACTAAAACTGATCAAGAATTACTTAAAATCTATTATGGGCACTTTGCCGTTGAGAAATCTTGCCACACTGTCTATAGAGCAACAATTGATAGATAGAATAAATTTTGAACATTGCCATTGAAGAATTTGCCAACAAAAAGGCAAGAAAAGTTACTGTGTAGGAAATTGTAGTTTTTATTTCAGAAATAAGATGGTCCTAATTTATTACACTTTTTTTACTATTTTTCCCTATACGTCATTTTTGCTTTTTGTTTAAATGTCACTTACAGCGTTTGATTTTTTTGGCGTGTATATAAAGCATACCTTATTTGAGCATGTGTCAGTACTGCAGGTTTTTTGAGGCGTTTTGTGGACCCGATTCGGGTCCCTAGAATTTCAAATCGGGTCCCTAGAATGAGAGAAAAATATCATCGGGTCCCTAAAATCAGAGAAAATCGGGTCCCTAGAATCAGAGAAATCGGGTCCCTACAGATCCGAACCGGGTTCCTAACATATTCCTTAAAAAAACCCCTGCAGTACTGTAATATTATAATGGTGCACAAACTAGTTAATATGTATACAAAGCTTTCAGAGCCAGTCACTGTGCAAGATGTACTTTTATGGGCTTCGGGGGCGCAAAACTCAAGGACCACCCCGTTTGTTCCAGTTAGCCTTCCTGTTGGCCGCCGGAAGTAACGTAGTGAGTCTAGTGAGACGTAGAAACAAAAATAAAAGCTTTACTTGAAAACGAGTTGACACTTCGGCAACAGAGGAGATAATGGCATATTACGAGGAGAGGTATTGTCAGGGGTGTAGTGGGGCAGTAACGCGTGGGAACCTTTTTCACGTTTTGCTTTAAAATGACTTTGAAGCTCTTTTAAAATGGCTTTTTTTGGATGCGTTCCTGCACCTTTTTTGCTAGCACTACATCCCTGGGTAATGGGTATTTCCTTATGTATTCAGAGTGAATCTGTGAATGCAAGTGCTGGAGTAGGTTACTTATTAGTACAGTAATTTGTATAAATTAAATTGTTCCAACGGAATAAGCTACTGCAATTTAAGTCAAGTCGAAAGCACCTTTCCACAACGCTAATAACTATAGCATGTCAAGAGAGATCACCCACGGATACTGGTAAAGAAACCAACGAATCCAATGAGTTTGTGTCAATGAATCCGATGAGTTTGTGTCAACGAATCCAATGAGTTTGTCTCAACGAATCCAATGAGTTTGCGTCAACGATTCCAATGAGTTTGTGTCAACGAATCCAATGAGTTTGTGTCAACGAATCCAATGAGTTTGTGTCAACGAATCCAATAAGTTTGTGTTAACGAATCCAATGAGTTTGTGTCAACGAATCCAAGTGTCAACGAATCCAATGAGTTTGTGTCAACGAATCCAATGAGTTTGTGTCAACGAATCCAAGTGTCAACGAATCCAAGTGTCAACGAATCCAAGTGTCAACGAATCCAATGAGTTTGTGTCAACGAATCCAAG
>Ga0210059_1009474_pt1 | contig 15211 bp, 6 predicted proteins | sample Ectturendosymbi2_FD_188042 | JGI IMG/M metagenome (GOLD analysis project Ga0210059, IMG submission 188042) | Ecteinascidia turbinata endosymbiont from Florida, USA - Sample 2 (SPAdes) (version 2) | ecosystem: Host-associated > Tunicates > Ascidians > Unclassified | place: Key West, Florida...
ATTCCTGGATTGTCCAAAAAAATAATTGGCACATGCCCTATTCTCATTTTTTTGCAAAATTGGAGAAAATGAAAGGGAAATGTAAGCTTTTTAGGCCGTGTTCATACAATAATCGACCAACGTTTGCTATTTAATCGTAGGCAACGACGTTTTTGACGTGTTTCTGCTATTGACAAAGTGCAACCCAATGAAGCTTGTAGCCAGCTGTTTGCTGCTGGGTGGACAGACAACAAACAGGGTCCAACTGCATAACTGCAATTCAAATTCTGAAAAAGACTTCTTGCAAGCAAAAAATTTAGCCCTATTTTGTAAAATGTTTCGTTGAATTCAATATGTAGAGTAAGAAGGCCACCCCACCGTATGCATTGAACATTAAGTGGTTTTACTACAACTTACCAACTCAACCCTTGAAAATTTAGCAAACATATTATTAACCGATGGCTCTCGCTCTTGTTGCGGATTTGACTGCAAATGCTTTACATCAAACCACCAAACAAAAACTGAGGAGCACTTCGTACGAGGGACGTCACTACGGGCCTTCAATGGAGACGACCCTAAGCTTCCTCTCGTCTGCCTACTTGTGATACAGTACGTGCTCCATATACAGTAGTTTCTATAGCAGAGTTGCAATCTATAGAAACGTTTGTTTGAAAGTGGTCTTCCTTTGAATATACAGTATGCTGTGCTCAGTGGCGTGCAGAGGTCTGGTGATGCCCGGGGCGACTGCTTGATTGGATGCCCCCCTACCAAATTCTAGTATTGAGCAGTGGCGTACGATTGTCATTGTTACTGGATATAGGCTGTTTGTGACGTCACAATTTGACGTCATATTCAAGTTTGAAACCAACATTTTGGCGAAGTCTGTTGACATAACATGCACGTTTAGGGATGCTGGAGCAGCCGGAGGGCAAGGGGAGCAGTAAAACACTTTAGGGCATTGGAAACTTGTAAAAAACAAAAAAAATTGTTACCTAGTGTGTTTGTTTCTGTTCATCAACGATGTTGACTTCAAAAATAATAACAGAAATTATAGAAAGTCATTCTGAATTTTCTGGATGCTGGAAAAGCTGCAATGACCATGCTTCAAGTCGATCTTGATAAACCACGAAATTGCCTATGATGCTGTTATGAAAAGCAGTGGTGTCGGAGGTGGGAGGGCTGGGAATGCAAGCGCACACACAAAAGTTTTGATTTGCTGAAAATCTTGGCAACATCCCTGATAATCCGCATAAAAATGGTGCCCAAAACGTTGCTTGACTTCAAAAAACGGCGCCCAAGGTTTGCAGAAAACACATGTAGACTTTTTTGGAGGTCACTCACACCAAAAAAGGTCGTAATGTTCTTTGTGGAGAAAATTTGTAGGAAAAAGTTGCACAAAACACTTTTCGGGGAAGTTTGGGGAAATTCGGGCAAAGATCCTTCGCAACCCCAAAAATTTGCCTGCTCCTAAACCTGTGGACAATTTTTCATCTTTCCAAACAGTGCTTCGAACCCTATATTAAACCTCAAGTGCAATACTTGTTTTTCAGGAATAATGCTCGAATCTTCCAAAATTTGAAACATTATTGATTCAGTCACGAAGTGAACGTGTAAGTAAATAAACGTTTTGGTTATTTATAGACTTTTATCACTAGGTTTACCCATTACTAAGCAAGACAATGATCAATTAATAAAAAGGACTTGTACAATTTGCCACCCCAAAATTGTACTTGAGTGTTACACTTGAAAGCTTCACCGTTAAAAAACTATTTTTGAAAAGTTATGAAGCAAACCTCTGTCAAGTATGTACTTTCCACGATGGGTGTAAGCAAGGAATCGATCAGCAAATTTTTAATAGGAAATCGATTTCACGTAAAATTACGCATCCTCAGTCCATATTCAAATAGAATGTATTAGAATATATTTGAATAAGGAATCTATTTGTATCTATTTGAATAATAGAATTACCGATTTTCTTGTGAGTTTTCGAGTAACTTTCACGTCCAAATATGGTACCTGGAATGCCAAAGGTTCATTTATGAAAATTTTTCATGTCTAAGATTATTCTGTGTTGAAGCGGTTTGGAAAAGAATTATAGCACTGTCTATATACTTAAAGAAGCGAATCCTGTGACATCACAACAACTAGCAATGTAGATACAGTGAAGTGCGTAAAATATTCAAAGCACATATTTGAAACATCATCAATATTGCTTTGACGTCAGACATGGGGTGATTACAACACAAACAAACAAATCACAACTGAAAGTAATCACGATTAAATTTGTCTTCAGACATCTTCAGAAAGAAAATAAAACCCATTTGCATGGTTTGATGTAAGTATTTTTCAGGCAATTAAGATATGAACGAATGCAATAAACGAAATTACGAATCACGACGGAAGAGGAACTGAAAAAAAGAAAAATCACATTGTTTGCTCAGATATTTGTTCAGTCAAGAGTCGACAAACACTTTGAATATTAATTAAAGAAAAATAAATCAACGTTTAACATGCTTGTTACAATTGATAAACATCAATCTTCAAATTTTTTTATCAATTATACGACATCTGTCAGGCTTGAATACTCGTCAAACAACGCTGAAAAATCGTTTGTTAGTAATTTCAAAACTGATGACAATTTTTTTTAATTGGGTTACGATATTTTCAGCTGTGTAATGACCTTTGGATCGTCTGCAAGCCAGCATAGCATTGTGTAACTTTTAATTTGAAATGAAATAAACAGTGACGCCAATATAGCTGCGCATCAGTCTATTGGCGCAAAGGTCAACAAAAGCTCACTGGTTTCATTGAGTTTTTTTTACCGGTATCTGGTGGATGATCTCTGTTGACAGGCTAGTTATTAGCATTGTGTAAAGATGCTTTCGACTTGGGTTAAATTAGTTTGTTCCTCTGAAAAAGTTAAACTACGGTACTAATATTAGGGCAACCAAAAATCAATATGCCTTTTTCAAGGTTTACGAAACGTCCATAAACCAAATTTCACGCTGATACCATGAGCCACTACTAAGTTATTAGATAAAAAAAGTCAAAATATTTCCATTAAGTCCAAATTTTCTTGCAGCAGAGCGTTTCTCTTTATCGATATGTTGTAAAGACTGCAACAACACACACTGATGCGCTTTTGCAAGCATGTACTGTTGAAACTTTGAAGGCAATAATGTGATGCATTTCTTGATGCTTATATGTATAACAATGTAGAACCTTCTCAGTGGCTTCAGGATATTTATTGACACTGGATCATTTTCTTGTACTTTCGGAATGATTTTCGTCCATGGTTTGTTACCTAGTTTCATTGGGCCTTTCACACTTTGATTTTTGCTTCATTTTAACAGAATACGGATTTTTTTAATTTACAGCTTGGGTTTCTAATGTATGCTTTGTATTCGGCGTTTCAGTTGAAAATACAGGAAATTGATAAATCAAATAAAGTCAAATTTTGTAAATTAAAAAGTCAAAAGTTAAGGTTTTAAGGTGAAACAGATTGGTTGCCCTGCCAGTTATACAAATAGCCTACTGCAGCACCTGTACTTATGGGTTCACTATGAATGCATATACATAAAACCAACACCCTCCCTCGTAACGTAAGGCTAACTTTTCCGTTACCGAAGTGTAAATTTAGCTAGTCCAAATTATCCCGCTCTTGCTGATTATTCGTAGGTTTTTCTACAATTGTTTTCGTGTCAACATTCGCTAGCAAGCTTTACACTGGGTAGGTTTTATATCCGCAAGAATGGAGATGTGTTTGCATACGTGAAACCGGTCTACCTTTTGCAACTGATGGATTCGCTTGCGTACGTCGCATTCTGCGACGTTACCGATGATAAAGGAGGAAAAACAATCTCCAAAACCGCGATTCATCGCGCATTGACGTAGCGCGAAGAATTCCATGTTTAATCGAGAAATTAATCGACGATTACGATTAAATTCGTAAAGTAAGCGATCACGATTAAATGTTATTTTTGGTCAGTTTAATCGATTACGATTACTCAAAAACCTGTAATCGATTACGACTACCCCATGTCTGTTTGGCGTGCGTCACTCCATCTCGCATCACTTGTTTCATTAGATCGGATTTATGTTTCATATTTAGTATGTTCAGAGGAGTCGACTGTTGTGATTTTAAACTTTGTAACGATCGAATTAAACTGACCAAAAATAAAACAATAAAACATCCAATTCGACACCTGCGTGTTGATTGTTGTTCACTCTTAGATATTTGCTGACGATGTCACGGTTAAAACTTGGGAACAATTCGTTGTTTACTGGGCGTTTCCAGCAATAATTGCTTTTTTTCCAGAATCAGCTCGACTTTAAAAATATATGAATACCGGTAGTTGGCATCGTGCTGCTCTTTTATCAAAAATGCATGTGTAACAGATGAACAAACACGCTTTCATTTGCGAAAGTTGATGCTCAAAACATTCCCGGTTTGAAATTCAATATAGTCCAAAATAGCTGTTGCTTAAAAGCTTTATTTCAATGCTATGTGAGGAACACATTTTTAAGGTAAACTTTTTCACCGTGCAAACTGCAAATTATCGAAATCATTTGCGGAACCAGAATTTTCCGGGGGGCAAGCATATAGTTAAAGGAGCGTCGATAGACATTTGCTCGTTGTTATGTTAACTAACATTAAAACGCGACTAACATTACAAACTAACATCAAAAAACACAACCAAATATGCGTGACGTAACCTTTGAGTAGGTCTTGATTTGTGCAGCTGCTGGAAAAGTTGTTGATTTGTTTTCACAAAAATGGCGTTGGATGATGAATTGCAAACATTCAACAGCAGAACCTTATAAGGAAATGCAATGTCAAAGTATACAAAACAGACGTAATCATTTTCTCAATTGAGCTTACAAAAACAGCTCATTTCAATTTTAGTCGAGTCTGCTTTCACTGGTGAAAGCGATGCGAATAAAATTACTTTTCACCTTTCTTCGAGTAATTGACTAGAACAAAGGATTCCAATCCCTACCCATAACACTTTGATCTTGCTTACAAATTACAAGACCATTTGGCATTCAGAATTGTTTTTGAAACTGAGGATCATGCCTTCTTTCCTCCCCGTGTGAGTGTGGGAAATAATTATTTCCTTTTTTTGTCAATTTTCGACCTTTAAATAAAAAATTGTCGTTCCGCTATACCCAATATTTGACCTTCTATCTTACCACACATCTGAATTTTTACCGACTCCACTGTCACCCATTTTCAGTGAACACTATTCAGAAGACCCTCTCTTTAGAACGTCAGTCAACCTTACACCTCAACGCAAGAACACATTTCTGCTTGTGCGCCCCACTGCCCACTGTGGTTGGGTCCCCGGCTCGTTGCTCGAAGCTGTATTTTCGTTGCCCCGTAATTGGCGTCATATAGCTTTTTAGTTTCTGTGAAACCAGCTATCGGCCCATTTTCCAGTTGTTGCTTGTCGCAGGTTGTAGTTTGATTAATCTTGTCCAGAGTTTGCTTGCTTTCTCCATTCTGCTTTAGTTTTTCAGAATTTCACTCGTAAGTTTTGCTTGCAGATTTCAGAACTGAAGATGCGAGCTTTTACGTGAAATCGTTTTCAACAGTAAAACATTGCTGATTGATTAGACTGTGCCACCTTTGTGGAGGCTGTATCACTTAAATATATGTATGTGCAAGTCCGAATCATCGCAAAATTATGTAAGTAGATCCTAGCTGGCTGATTCCTTGAAAGCTTACAGCAAAGCTAGAGCCTTTAATTGAGTGCTAGAGTACCGCGTCAGTTTAGCATTTCAGTGATCATGGTGATAGTTTATTCATGCATTTTTGTGACTCAACTCAGGAAATGACACAAACGCAACAAGAGGAAAAAGAACAACACCAAAGAGCAGGAATCAATTGCATGTTGATGAGAATATGAAAACATCAAAAACGTCAGGTTTAGCAAATTGATGTGATCTATGACATATTTGAATCGCAAACAGTTGGCGAAAGACAATGTGGTTCAATTGCTTAGCCAGCCCTAATGCCAGTGTAAATCAACCCTTGATTGAAGACATTTCACATGTAAGAAAAGAAAAGCAACATAATGCATACAACCAAAACCAGATAACACAAGTAAGCAAAACAACAACAACAAGTCAGAGTCCAGCTTTATGATCACAGCTTGCGGTTGAGACTACAATTCGCGTTCTTTCTCGAAATCTTGCTTTATTCATCATTTCATTCGCAAAACGTTTGCTTGCAACTTTCAGGACTGAAGATGTGTAAATTATGTTAAATCGATTTCGTATTGAAACACTTTGCTGATTAATTCGACTGGATCACCTTCGTGGAGACTTCTTGCCGTACTACAGTGTGTGGCGAATTTGCCGATTTACTGTATTTTCTTTCTGCCGCGAATGTTCACAGGCTTTGTGGTGCATGCATATCATCTGGCAACATCCAATGCTTTCTGTTTTGGTTCGGTTTGCATTTGTAGCTCTTCCACAAATGAGGTTCAAGTCTGATGTAATGTGAATAACGTTTGTCTTCTCTTTCGTCCTCCTGTATAATTTATCTCCATTCATCTTTCTCATAAGTACTCACCCTGACAGGCCCGTCGCCAGGGTTTAGCAGAAGGGGGGGGCAAAAACCAGAAGGAGGGGCCACATTTAAAAAATACAGTATTGGATGCGTGTAGCAACCGGGGGGCCAAGCGTGAAATGAGGGGGCACCAATTTCAAATGGGGGGCCGGGCACCACTGGCCCCCCCGTTGGTGACGGCCCTGCACCCTGATTAACATTTACTTGGTAAGCAAGGCGTCCCACAGGCTCTACTACCCAGGCCAACTGTTGCCTTCAACAAAACGTGTCTAATGAATCGAAGGGAAAGCAGGTTATTTGAGATGAACTGCATCAAATTTACAAGGGACAAGACGCATGAAAATCAAGAGACTAAGCAACGTGGGAGTGTTTGTAGTTCGTGACATGGGCGTTACAAAGATTTTTTCCAGGAGGAGGCCACTAGAGCATTTTTCCAAAGTTTTTCTAGTGGTGGCCAAAAGTGGTGAAATTTGGTTTACTCTCTCGAAACTAAGAAAGCATATTTTTTTGCTAAAATTTTCAAAATCCATGGAGTGGCTTTGGCCTCCCCTTGCTCCCTCCTTCCGACGCCCATGGTTCGTGAGACTGGTGCTTCAGGGTTAGTTCAATAGTCTTTGAAAAGACGAAAATAAAGACGCGGATAATTTACCAGTTGTCCCACAGTGTGCTGTTTAGGGAAGAGCTGATGAGCTGCTTGCTGCTTGCCACGCGCAGATACTACCGGCGACAATTGCACGATCTATCACGCATAGTCCCTGATGAACATCGATGCTTCGCTTGGCAAGGTTTGTACATCGTGCAACCTATAACAATAATAGCCAGCCGTGCAGCTGCCACGACAGGCTGCAATCGAAATGCAGCGCCTTATTTTCGATTTCTTGGAAAAAAATCCTATTCAGGTCGACTCGCTGTCGCTATTCATGAATTACTGGACATCTATTTTCAGAACCGATTTCGATTCTTTGAAGTTTCATGAAGAAAGTCACACAGTATTTCTACGAAACCAACTATGGAAACTTGACAAATTCATTCGTGTTTCAAACCGACAATTGTAACTGGTAACAAACAGGAATTGTTTGTGAAAACATAAAAGACATTCAATTGCGTTGCATTACAGTTTCAGTCGCGTACAGTTCATACGTTCTAAGTCTAATCGCGTTGTTTTCCTTTGCAGTTTAACCGGAGTAGATGATATTTTGCTTTGAGTGAAATAAACCTTAATTAAAGATATGCTGCCGTTACAGGAGCGTATTTGGAACACGGCCGCAGGTACTTTGTTCAACGACGGTTCTCGGCAGGCCCGCAACCAGTGGGAGGTAACTGGACAATTGCCACAACCCTACCCGCAACTTTCAAGAACATTGTGAAAACGCCAAGTTTTTTAGTTGTTAGTTACAACAACAATTTCCAATCCTGTTCCCCCCCGAAAATTTCAGCTGGTTCTTGTCTTCCGGCAACCCGAGAGCTTGGACCCCAATAACCAATAAAGTTGCCGCTTCAAAGAACCTCATAGGAATTATATACAAGTTGTACAACGCTACTGATTGTAGTGAATTGTCTGCAGATAAAGTTTTTAAGAATTCAGAAATATATGAAGAACGTTGAAAGATGCGGTTTCAGTGTGTGATTATGAAGGTAGTCCATATTTTCTGCTCTGTTGAATGCAGTAATACGGAAAGGAAGACTACTCCACACCACGCGCTTAGAAGCAGGGCCGACATTGCTACTGTTAGATTTCCCAGTCCGCGAAAGTCTATTTGCATAAAGTTAATTTAGGGTTACCCTACCTCCGAGTGATGCCCCTTCAGTCACCAAAGGGGAACGAAACGATGAGTGACTCATACAGCTGAATGGCACGCCTGTGCCTTTGGTGATCAACAGCGCCAGCTATGTACTTCGCGTTTTCATCATGGCGTGAGTTCGTTGCTACTTTTCGCAAGTGTCGCAAGATTATGTCAATCTGTTTTAATGACGTGCATTGTCCGGAAGGTGACTGACGCAATTCTCGTTGCTGACTAGTCACGCAAATGCAGTGCAATCCAGTTGCCTGCATCGAGCAGCGCTGATGGCACAGATATCGCTAGGTTTTAGAAAGCTTTGTTGCATTCAGTGCCTAAAGGACTTGGTGCAGTTTCGGTTGGGTCTGTACCAATCGGTAAAACAAGATATGTTATTTTTTTAATGCTTCAACTAATCTAAATTCAACCTTAAGCATATTGATCAAAAGCGACTACGCTGCGTATAATTTTTTTTATCACTCACATCATTTCAACCCTTTTTCATGCACGTCAAGGTTACTTCGCAGCTCTACTACTGCACAATCACAAAAATTCCATTTGAATAAGAGCTGATGATGCTTACCTTGCAGGCGAACTATATGCTCTGTAGGATCTTTATTGTCTGATTCTTTGCTGGGAAAGGATACGTTTCGATAGACAATCACAATTGTGATTGATCTGGCTGACTGTAAAAGTTTTGGTGTTTTTTGTGAGGAATTTGCGTTAATTCCTAGTGGCAACGCCACCTGGAAACAAACTCCAAAACCCATACACTTCAAACAAGAGGCGTGAGCTCGATAGATGCAGTGAAATGACAATGGCCAGCCGGTCATTCGGCGGGAGGCATTGCAATAACGTGCATTTTGGCAAATCAAATGCATGATGTTGGCACTTCAGGTCTCAAGATCCTTCGTGGGTCTCCACGCTCGCATTGCATTCTCACCCAATAAATTTTTTAACAAAATCTCACAACAGGCTCAAGTCAATTTCCATCTCTTTTTTATGGAAGTGCCTTTGATGATTCATTGATCCTTTGCACCGATTTTTCAGTGTTGACCTTAGTTTTTTTTTCTCAAAACATTGCTGAACAGAAAAAGAATTTCTGGATAGAAAATCTACAGGCATCATCGCACGTATATATCGAAAGTAATATTTTCACATGAAAGAATTAGAGATATAATGCTTACAGAGTACGTATTTAGCTATATGCTGAGCATCATTTTCAGCTTTGCGAATTGCATGGAAGTACAATATCCAATAAAACCAAACTAAAAAACCCTTAATCACCTATGAAAAACCAAGTGAAAAGAATGTAAAACCAATTACGCCATTGTGCATAAAAGGAAAATGCCATTGTACTTCATGACGTGTTATAAAGGACAACGACGGGACTTTCACCAAACGTGTAGTACTTCATGTGATAAGTACTGTAGTGTTCCTTTCATTGCTTGACGTTGAGTGGGCGATTGAAACAAAAGCTTCACACATGTTCTTAGACACTGTTTATGTCGAAACGTGTTCCATAGTATAAATGTCACAATTTCATTCAGAAACCGACCTCACGCATTTTCGTTTATTTTATTTCTAGCGCGATCGGTTTTCGAACCAGATGTTTTTCCTACCTATCATTTTACTTCTAGCTGATTCATGAAGACTGCAAATGAGCAGGGTGCACACCGGGACTGTTTTGTATCATTGAAACATCATGCATCGTAACTTCTGCTTCTGGAAAAAATTCGAGTGTTTTCGAGAATCATTTGTATTTTTATATTACATTCTTTTATACAAGTCTCCATTGCTCTACAAATCAGCAACTTTTTTAATTTCAGCACGACGAAGTTGTTTGAAATCTAGCTAAAACTTGGCTTCGGCAGTTTGCGTCGCTTTTGTAGATCGGTTGCCTATTGTTTAATAACCACAACAACTGTCCGAAAACATCAAATTGTGTGACCACTTGGTTAAGGTCTATTCCACTCTTTTCTGCAGCTTCGTTGTTCTTTGCAGTCGGCAGTCCCTGCTTGATATGCATTGGTTACTACGGCAACTGGTGGGAGGATGTGATGAACACTTTCCAGTGAAGCAACCGACACAGATTGAGGGTTTGCTGAAAAACAATAGTGGAACTTTTTGAAACATGTTCTGCTTTTCGATGTCACACACAACAGGTAACACCAGCAGTTAAATATTTAGTATTCCATGGCTGGCTATTGCTGGTTAAATTCCAGTGCATTGAAAGAAGTTAACAACATGGTGCTTGCCAATGATTAGCCATTTTTTATAGACCAATTATTTAGAAATTGTTTATCATTTGCAAGTCACTTTTTCAAATTCATTTCATTTCGCGTAGGAAGTGAACTCGACTTATTTGGGAGTTTAAAATTGATTACGCAACTTTCAATAATTACCGGTACCAGATTTCGTACATTTGGCGTTAAGTCAGGCTTACCTTTAAGAAAGAAAGACAAGACGAAAATCTTAATTTGGGGAAAAGCGTAACTTAAAGTAAATATTGAAGGTGTGGGTTCGGTGGTGTGGAAACTTTTTAGCCCAAGCTTCTAAGGAAAAAACAAGGATCGGTGTTTGGAACCACATTTAGTAAAAATGGCGATGTTAAGTTAATAGAGCGGAGACGAGTGGGTGAATAAATGAGAAAAGTTAGTTTTGCGATATTCTTAAAGGTGAGCAGGAACGGAAGAAGGAACGGTACAGAAATAAGAATGGGTGTTAAGGCATTGATTACGAGATAGCCGTTTCTATACTGGTAACTGACACGAGCGTGCTTCTAATTCGATCTTATGGAAGCTCATGACCTCATCTGACGATTGATGTCGGTGTTTTGTCTGGCTCAGTCAACCGTATAGCTGTTTCTTTGCCCACGCACTTGGCTGGTCCTTAACGACAGAACGCGATGTTGCCCGAACAGAGTTAAAAATATTCAGAAGTTTCCTAAGTCCCGTTAACGGTCACGCGAGCATAGCATAATAGCTTCAACGCGACTTATGGGTTTTTCCTGCTACGAAAAGGATGTTGCAGGGCAAGCGTCACTGCAGTTTCGGTCAGCGGCGTTGCTTCGCTGATGACCAGCAACGCGATTTCTCATGGCTATCTAAATCCTGCTCACTACCCCAGGTGAATAAGAAGTGCCCACTTGTGGGAAACACGATGCACTGTAGGCCCATAGCTTGTAATCACCAGCTGGCACCAAGATTTGTCTTAAATCGATACCGTGTCTCAGAATATAGAAAAAAAATTAATTAATTTTTTTTTGAGGTTGTTTCCAAAGTACTTTTGCAACCTCTCCGGTGGTGTTGCGTTGATTGTGTGATTCACCACGAACGGGATTTGCGTGAAACATAACACCATCATATGTGTAGCGCGAGCAAGCAACAGAAAGAGAGATTGCGACGTGGTAACTCTGCCGATATTAACGTGTGAACGATTGAAAATGATAACTAGCGAACGCGAAGAGAGATTGCGAGCATGATCTCTATTGTTGCTTGCTGCCACGGTGCGAAGCTTTGCGCGCATGCCGCTCGGGATTTCCGATCGCAACAGTACTATTCCATACAAAGGTATTTACAAACTACTGAATGATTAGGCGTTAGAGTTCAAAAGCATTATTTTGCTCACTTAGAGGTTGCCATAGAGATTTTGTTCGCATAAATCCTAGAGCACAACTTTTTAGAAAAATCAGTCTGTAAAAACAAAATCGCTCCAAATCATTCACAAAACCTTGATCTGATGCTGTAATTTCGTATCTGCTATATGTCCTGTCCCGTAACCCATTGCAGAAAAATGAAACTTGTAGGAGGAAGTTGAACAAGGAGAGGTAAACCAATTCTCCAAAGTGTCAGCCCAAAACCCTTTCAATTTTTAGATAATCATTGGATAATGTTGTCGTTAGTTCCGGTTGCAGAACTATACCTTAAAATTTCCCGGGATTTCCTAAAATACACAAAGCTTCAGCAATAAACTCTCAAATTACTTCAAAAAAAAATTTTTACTTTAAAATTATAAACACAAAATTGAAGGGAACTGATTACATTTGGGTGGCGACACCAATTTTACCCCAATGGCAAAATGGGTGGGAAATCCCTTGCCTAAATGTCAACCCCGTAATTGTGCAATCGGAGCAGTAAATGGTGGAATAACGGCAGTCTGGGAACCCAAGTGGGTCAAGATGACCCTTATTAAGATCAATCATTTTTATGCAAAACCTTTCTCAACAGCTGGTTTTAACCATCTTTAATTCTGTATTATTATATAATATTGCATCGCGCCGCGTCATTATCCACTTGTTCACAAAAAACTTAACGAATTCGGATCCAAAGAACATCATGGTACAAATGCCTGCGTTTTCTTCCACTACTAAAAGAAACTGTGTCATACTAAGTGAACGAAGCAGCCTAGTGTTCTCTGCACTTTTGGATGCTTATAGAGCATTGGACAAAGGTAACCACGGTCTGCTGTCGGAAAATGTAATTGTGCCCAACGTATGTGCATGTCAAAGGTAAAAATTTGGCGAGTTTATTCCAGGCCCGTAGTCACGGGAGGGCATTCCTGGGCAGGCGCTCAAATTTTTTGTGCATCCCCAAATTTTGTTGTGCCAAGAGAAAATTGTTTTAAGCACATAATAAAAACAAATATCTTGCCCCCTAAATATGTATTTCCCCCCAAACCTAAAAACTGGCTAAGGGACCGCAGTAAATGAACGGGAAGTCGGAAAATTGTTTTTCGAAAATCTTCACTGAAAACAGTGCAGTCAAGCAAAAAGAACCGCTCAGCCGAGCTTTGCAACGCATAGACCAATGGTGGGCAAACAGCGGCTCGCCAACATGTTGTGTGGTTCTTCTAGCTGAATAGCAGTATCTGAAATAATAGCGTGTTGTCGCCTCATATTTTATGTTTATTTCATTTATCAGTGCGTTTAGACGAATTCGTATGGTTAATTGCCAAGGAGTCTGCGCGACTTGATGTAGGTCACTTCATGTGACACTTGCGTTCAAATGACTCTTCTATTGAACAAGTTTGCCCACACGTGGCATAGACTATCAGTTATTCAGCTTGGCAAAGCGCAGGTTTCTTATGTTGGAAACATGCAGTTGAACAACCTTCTGTTTACTGTTTTTGGTTTCCGTGCAAATGTGTAGTAATTAGACTGCAACATACAAATGTGAACTTCTCTTTTTATGCGTTGTTTTTTCATAGCACTTTTTTCGCAAATGCGTTAAAATACCTATTTTGCGTCTCTGATGCATGGCAAAGTTCACCAGCCAACTTTCCAACTATGGTACAAACGCGCGCAGTCTTGCTTTCAACGTCTGCATGTTGCCGTTTATAATGTCTACCAAATATTGCAATACATTTCCAGGAATGTTTGTCACGCAGCACTAGATTCCATCATGAAATTTGGCGGTTTGTTCGCAATAATGTCAAGGTATTTACTCAGTGGAGTGCATTGTCATCTTTGTACGTTCACTTCATCATCTGTCATGCTTTTTGCACGCGTTAATCTTCCATTATTTTCAAAGCTTCTTAAGCACGAAAACGCTGCTATTGTCGCTAGGCTATAATCTACTAAGTTTTTATTCTTACGTAGTATTACTCGTAACAAAGTAGCTCATTCGCCCGCCTGCTTTGTGCTGCATAGCAACAGAAACTTTCCACTGCGATGATTGGTTTTGTACTTCGTAAAGTGCATAATTGCATATGCACGTGATATGGACCCTGGGTCTGATATAAACAAATAAACTAACACAGTAATGAAGAAATAAATTCATATTACATTCAACTGCGCTTCTCCCTCGCTTTAATTACCAACTTTTTCATTCATATCTCAATGGAAATCCAGGCCGTGATCTATGATGAGAGAAGAACGTCAATGCCGTCATCGCAAAAAGGTTTGCAAACTGTGAAAGTGGTTCCCGCACAACACAACTTAAAATCATTTCGTGTGAAGTACCCGTGTAGGTAATGAAGCGTTTCTATGTTGATGGAATTGATGGTAACATGCCTAAAAAAACAATGTTCAAACAAAAAAGAACACTGTCAATGTGAAAGACTTATGTCAGTTGATACAAAATAGTCAACCATTTGTGAGATGCAGAAGCTAATATTTCTGTCTTTGACTTGACACACCAAATTTGTTATTACCACACCATGAACAACAGAGACGAACAGTTTATTAAGGTAGAAATCGTTTTCACTTTTTAAAAATGGTTTAAGAAACTTTCGTCGGAGAACAATGGCAGAGATCATGATGAAATTTGTCCCAAATTTGTTCGAAGCACCAAGGTTCTGCAGTCGAAGTAATTGCTCTCGCTTTACAAGTCTGCGCCAAAGAAACACTGTTATCATTTTCAGCGACTTCCTTCTGTGCGCCAAACTTCGAAAAACACGTTATTTGTTTAATTTTCCATCACACATTCCAAATCATTGATTTTAACCCACGTGGGTCACATTCTCTAGTAATACGATGCATTTAACAAGAGATTTCTAAATCTATTTGCAACAACTTCTTCGTGACTGCGTGTAATGTACCTCAACCATATCCGCTATGACTCAATCCATGAGCCAGGTTAATAGAGCGCGACTGACAGTTTCTTGCTTGGAGCTTACATCGAAGTTGTGGTTTCAGTCTTAAAAAAATCTTATTTGGTGTTTTGGAAACAGTCCCCAGTGCACAACGCTGCAGCCACCGATGCGTTTCACCTCATCACCCACACTTGCAACGTCATCTCTGCTTGTGACGTCACAGCGAGCGGTTTATTCCTGGGACACAACTTCCCGTCGTATATTCGACTGTGCTGCGTTGTGTCTCCTATATATAGAAGCTATCTAAAATTACTTTGCACAAGTGACAACAGTGGGAAAGCACATG
>Ga0210059_1009477_pt1 | contig 15208 bp, 11 predicted proteins | sample Ectturendosymbi2_FD_188042 | JGI IMG/M metagenome (GOLD analysis project Ga0210059, IMG submission 188042) | Ecteinascidia turbinata endosymbiont from Florida, USA - Sample 2 (SPAdes) (version 2) | ecosystem: Host-associated > Tunicates > Ascidians > Unclassified | place: Key West, Florida...
CCTGCCAGCCAAGCACGACAGTGCCCGAATTCAATTAGAGGTGGAATTGCGGAAAATCTTGGCTTTTGTCCAAGTCCGCGCAAACGAAAATAGGTTGTGTCAAGTCTTTCGCAGTCAAATTAGTTTGACACAGTTTAGTTACATCAAACTCATTGACGAAATACAAAGAACAGAGAGCCCAAAATATACCATTGCTCAAGCCTATGAAAGAGGCTACACATTTGAATTTGGCAGCGATCCAGCTGGAATAAATTTGTATTTAGATCACCGATTTGAACGTAATAGTGACCTAAAAGCATTTGTGAAAATGATCCGGCCAAACATCAGTCCAGAACTGTATGCCAAATTGTTAAATTGCCAAGCAACTTCATACACTGTGGAGAGAAGTTTTAGCATGCTTGGCAAACTGTTGGCAAAAGACCGCCATTTCTTCCCCAAAAAATGTTTGGAAATATTTAGTATTGTATGTAAACAAACCGCTTGAGTTAATTACTATCGTTTGCAGTGTTTGCGCATAAATGCAACTTTCGTTGAAAATAAATGCAACCTTCTCACTTTTTTACTGCAACAAAAACTTGCCCTATTTATCAGGGGTTTTTTTTAAAGGAAAATGTTAGGTACCCGCTATGGACCTGTAGCGACCCGAAAAATTTCCGACTAAATTTCATGGATATTTCACTCGATAATTTTCTCAGATTTTAGGGACACGAATCGGGTCCGTAAAACACCTTAAAAAACCTACAGTCTTAACATTATCATGGGGTTGCAATGGATCAGTGATACAACGGCCGCTCGGCGCTCACCAATCGAAAGGTTGGGTGATCGGTTCCTGGTCGTCAACTGAACCGTAGCATTCCATGAGCAAGAGCGTGAGCTTCGCTTTCCAGACAAAAAGCACAATTCTGTCGTGGATCGCCGCCACCCTCCTCATATGAAAAGCACTGCTATGCTGCGAAACGCAGGAAGCTGAAAATTTACAAGGTTTTTTCGCATGACGACTAAGCGAGCTCGTTAGCTCACTTTCCAGGTCACTGAACACGGTGCTGATTGGTCAAGTGTGCTTTCGGGAAAATTACCTCAGCATGCTCATTGCTGCATATTTCGTAAGTGAGTTAACTGAAGAAAGTGTTGTGACGCTGGAGCTTGGCAATCGCCTGAACACCTGCTTTTGGTTGGATGATGCAAGAGTGAATTGTAATCATATCTGCTGTAGTGAAATGTTAAAACATATTCGTTCTTTCTGAGTATTGCAAACCAGATTGCCGTAATAACGACATTAGACCGCTGTGTGGACTGCAATGTAGTACATTCCCTAGGCCGGAATTATATTACATTCCTCTCGTAATCTGGTAATCTCACACTCTTTCCAAAACCTCACTCTTGCACTCATTCTCGCATTCGAACTTTTTTGTGATATGGTGTTTTGCACTCACCGGACCACGGGCTGGTTGGCATTCGAACTGAGCTGTCCCTCATCCATTCAGTGACAAGGCTACTGCGCTAATCTGATCTCTCCCGAACTGAAATTACGTACGCTACATGCAAAAGGAGGTTGAGGTAAAGACCCTCAGTAACCGACATTACAACCAAACATGTCACGTGAATAGACCTGAGAGCAGTGGCAAGCCATGCGTAACCAGTATATGCAGTGCCTTCGGTTGGCATTTGAAAGTGAAAAGCCTTCAGCCTAACAGCGACCAAAAGAAGTAGGTTGCTCGCCCAGCTTGTGCCGCTGTCCTGCAAGAGACGCACCGGCATCACAGAACCCTCTTATTCAACTGCTTCATGTAAACGTGCAGCTCCAACGTGTTCGGTCTGGTTCACTTACGCTGAGCTCCCCTGACGTCATAGCTCACTTCGAGTGCACTTGTTAGCACGACCATGTAAAAAGCCTGTTTGCCTTCTACCTATCTGTAACATCTTTTTGCAAAATAATTAGTGCATCAATGATTAGTGTTGTGAAGAAAGTGACGTAATTCAAGTAAATCCCAAATGTTTGATTACGTCAGCTGCAAATGTTCAACATCCTCCACTGCTATTTTCTTCCCTCATATTGTTGCGATCGGAAATCCCGAGCGGCATGTGCGCAAAGCTTCGCACCGTGGCAGCAAGCAACAATAGAGATCATGCTCGCAATCTCTCTTACTATTGCTTGCTCGTGCTACATATACAATGGTTTTATTCTTCACGCACATCCCGTTCGTGGTGAATCACACAATCAACGCAACACCACCGGAGAGGTTGCAACTATATGTCACAAATCAGATTGCATTGCGGTTGTTTTTTAAAGGTTCTGGTCGCAACTTAGTGCGTTACATCACCCATGATATGATAAAACGACTCGCTAAAACAGAACAACTTGAAGATATCCGAACCTTAAATTTCACCCTGGCTGGTGACAAGAAGATAAAGGTAGGCAGAACAAAGTGCTGATATGGCGGTCCGGGTCTTGCTCTTTGTCCGTTGCTTTGAGAGCTTCTGTGTTGATTTTTGTATTTTTCATTTCATGCTTAGCTCGGCGTGCTTATGATGCAACAATGTTTCGAATCGTCCTTATTCAGTTGTAGTTGATGCACCATATGAACCCATGCATGCTGGGCATGCGCAACTTGGTAAACACGAACCCGCAGGTCGAATAATGGAAGTTTGGAAATAGTTGAGAAGTCGTTTGTGTTTGGCAACGCTTGGTGGAGCAACCGAAAGCATATTCTACTTGTATTTCGCCTGCACCGTTGTCTTGATTGTTCTTTTGTACGCCAAATGCAGCGTAATATCATTACCTGCACGTTCGTTTTCACGTAACTTCACCGAACTCCAAAGCAGTCTACCTTGTGTCTTGTGCGCAAGATCCTGTTTTTTTGTACACTAAACTGATGAGTAAAAGTGGTTTTGTGATTGAATTCTTGAGTTACTTGCAATAGAGCTATTAACGTAGTTCTTGTGTAATCACTGGGCTGCGTATCTGCTCTGAATGGCTAATTTATTCACCAGTGATGTACCTCAAGTGCTTCGTTTTTTCACAGTATATTGAAAATCTGGACAATTTGAAAAACTTGACTTCACTTAATTTAAGCGGAAATTTGATAAAAAGAATTGAAAAACTGGATCATTTGTCCAAACTCCAAAAGCTTAATTTGTCAAGAAACAAAATCAGGTAAAATGGTGAATCTCTTGCATGGAGCATGACCTGTGCGAAACGTTCCTACAGCGGTCGCGTTCTACTTCATTAATGTTTATTTAAAATGTTTACGCAGATAACAAAGGTGCTCAGTTCATCTTCCGGCGCAAATATTGTTTAATTGACGATGAGTCGTTCCTCCCACGGATGCTGTTTTATTATTACGTGCGCTTCGCCAAAAACAAAACTGCCTTAAATTTTTGCCCTTCGGCGAGTAGAGTAGATGTCGTTTGGGTGGATGTACCATTTTGAAGGGTTCCCACACGGTATTAAAAGTATTGAATTTCAAAATTGGTTTTCAAGACCTTGAAAAAGTAGTGAATTTGGCCAAAATGTACATAAAGTATTGAAAAAGTATGGAAATTCTAAATGGAAAAGAAATCAGAAGTATCTGAGCAGAATTTTACTGAAGGCAAAGTACTTCATTATTTGTGCAGTGTTATGCAATGTGTAAAATTGGGTTTCACGATTTAGAATTTTGAAAAATGAAGAGCAGTAATGGTGTTGGGTATTGAACTTTTTTAATTTAGTTTTGAAAAAGTGTGGGAAAGTATTTTGAAAAATGTGTGGGACCCTGATTTTTGTTGTAAATGGAAATTACGTTGTTCAGGAAAATCGAAGGCTTCGAACATTTAACGAATCTTCAAGTTTTAAATCTGGAAGAGAACGAAATTGAGAAAGTTCCGGTTTGGTTGGTCAAGAGGTTGAGATCACTCAGGGCGGTGAAACTTGCACGCAACAGCATTTCTTCAGTAAGTCCGTATTCTTCCCATGAATCTGCGAAAATAATGGGGTGAGCGAAGTTGTTACAAAAACGCTTATTATGGCTGGAATGGAAAGTATCGATTGTGTTGTGTACTTGCACGTTGACAACTCTGTCTGTTGTCACGTGGCCTGCAGTGGATTACTTGAATGAAAATGAGGAGCCGCTGCTTGAGCCAAGCCCTGCGCCCGCTGTGCGTTGCGCTGCTCCGAAAGCGATTTGCAATAAAACCTCCCACCTCCCATTGCTCGTCACCAACAACATGCTCCACGAGTGGGGACTTGCTCCGCTTCTCGGTGCCTTTTTTCTTTTCTCGTTGCTGTTTCAAACCTTCGTCTCAGCTCAGCGACATTGTTCGTCTTCGCGGCCTGCACGACCTGCATGAGCTAACTGTGAATGGAAACCCCCTCTGCGAACTCCCGCACCACCGCCTCTACATTGTTTTCCACCTCCGCATGCTTGACCAGCTTGATGGGAGGAACATTTCTTCGACTGAGAGAAACGATGCACAGCAAAGGTTTTCTCAAGGTCAGGCCGACACTTAACGAACCGTTTCTTTTGATAAAGTTCATTCCTTGCGTAGCCGGGGGTTGATATTCTTTAACTTATATTCGCAGAACTGCGAAGGTTAAAACTAAACTTTACTTGTCGGTCGAGTAATGGTTCATTAAATTGCATGATTTATTGTTGAACAATAAACGCATGACCTTTCGCAGCGTTCACGCAAGGTTGGTTTTGAAACGTTATTTTTAATCATATTAACTGTCGCGCGACTGGGAGTCGAACCCGCAACCAGCTTGTCTTCTCAGTGGAAATGCAGCTGTTGATTTGCCAACCATGTTTTGTTGATCTGTTCACTTTGCGTTTTAATCAAACCTCTGTATTATCTTTGGCACATTCTGCAATTTCACTCCATATGTGATTGCGAAGTGAAAAATGTTAAAAACATTGTACGGGTCGTAACCTAACGTCAATGTTGAACATGGTCAGGCCAGCGCCGCAACCAGCTGGTATATTCGGGGAAAATTTTGTAGCTTGTTGTTGTACTATTTTAGGGGAGGTAAAATTATTGTAACTTGTTCTTGTACCTAACAAATAAACATGTTTTTTTGGGGGGTTGCTTGCCCGGTTGTCCCCCTGGTTGCGGGGCTGAACATGGCTCACTTCCTTATTTCACTTTTCGAGTGAAACAGACTGATGTGAAATGCCATCGCAGTTACACAAGTTAACCACAATATGGAAGATACTTCGCAAATGAAAGCAGACTCTCCCACGCAGTTATTGCTCTGCTTTAAAATTCACAGTCACAAACTTCTGTAGAATCGTTCAAAGCAAAAGTCTAGATGCGTTCGTTGAACTATATCTCTGTTCAACCATGTTCACCTGATTGTGATGATTGACAATGTCTGATTGTGACGTTGCTTGACGTAATGCAGAGGAACTGGATCGACTGACTAAGGAGCTTCACGACACCAGTGAGAAGTTACAGGAAACTCAAGAGTTGCACAACAAATCTGTAGAAGAAAAGGAAATCATTGCTGCAAGAGGGAGGGAGTTGGAAGATAGAGAACGGAGGAGTTTGCAGAGCAGGGAGGAGTTGGAACGAGAGCTTGACGCCAAGGATGAGTTGGTATTAGGAGTTGCGACATGTTGCGCGAATTAAAACAGGAGTGTTGTTTGTGACGTGACAATAGGGAACAAGACGCATTGTCGTAAAGCTGCGTTTGCTGTTTGGTGCTGATTTAAAAAAAAATTAATTTGAGCATTTTTTCTGCTTAGTCTTTTGCTTATCTGTTATTTATTCTTGTGTTTCTTCATTAAACATCCAAGGAGCTGTTATTTTTCTTTATCGCCATTTTCACTGACAACCAATCTTCCTGTCACGATTTTTGCCGCTTCCGCCACGTTGGTTTTCTGTGTTTCGCAAAGTCGTGGTTAGAAGTACATCTTGGCAGCAACTGCTCAGTTGGTGTCGACCGAAGTGTGGCCAGTCAGTAACATCGAATATCGATATGATGAACGTCCCAGAACAATCTAATGGATGCTCGATGAAAAACGATAACACTGTTTGTTATTTTAGTTGAAAAAGAAAAGCAGAGAGCTTCAGAAAGCCCAGGCCAAGCATTTCGAGATCGAACAGGAGTTGGCTTTCATGAAACTGGATTCAAAGTTCGAGCCTTTGAACGTATGACTGGCCTTAATACGAATGTGCTCGTTTGATCGGTTATGAATTGTTTGGTCATAACTAGTAAAATACAATAAAAAGCTCTACGTTTTCTATAGCCTTTAGAGGTATCATCCGACTGGGCTCTGCTTTCATCTTTTTGCGATGATTCAAACTGGCGCATATCTGTATTTCACTCCACAAGTGAAAGAAGCAAGGAATCAATAACAAAATTTTAATAGGAAATCGATTTCACGTAACATTACGCATCGTCAGTCCTATCATCTGCAAGCAATGCTAACAGGTGTGAAACGTAGAAAGGCCAACACAAGGTTAGAGAAAGTAAACAACCTCAAGACTGCAATGAAAAAACTGCGCAGACCCAACCGCGACAAATAAAACAAAACCAAACCGTCTTGCTAAACTACATGCAAAGGCTTTGAAGCTGAAGCCTCAAAACTTACTGCATAAATGATAAAAACTTACTAAAACTCAACGCCAGCTAACGATTAACACCAAAGCAAAAGTCGCTTTCTGATAAAAGTAACTCTTCGCAGAGCGAGGCTTCCGAAGTCGGTTTGAAACAACAATCGTTATGAATCAGTCAACGTGCATTTTGGTCGTTGTGGCAACCAAGTCTCTGCGGGCACGATGCAAAAGATGACGCGAACAAAAACACCTGCACACTTGCCACGAAAAGCGAAACAAAACGGTCTGTTAAAATGAAGTTCATCAGCGTTCAGCGGCAGAGAAACAAAATGATTATCTTACGCGTGGGAGGATCATGTTTTGAATGTTAATTTGTGCGTCAAGTCTGTGATACCACTTATCTTCACAGAAATCTAAAGAAAGGGAATTAGGTTCTTCAACAAAAGTAACGGTGTAAGCCTCATGTATCGGCGGTTTGTTTACGTTGCCGTGGGACTCTGAAAAGTGCCGCACCAAGGCCACTTTATCTTTGTTATTTTCATCAAATTCACAATTGGGTCTGTTCCAATTACTACGGTGCGATGACCATCTCATGGAAAATATACAAATAAACTGTTCGCTCACAGAGAAGAAAAATAGACCGTCGGAAGTATGCGAAGCTAGTAATTTAACGTATTTGAAGTGTCTGTTGCTTTCATCAATTTCACTCAAACTCACGTGCCTCTGCATTTAGTCGCTTGAACAGTTCCCGCCATTATTATTTAAACCGTAACTGCAGATTCCAGTTCCTGACAGTGGAGAAGACGATAGCCCGTATTTGGGGAAGTCGCGGTACAAGCGCAACGAGATGGCAACGGAACGTCAACTCCCCTCCATGAGACAACAGGTACTTGTCGCGTGTGTCGCCGATCTTCAGTGTTTTATGGAAAAATAATGGACTGAGTTCGTTGAAAAAATCACAAGTTGTCGACTTTTCTTGCACTTGTACTTTTCATAGACTTCGATAATATTTACTGTTTGCAGCCAAAGATTTATTATTCAGACTCATTATCAAACAGTTCGTACATATTTGATCTGAGAGCTTAATTGTCACCGTTGCAGATGAAATATGCCGACGATGAATCTCGTCGGGAACTCGATGCACAACTGGAAGATAAGCAAAGACAACTTAATGAAGGTGGGTTGTTTGTTGTATTTGTGAACTGGAATGTTTGTTGCTGTGACTCGCATGTCTCCATTGTTGCGTCAAGTGTGCTGACGTCACCTATGTTATAATGCACAACTTCACTAGACGTCTAGAGGTTATGACGTCAGTGATGACGCGGTTTTCGTACTGTTAAATTTTGCGTTGTTGATTTCTGATGTTTTTCGAAAACCGGAAAGTGAAGGTTGGGTAAAATGTATTGCAAGTTTAGCCCAAAACATTCCAAGGATGGCGGTTCGGTTTGTTACTAACTCGTATTACGAGCTCCCACAACAAGCTGCAAACATACTGCGAGTTTTAAGTGCGAGTTTGAACCCGGGTTGCGAGTTCGCAATCTGGCCAGGTTGCCATGACTACGGGCCCGCGCTGCCTGGTTGTTTGTTTGCTTAATAAATATTTGCTTGAACGTTGCGCCGATCGGCGCGAAGACAATCGCCTTGCTATGGCAAACAGTTGCTATAGAAACAGCCAGGCTAACTTAATGTTTTACTGCGGATCTAAATGCTGTTCCAACACTTCGCGATAACTGTTCTGTGATAACCAGTAAATGTTTGCACACAGCATAGATGTGTTGTCGAATGATCAGCAACGTTTTGTGCACAACTCTCCAGTCCAATGCTGGACTCAACTCAAAAACTTCACGAAATATGTCGATGTCTTATTTTGCCACAAATCCATTTCCAGAATTTCGATGACGCGGTGTTTATGAAATTGCTCTTTCGATTGTTAAGTCCACAGCGTCTTCTGTGCTTAGTACTTTACACAGATCCGTTGCTGGTACTTTACACAGATCCGTTGCTGGTACTTTACACAGATCCGTTTTTGGTAAGTCAGTACGAACGTTGGTCGTCCATAACGATTGTCACTATTCCTCTATTTGCTGCTTTTCCGAAAGTTCCAATTGTGATGTCACTGCTTGCTTTTTTAAAGCTAGCCACGTGTCCAATGAATAAACTCGAAGTAATAATTTCGTTGCGCGCATTATGACGTACAATGGCGATGTGTGACGTGCTGTTTCATTCTACAAAATGAAAACGATATTTGGCATAGACTGAGGTAGTAAAACCGTTGTTTCTGATACACTTGTTAAAGGATTAACAGCTGAGCCTTTTGCACACAGAACATCGGACAACTGGATTGAAGCTTTTGTGGAAACACAAGTTGTCCGATTTTTCTAATTCAGGCTGAAATTCAATAAATTGTTTTCAAACTATACCGCTGGTTTGAAACCAGCAGTACTGCTTCTTTTCTGCAAATTCTTCCAACGCTGTGGATTGTGCAAAACGTTCCAAAAATACTGCAAATCTCGGCAGGGACGAAAACGTCAAAGCGAAACATGTCAAACGCGTTTGTCTGAGTCGTACTTCGGCCGCTGGTTTGACTTCGGCCTCGCACACAAACTTGCCTTGCAAGAGTTCTTCGTTAATTTTTGTGTGAATTCGAAATGTTTCATGTTTTTCGTACAGCTGCTGACAGGCTGGCCGCGCTACAACGTGAACTGCGTGAAACTCAAAATCAAGTCGTCCAAGCCTCACAGGAGCTCCACAAACTGGAACAGGCGACCAGTGAACGAAGGTTGAGTGAGGATGAGAAGCAGAGACTGAGGCAGAAACTCGCTGCGAAAATAAAAAAATTAAACCAGGTATTTGCGAAGCGTTTTGATGATTCATAGAGAAGCGTTTTGATGAGTCATAGAGAAAAAAATATGTTATAGACAAAGAGTTCTTTCAGCAAATGAATTCCAGTGAAGCTGATATTTCACAAAACGTTGCATCAAAGTTTGTTTTGCGTAAAAACCATACCAGCTTTTATTTACTTAAAATTTTGTTCAACGGATCTGTTTGAAAAATTTGGCGGATTGCATTGACAAAAGTTTTGTGCGGTTAAGGAAAGCAAGTTGTAAGTTCTAACACAACGGCACTGATGTGTTGTTTAACATTTTGTGATTACATATATGATCCCGTATTCCATGATCGCCAAGTGATTGAAACGACTAAGCATCCCACTTTTCAAGGAATTGGCGTTTGTAAGGTTGTAAAACCTTGCGTATGTATAGCAAACTCATCTGCAAATATGGCTGCAGTTGAAAACAGAATACACAGAACAGCACACTGAATACACAGAACAGCACACTGAATACACAGAACAGCACACTGAATACACAGAACAGCACACTGTCACTCACTCCTCCCTGATACTATTCTCGCTGCCTCTTCCATACCGTTTGATCTCAAGGAAGGTCCTTGCCCAGCAACCCAGGTTACCCAGCAAACCCAGGATGCCTGAAACTTCACGAAACTCAAACTATTTCAAGCCCAGAGAGGAGCCACAGGGATTTTGGTTGAGGAGCCAAGAGTTTGAGTCCAACCTGAGTTTAGTTTCTGTTAAAGTCACAAAACAACGCGTTGCATAAAACTACGATACTTTGTCAATGTGCAAAAACATCACAAAATATTTTTGATTTTTTACCGAAAAAATTGGGATTTAGAAAATGATCATCGATTTCTTTTTCGAACCCAAATATAATTGAAACACGTCAAAGTTAACGACAAATATACCTGTTCATTGGATAGAGTGTACGTTTTTGCCTTCGAAATAGCATGGCTCCCAGCAGGGCTGTGTGGAGCCGGAACTCAAATTTCAGGCTTCGGCTTCGGTTCCAGCATTCACATATTTTGGCTCCGGTCCCAATCATCCAAAATTGGGCACCGGCTCTGCAGGCCTGGTTCCCAGGCACGTCCATGTGTCCGCTGAATGTTTCCAATGAATGATTCCACTAAATGTTCGCAGTGAATGATTCCCTTGAACACTTGAAAATGCCCAGAGTTGCCATTGTTTGCTAGCGCCACCCTGGGGATGTTTTTCTTGACTGTAGTGGAGTGAACTTCATGTACATCGCAGCTGCTGCTGGTTGTGATAATCACTTGTTTCCTTTGCTGGGACGACTTGTAGTATTTGTTCCGTTGTCTTTACGCCGACTATACATATGTAGAGCGATGCAACTTTCATTGCTTCTCTTTCCTTATAAGTTCTCATTTGCTGTTCTTTTTCATCACATCTTTCCTCATCAGAAAAATCGTGTTTGTTTACAATATGTGGAAAAGTTTGGCATAACTTTTGTTTGATGCGAGTGTTTTTGTGTAGTTGAAAGATGAGGTCCAGCAAGTGGAGGATCATCTGGCCGGGCAGAGAAATGATTTGCAGAGGATGAAACTTGAATATGATCGCTTCAAGTCGTTTGCAAAGTCCATGGACCCAAGCAGTCCGGAATATGTGAGTGGTTGATACCAGTGGAAAATGCTAGTTCAAAAATAATGCTAAGAAGACGGGTTTATATTCGCTTTCTTAGCGACTGCGAGCAAACCTTGAGCTAATTCCAACTTTTCTCTATTTACAACCATAGGATGGGGGAGCAAGGTAGGTTTTGGGGGGTGTGAAAAATATTTTGACAGAATTTGCCCAATTTTTCCCGAAAATTTTTAAAAAAATATTTTGACAGAATTTGCCCAATTTTTCCCGAATATTTTTATTTTTTTTACGGCTCTTGGTACCTCATTAACTCTCACAAACTCTAAATAGTAACATCCTTCGTTTCCTTTTTTCTTTGGAGTCAACTTTTGGGAGTGTGGTTCACCCCCAGCTCGTACAGCAGTATTTGTAACGAATATCATATCAAGAAAGTTCGGTGCGGGGTATTCCGCTACTGCATTAAGCTGTATGCACACGGCACGCGTCCTGTGCGTTTTTTGGGCGCATGCGTCTGATTTCCTGACGTCACGTCCTTTTCTGATGCGTCTGGTATTGTCTGCGTTCAAGTAGAAGTGAGACAGAGCAGTGAGTCTGATGCGTCAATATGGAAACAGGTTCTACTCGAACGCAGACCATACCAGCAGACGCATCAGAAAAGGACGTGACGTCACGAAATCAGACGCGTGCCGTGTGCATACAGCTTAATGTCAATCACTGGCAACTTCTCGGTCGTTACTTTGCACATAATTTGTTGACGTGTTTCAAACTGTTGAAGAGGAACATTATTGGCCGCTAACCATGGATGGTAACCATAGTAACCATGGATGGTAACCATAGTAACCATTGATGGTAACCATAGCGTCGGATTCTTCTTTATCAATCAACAGATGATTGGAAATCCCCGCAGTTGACGTCACTCATCACTGGTAATTTCGGGTTTGAGAAAATTTACTCGTCGACAATCCAACATGTCTTGCCCAGCTCGGCAAGGTGCCATGTCCGTTGTGAGCTTTGAATCTTTTCCTGAACCACTTCGCTTAACTTGCAACATTACTTGAATGCACAAGTCCATTTTACTGGCATCGAAATTTTTCTCTCATCTTTTTTTCTCAAAGTATCTGAAACTTTCTTCATAACAGTATAAAGTCTGATCCTTGTTTAAACGTTTTCAAATCGCTCTTCGTTTTCTAATTTTCTTTTCCAAACGTAAACACAGGGAACTCACTCCAAACACATTATACTTCGCACTCGAACATCCTTCAACGCAGATAAATTTCATTACCTTTCAGCGCCTGTGGATTGGGAAAAATATCTGTTTCACTTCTGCAAACACCACTGTTAATTATTTCCCTGTGTATCAAAGTTGTTGATTACCCAAGTCAGTTGAGCTGCAACACTATCATCGCATGAACACTACAACTTGCCGCGTGGTTTGTTTATAACAACGTATTGTTGCCTGGCTGCCCAGAGCTTCTGCACAGTGTTACTGTGTGTGAAAATCTGATGGAACATTTTAAGATGAAATCCTTCAGCCCTGAATATTCACTACCTTCGAGCTATTTTGTTAAATATTTTTGGTGTTTGACTTTCAATATAATCCGTTTAGTGTTAGTACATGTTTCACTTTTCTGTACATATTTATACCCCGAGCTTATATTCTGTTTACATCTCATTTTTCTTCGCTCACACCCGCTCTGACGTAATACTGTTCCATCTCCAATGTCTTGTAAATGTCTTTATTTCAATCGAAATCATTTTTGTGCCAAGTTTGAAAGATTTTACACACTTGACTGATTCCTTCACCGGCCCAGAATAAATAAGTAAAAAAGCTGCGAGTGTTGTTTGTGACGTATCCTGGGAGGTAGTTGGGGGGTGCGCAATGTTGCTTCCTAGAACTTGCCACTTGTCGTCAACATGAAATCCACAAAACTTTTGAGCGATACAATGCCGCGTGAGGTCCACAAGTTCCCGTACTACGCCCTTCATCACAATCTGACTGAACATTCTGCGATCGACCACTGCTGCTCGGCGTGTTGTGTCTGATGTGTTCTTGATTTGATCCAACAACATGCTACCATGTTTAGGCTCAAGCAAGATCAGAGTTACAAGGAAAAGAAGGAGAGATGCGGGAATTGGCGCACCAGATCAAGAATAATGAGCTTGCTCTGGAGAAACTCCTCAAGAGCACTGCGGTGGATGCAGAGGCAATCAAAGAACTGGAGGAACAATTGGAAAGAGGTTTCTTTATTTTCTAGATGTGGGGACAAACATATTGCAGTGACCCACTGGTGATGACATCATAGGGAACGTTTGTGTAGTCACGTGACATTGTTTATGATGAAACAAAACTTTGGAATCCAGACGTTTTGTTTCATCGTGTTTTTGTTTATTTTTTGGTAGTTTTTGTTGTTTAGTAAGATTTAAGGAAGCACTAAGAAAATTTCTTTCAAAGATCAATCCTCGCTCCTGGCAGGTACATCTGCGACTGACGATGCTCTTCGGGATGAATTGGAAGACATCGTTAATGGTTTGCAGGATTATCTGCTCAACGTGAGGCAGAAGGCTGACGCTCAGCGGGTCGAGTTTGACAAACTACTGCGTGATAAGGAAAGACTGGTGAGAAAATTGGCTGCTATGGAAAAGGAAAAGTCTATCCTTGCTAATGATGCTGAGGATTACGACCAACTTCAACAACAGGTTAGCGTAGTTTGAATGGCTTGCGTAATACATTGAAGCCAAATTAAACGTGCATCTTGGACCTGCGTAAAATATTATTTATGTCAACTTTTTAAACCTCCACTTTTTAGTTATTTTGCCGGTTTCGAATTATTTGTAGTTTTCCTGTTTTATTTTAAGTCGTGTTTGAATTTGCAGCTACGTGATTAGTGTAGAAAAAATATGTTGCAACATAAGACCTCGTTTTAATAAGTTTTTTTCAGCTTAAGTTTCGAGTAATTGATAAATCTGTGGATGCCAGGTTCTGTTTAACTTCGCAATGGGGGAGTGTCGTTTAATAAAAGTTCAAGTGAAAGAACGAAGTCGTGACGCAGGTTTCATTGCTTGGAGAACTTAATGAGCTTCTGCAAGCAACTCAAGATTTAAACGAATCAATCATGCATGACCGTGGGAGAATGAGTCCAAGGAAAAAGGAAATACTACCTCGTGAACTTTCCCACGCCATTGCATCTAAGTCTGCCTCCCCCGAGCAAGTGGAAAGAGCCACGAGATTTACAGTAAATCACCGGATAGGTGGCGCTATTGCATCGGTGATATTTTAAAGCAACAATTCAACTTTCATCCTGTCACGACATCGAATCAAGTGCCACCGAAATAACCCCCTCGTATTTATTCACCCCCAACACCGGTGCAATAGCGCAGCCTGGCGGATCGAACACAGCTGTAGCAGCGGGTCACGCTTCACTAAATCACGCAGTTCTGACGAATAGCAGCCAGTGTTACTCATGCATGACGTTAGCTCGAATGTCTGCTTTGGTGAATCCCCAACACAGATACAAATGATTTCGTCTCTGTAATTGATGACGCACAATTGCCATTGCAAGTTTAGCGCTTAAGTGATTCTGATTATGATGTCACATTTTAATTATGACGCTAATAGCAGTTGTTATACTTCGAAATGTAGTCGACAATTCAAAAATTTTTTTTCTTCAGTGACAGAAATGGAAGAAATATATTTTCTATAAAGTTGGTGAGACTTTGTACAAACAACTGCCATGGAACCATCAGGTTGCAGAACGGTGGTAGAAGCAGCTTTGTTTCGAACTTCTGGATCAAAACAAACCTGAAGGATGATAATCAGATATTACGCAACAACTGTTGCATTAGGCCCGCCTCGTTTAAATATATCTCAAGGCAGACAAAGGCGAATGTAAACGAAATGCTTTGTTACAACATCACTCTCTGCTCTGACTTCTTCCTGGGATTGAGTCGTAGTGACGTAGCTGCATATTCATCAAGTATTTTCTCACAAAAGTTTACACCTGACATGGTGGGTTCGAAACTTAAGAAACGCGGGTTATCATGTACGTCATTGGTTGGTGTTGTCGATTGGCATGCTGTGATCTGGTGCTGATTACCGATTGGCTGTTAGGTCACGGTTGAGTGTGTCTTGTTAATTGACATGCTGTGTGCACATGTTTGGCCAAAATACGTCACACATTATTTCTGTAGAATCATTTGAAGGTGATTGGTCATCCCCCCCCC
>Ga0210059_1009478_pt1 | contig 15207 bp, 9 predicted proteins | sample Ectturendosymbi2_FD_188042 | JGI IMG/M metagenome (GOLD analysis project Ga0210059, IMG submission 188042) | Ecteinascidia turbinata endosymbiont from Florida, USA - Sample 2 (SPAdes) (version 2) | ecosystem: Host-associated > Tunicates > Ascidians > Unclassified | place: Key West, Florida...
GTGGAGACCCAACTGCTCATGTAATTTTTTTAACAAACACGGTTGACAACCATACACATTTTGGCTAAATTGCATTCTCACCATTACCCAGGCTTACTGGGACGTTTCCAGAGCAGAAGCGGACCTCCAAATCAATTCAGAAATTATTCTCAAATGTATCTAACCTTAAAAAAGCAGCTTGTTGAATGTCCGAAACGTTTTATTATTAGCAAAACAAGCACAAGTCCACACCGAAAAAACGCGTGGGGTGGGCATGGAAGTGACACAAAACTACACGAAGAAACCTGAAATGCCGCAGTAACCTTTCTTGGCAGTCTGTGCAAGATCCATGCCTTATTGTTTTCGAAAATTGCAAATGCTCATGACGTTCGAACTTGAAAATTTGTTTGCTTTCGGAAAATTTTCCTATTTTCATTGCATAACACCAGAGACGTAACGAGGGGGGCAAGGGGGCACGATTCTCCGGGCGCCGAATCACTGCGGAGGCCAAAAAGTTCCAGCAATGTCATAAGCACTTTTTTTCAAAACAGTACATTTGCTTCCGAAAGACCTCAGGTTCGGACATGGGGCGGCAAACTTGTTTCATGCTCCAGGCGCCATCTAACCTCGTTACGCCCCTGCACAATGCACATCACGATTGTCTAGCCAAAATGGCGAAATTTGTTTACAAAAATACCCGCCAATCAGTGGCAAACTATCAATCACAAAATTTTTAAAACAAAATGCTGTTGATTGTCGAAGTCGTTTGACCATAGAAAATGCCTTGAAGGTCGAAAGAAAGGCATATTATTTCAAAAACAATGCACAACATTTCTTCCCCCTCAAAAAATGCTTTGGTTACGCGAAGAGACAAACATACCAAAAAACTCGAAAGCAATAATTACGCTGGCACTTTGCCCTGGAAGGTCCTTATTGCATCACAAGAGCATTGAAAATGATTGAAAAAAGGATATATGCCTTCTGTCAGTGCCGGATTTAGGGGGGTCCAAGGGGCCTGGCCCCCACCAACAAGAGGTCCCCCACCATGTCTATGTGTTTAGCCATATGTCGGTTACGACATGTGCGTGCCACGTAGTCATTGTTATTAGCGAGGAAAGTTTATTTGTTGACGCTATTAATTTATCGGTCGTCCAGACGGCAGTATTTCACCTGAATATTGTTTGATAGTGCGACGAAACAACTATTACACTTACTGTTTTTCTGAAAGTCGGTCAGGGACCTGAATTTAGTGAGTGCAAGGTCAAGCCAAGTAAAACGCATTAGCTTTCGTCTCTACTCGTTACTGGTAGATTTTGGGTCTTGGCGTAACGAAAGTCTTGGGCCAGGATGGTAAACTTAGATTAAAGGGGCCCACTGGCCACTGTACAGGGCCCACTACCCAACAATCAGAAAAAAACTTGAGGAATGATGGTAAATCCGGATGAGGGTGGCTAAACCAAAACCCTAAATCACCGGAAAATAATCCGAAAAACACATAAAACAACAACGTACTGAAAACCAAAAGAATGCCAAGAGCGAAATATAAGTTCAGTGGGAGAACGGTTTTTACAGTTAGCTTGCCAAGGGGAAAATTCTCCCCTCTTTCAACCGTCAGTTGTGCTACTGGTATGATATATTGTATTTACATGCAGTAAGCTGTCCTTACCCAAGTGCAACAAGGTACCAGCTGGTGGTATAGCTCAGTTTATGAGAGGGCCTGCAAGCTGTCTAATTAATCTATGTTTTGGTTGAGTTAATTCTCGGCTGGAAAGGCGGGAATGTTTTCACATTAATCGTTACATAACAGTGGTAAATCTTTTTTCAATATCTCAATGACTTTGGCATAAGAGTGAGGACTTCTGACTCCATTATAGGTTCTGTACTAGCTTTGCAAATCAACTGTGATACGATGATCAGCGTATAGTACATAGCTTAGTGTAGTACTTTGTAGTAATTATAGCTGATCAATAATGCCCATAAATGAAGAAATTCGTCAGAAGTATCCCTTTATGCAGAAAAGGACTAAATGATTTTGTAGCTGAGTGAATCACGTGTGGTTGCATTTACAAAGTTCACAAAAGAGAGTGCAAAGACCATTGTGACTTTGTGATATTGAGTACCAAAAACGTACTGCTCGCAGCGTAACCAAGTAGCTATCACTTTATGCTAGTTTGCCAAGGATGGTTCAAATATACCCAGGTTCACATTCGTACTTCATGTCCATCTACAAGCCAATTGTTGTTCTGAAACTTTTTTTGGAAATTATCTATTGGAAACTTTTGTTGGAAAATTAGATATTAAGACATCTGCAATCATTTTTGGTTGATTCTAATGAGCAGGTTCAGAATATTGAGAAGTCCAAAGTATCATTTGTTGAGGACAGAAAATCGAAGAACATGTGACAGACTTAAATCTACGTAACGATGAAACTAGACCTAGTTTAAACAGCAGTGCAGTAGCAGAAGAACGTCAAGATGTATCATCGAAAAACACGATAGATGAGATGGCTGACGCTATCACTGGAGGAAACTATATCGGTCTTTGGACCTTCTGGCCAGCCAGTGTACCGGAAAAAATGCGGCAATATTGGTTGAAAGACGAACATCATGTTCTACAAATTACTTTTCATCACAATGTCAAAAAGGTTCTTTTTGACATTGTGATGAAAAGTAATTTCTAGAACATGATGTTCCACAATAGAGAAAAGACAGAAACGTCTCACGCAAATGTACCACAATGTTATATTCGTTGCCATGGCCCATAACCTCAATGGCGAAGTAGTTGACAGAAGCTGGCTTTGTTTTTCTCTTTCGCAAACTTGTGTTAAATGTTTCACTTGAAGACTGATGTGCGCGGATACGACTAAATGTGCGCATTTTCTGATTAGAAAAGGAATCTTCGACTGGAAGCACGCGTCTTGAGCGTCTGAGTAGCCACGAGCATCCAGCGAAATATATAGATGCCACAATTACATTTAGTCCCAGATGTAATTAAACACTATGAAGATTTGATACAGAGCGAACAAAATCGGATATCGCCTCTGCCTGCAATGTTTGATGTCTGTCGTAAAATTTATTGCTGAACGAGGATTGGCGTTTAGAGGTAATGAAAACGTTGGATCGCCCAAAAAGTTTTTCCAAAAAATTTTCAGAACTTTTTTCAAGAAAATATTAAAAAAAGAAGATGCGGTTCTTCTAGTGACTGGTTTTGCACCAGTTTCACACATCGCTAATTATTGTTAAAAACCATGGGGCATCATAAAGTTTTGGTACAGTTGAGTTAACAAATGTGACGTCACAAAGTTATGTTATGAAAATTAATGATATGTGGAAATACTAGTGACTTCATCGATCATCCCCTACCTAAACATCTTGTATCAGCACACGGAGCCCCCCACCACGCCTGGACCCCAGACCCCCCCACCATCTAAATCCGGCGCTGCCTTCTGTCATGCATCTGTTGAAAATATGAGTTAAGAGGTGTCACTACAGAGTTAGATAATTTAAGGAGTTTCGTTGGAATGTCATCGTGACGAATGGCTTTTTTCTCATCTAATTCGCTAATAAGGGTTTGTACTTCTTCACTTTTCTTGTCTAGAGAAAAAGCAGATTTTGCTCAGCAGCTAAATTTTAAGGAACCAGAGGACGGGGAGATATTCGATGCCATTCGTTCACCAACTTCACTGTAAAATGAATTAAATTCATTTACAATTTCAACACGGTAATAAAAAACAAAACAATCTGAACTTTACGGCTTGAAACGTAAGGTAGATCTTGTTCCCGTGTGTAGCAGACACTGGCAACGCCTCTGCGGCAAGCCCTTAGCCACAGGGGGTATTGGGGGCAGTGCCCCCAATTTTTGTTGTGCCCGAAAAAATTTTAATAGTTTGTTTCAAACATACAATAATAGCAAAATCTTACCATCCTAAAAATGCATTTCCCCCCAAATCTTAAAACCTGGCTACGAGCCTGCTCTGCATCAAGTTTTGATAAAGCCATTGCGTAAATTTCAGCATTTTATGTGCTATGTCAAGGTGGCTGGTATGTTGCAAATGTCAATCGATAAATATTGTTACAAGCATTTGTAAGTTTTATCCTACAACTATTTTCGATTATTATTTCAAACAATCGAACCTTCGAAAGGAAAGCCTGATAAAGCTTGGATTTTCATCATTTTGGTATGTAGCTTTCTGGATCATCCAGACGCACTCAGTATTGGCTGGATACAAGCCTGCAAATGTCAAAGTAACATGGATGTTGCTTGCGCAGAATTTCTAGCCAGCAGAAGCAACGACCTACAAAACATCGTCGTATTTCCGCACAATTGCTTACGTGCTGTATTTTTTAACACACCAAAGACTTTCGCAAGTTAAACTTACTTATAGGTTCCACCTCGGAAATAGGTATATCCAAATTGTTAGTTGTTGTGATTTTATGGATATCGGGATCGCATCGGTTAAAAACCTCACGAAAAGCTCTGGAACTGCTGACGCGTGAATGATTTTTGGCACAACAAAAATATTTGGAACCAGCTTACAAGTTAAAATTTGAATAGAAATTCAACGGTCGGAGCCAGATGTTGTTTGCAGAGGAAATGTATGTGTTGAAAGAGGACATTTACCAATGAGGTACTTTCAAAATAAAACCAAAATGCTCTTGACCTGCTGTGTAACAATGAGGTCATAAAAGGATGACGTCTCGTGATGGCATTTGAGTTCACTGACTACGATGATGAAACTAAGTTTCTTCAAGGGTAAAATTTCTTGTCCGCTTATGGGTTCGTGAGTTGCATGTAAAAGCTGATCAAAAATGCCGTCCATGCTGATGAGGCAAAATGTTATAAATTGAAGCGTTTTGGTTTCGTTGTTTTTATGCATCACAAAAATGAATGGTGACTAGTTTCATCCAAATTTCACTGCTACACTTATCACGTCGTGACGACAAAACAGCAAGTGCGAAAAAAGTTAAATAATTGAATTAGGGCAGCGACCTACATGCTAGTTTCTTGCCCAGGTTCACAGAATGCGCAAAACATTGCAGTACAAATGTATCCACTATAAAAGCACCCAAATTCGTGTGCGCACTTTGATTTTTTATCTATGGACGAACAGTTGGAAAGAAGCATTAGTTGCAAGTTTGCTTTTGAGAAATATGTTGACATGATTGCTACATTAAGAGCCTTTATGCGCCAGTTTCACCGAAAACAGAGATTGAATGGACAAAAATGGACGAAATTGAACAACATTTGAAGAATTCCAAACTTGCGATATGAGAAACGGGCAATAAATGATATATCGCCAACACGAATTTTTCGGCCGAATGAGGATAAGCGCTTAATTGGGATTCTGAACATCTGATTTTGCAGCAGTGATGCCAAACTTTGCCAAAGAGAATAAGTAAACTGCTTATCCGTATGCGAAATAAATGATGTTTGCACAGAAAACAATTAAAGCACAGAGTTGGAAGACATTGTGGTTTTGCTTATGTAGTCGTGGGTTTCCAGATCTTACCCAAAAGGCAAAGATGTCTTTCATAATATTGCGATTCAAAGCAAACCAAGATATTGGCGGAAAAGTGACAGTCGGTGGAAGGGGCACCAGATAACCATGACGTTTGTGAAATGTTATGTCATCAAAAGTTAATAGCCGGAGAACTAAGGCGTTTTGCTAAAAAGAAGCATGATAGCTCTTTCGGTGGAAAACTGCAAAAAGCTGCAGCTTCTGGATCTGCCACTGAAAAGTTTGTCTTATTGCTGTCAAAACGGAATTTTCCTTAGGCTGGTATTCACTAATTTTTGCGCAGGCAAATGCAAACTAGAACAACTCTCCAGCCATGTTTTAAGTTTGTTTGTAAATCTGTAGCTCAACATCAACGACAAGATCTGGTCAGAGGTTTTGCTTACCTGGAAACCTTGGTGATGAGATATTGTGCTTTCGGTCAATTTGTATGTTTGAGAAACATTGTGTTGTTAAGTTCAACGGATTCGCAGGAAAAGTTACGTTCACCGAAGCTGAAACAGAAATGAGTTTTGGAGTGGTCAGCATATGTCACGTGACCACTGTAAATTAACTTCGTTGCACTGATTCACTCCGGCAAATAACGTCAAGATGCAAGAAAAGCTTTTGTTTTGCATTGGCTGGAACCAGTGGCGTAGCTAGCCCACATTTTTTGGGGGGAATGCTTGTTTTTAGGCAAATAATAGTATTTTGTTTGGAATACCGCCTCTAAAAGCCCAAAATATCTAAATATCCTGAAAAATTGGGGGACATGACCCCCTGGACCCCCGCTGGCTACGCCTATGGTTGGAACACTGTAAATAACGAGAGTGAAACTTTCAAAAACATGTAGCGTGAAGAAGCAGTCAGGCTTTGTCACTGACGGCAAAACTCTTTCTTACTTACTTTCATATAAATTCGATGCGCTCAGTTTCATGCGGAGCAGATAAAGCTTTAATTTGTGTAAAGAAGACAGAGAAACTGCAAAGAAGACAGAGAAGCGAGCATCGGACATGAACGCAAGCAGAAAGGAAAAATGACCCTCACCAGCTGTTGGCGGTGTCGTTGTTGATGGAGTTGTAGTAGTTGTGGTTTCTTGGTCCAATAGAACTGAGGCTTTGTGGCAAAAAACACTTTGAATTTAACACCTTCTGGTACAGAATTATGGACATGCTAGGTTTTCAAATTACCACCGTAACACATGGATGTCGTGCAAACAAACAAAAGTGTGAGGATGTGTCCAAAAACTAGCCATTTTAAAACAGCTTCAAACTCATTTTAAAGCAAAACGTGAAAAAGGTGTGGGAACGCCGTTCCATGCGTTCCCACCCCTCTACACCACTGCCGTATCAGCTCCAATGTCCTATGCTTTTCTAATGAGTTTTAGTACTTTGAAAATTCACATGCGCAGAAAGTCTCTCTAAGTAAAACTATTTTGTACCATAAAAAATACAAAATAGTCGCCAGACACCGCAAATTAAAACTCCATTGACAAAATCATATTAAAATAAACAGCATGCAAAGTTTACGCCAACTATAGAGAGACAAGAATTTTGAAGGCCTTGTTGATATACCTGAGGCCAAGCAGATAACCAAAAACAGTACTTCATGGCATGATTGATTTGGTATTTGTCTGGGCATGACTTTCTTCGTTAAGACGGTCTTTCTTTGCATTTACAAAAATGCCTTTACGTGCAAGTGCCGGGTGGTTAATAAATTTGACAACCTATAGCACAGTGTGTGTGGATAAACATATACTTTTACGTCTTGCATTTTTTTGCAATTAAAGGTAAATTTGGAAGTGAACTTTCAATCTTTTCTGCTCGAATAACATCAGCAAAACTACAAAACCTTGAAAAGGAGTCGAAGGCACGTATTTTTATAATTTTTAAAGTAACCCTGTGTTCCATCAGTATTTTGTTAAGCTGATCTTCAATTACAGAGTGCGTCCGAGAAAGGAAATGAAATCGGGAGAGAAACGTCGCTCCCGAACTCTTTACCAATCGTCAGCAAACGTAGATACACACAAGTGAAAAACATACGCCAGGGCACTTACACATTCCGAGGCTGCTGCTGTGATGGAAAGAGAAATAGGATCGGCTCAACTGTAACTGAGGATCCTGGAGTACTGACAGCAGTGGCCGATATTCAGGGTATTCAAGGTGTTCAGTGAAATCCTGGAAATGAGAAAAAAAATTTAAATAAACGCTTTAGAGCATTCGTTAGCGATTTGTGCCAAGAACTACCTTTATTTGTATTGTTTTCTCATGCAGCGGGTATATTTCTCAACACGTCCGAACGATTTTTGCTTGTCTGCTCAAGCATAACTGCAGGTTGTTCAAGAACACCCGAAGTTAAATAAATAACCAAAGGAAAGAAAAAAGCCAGTGGTGCTAAACTACAAAAGAAAAAAGCCAGTGGAGCCAAACTATAACAGCCAGGGTCAGTGTTGCCACTTCTGATGTTTTAACATCAGATCTGATCTTTTCAGAGACATTTCTGATGTCTAATGTTTTAGCGACAAATCTGATGTTGACTGGGCTGTTGTTTTTGTTGTTCACATTTCCTTTCCTTTTACAGTAGAATGAAGATAAGTCAGATTCATGATTTTTGCGCTTTATTCATTAGTCTCTCAACATTATGTGTATTTGGGTAGCGTTCCAAACTGAAGAAGTTTTCTTCAATCGTTGAGGATAACATTTTACGTTACGCATAACCGACTTCTCCATTTAATGACGATACTTTGTTACATGTCGGTATAAGACGAATTTTGTTTATATGAAACAGTAACGTGAAAATCTGATGTTATCTGATGTTGAAATAAGCAACAATCTGATGTTCACGAGACTGACCCCAGCGGCAACACTGGCCAGGGTGTTCACTTTGCCTGTTGAACAACTTGGTTATGTCATGCGTTGTTTTGCTAGCATTTCCGCTTAATCTGTACAGTGGAAGCAAGCTGTGTGCAGTAGGCCGGATTCCTTGTGGTGGACTTGTACAGATGGGTTTTACCTCAGGTTGAAATAGGGTATAGGTAGGTGGTGTGATTTGTCTGTGTGATGATTACTGCAACAGTTTGGACGATTTTTAAACTGAGAATGCACGAAGCTGAATATTACTGACTTCATTGAAGGTGAGCCTAGGCTCACGTGCAAAGTAGCCTAACGCTAAAATGTGGAATGTTGATAGCAGTCGACAAACGGATGCTTCCTAGCACGTAAGCCAGTAGATGAATTTGATGATTCTACGTCGAAAATGCTATTTATTTCTTATCAGTGAGATAATTGAAAAGATTTTCTCACGAGAAATGAAATCAAGAAATTCTTGTTCGTGCCCGATGCTGTCGACGTTCTACCGTACGTGCTGCGCGTGGTTTGATTATTATGATCAACTGCCAATCTGTTCAGGTGTTCGAATGGCTTGTGGTAGACAACAAGCAGTTTTGGGCTGGTTGCGAGCCTGGTGAACACCCTAACAAAATGGCCACGGTAAGTCGCTGACTGACAGGGCCGCCATAACTACAGGATTGTGGTGATGAGACAAAATTGACGAAGAATGATCAAAACTCGCTTGGTACAAATCTTCGGATCGCTGCATGGGATCGTTGCTCTCGAGCGTTTGATCATCTGGCGTCGTGACCACCATCGATGTTAGTTTGGTTACGAAGTTGTACTTCAAGGACAAGCGCAACAGCTTTTCTTCCATCAAGCCAACTCTTCTCTGAAATCAATACCGCAAGTATGATTACAAGTTTTTTTTAATATATAATTTGTATTGCCTTTACTTATGCTATGATTTTATAGCTTGTTTGTTTGTTAGAAAATGCCAAGCAGTGATGACAAGTCCAGGCTGAATTTATCATTAACTGATATCTACCATAGTAAAAAAGAGATTAAAATAATTTAGATGAGATAAACACAATACCAAAGCTATAAGCACAGATTAAACCAAGAAAAGTCAACGCGCAAATAGCAACTGACGCAGTTGACATGCAAAATAATGAAGCAAATCAATGATAATAATAAGATGCATACACGCACACGTAAAAGAATGACAAACAAGTAGAGTTGGCAATTTCTACCTAAATTGGCTGCTGGTATTTAGAGACGATAAACAAGTCTACATAAATGGATCTCTTGGTAAATCTGGTTGTCCGAACAAAAATATTTTGATTAGCTCTTTGTAATTTAAGGCGTAAATACTGAACAAGAAATGACGCCTTTATCTACAAGAATTTTCTGAATCCTCAACAATAATAGCGTGAGGTGTAGGTACAACGGCATTCAAAGGGCATATGTTGCTCGATCTTAACAGAAGCATATTGACAAATTCGATTGCCATCGATACTCAGTTCACTGCGGCCCAAGCCAAGCATGTCCAGGCTTGTAGTTGCGTGAGTGCTATAAGCGTGAAAATACCAATCGTTATTTCTTTGTCAAGGAACAAGTTAGATACTTTAAAGCGGAAGAGTTTGGGAGCAAGAGCAGAGAGGAAAGAAGGGCAAAAATTGTCTTGCGAATTGCGATAAGAAAGTGAAACTGACGACGGAGATGTAATGGCGTGAGACATAATTCAGACAAAGAAATATTTTCATGCGACGTGGTCCTGAGTTAGGCAAGAATAAGCTTGACAACACCAGTCGGATGTTTTGAAGGCTTCTCCTATAAATTTTCTAAAGAGGCGTTTTGGCAATCCGTTATCTTAACATGTCGCCAAGTTGAAAAAGTCGAAAAGTTAACGTTTCAACAAAGCCTTTTGCAGGTTTCGATTCGAATATCTGTCGCAGCCTGAGAGGGTTTGGAATACTGATGCAATTCCAAGCAACTTGACTAAAATAAATGATTGTGTTTTAGTTTTGCAATTTGCCTGCCACGATATCCACAAGCAGGGATAATCTTTGGCACGGAAGCATTTGCATAAATGTACTGTTTATGGCATTCCTGTGACAGTTTTCATGCAAAAACGTAGTGACGCATTGCAGAAACAACACTTGCTTTGTCGCTTTTGTATTGCGTCATTCTTCTTTTCACACGCGAAATCGACTTTTTTACAGGAAGGTATCAGACAACAACTTGTTAAAATTCTTGCCAACATAGGCCGTTTTGCGTCTGTCTCAGCGAACATTAAAAAAGAGCGAGTAATAGGAAGTAAAAAAGCTGCATCTTCACCCATTCAAGAAAATCTTCATAAACAGTTGTGCGCTTACAGTGTCGTCTCCTTCGAGGTTCTCCTTTTTTTCTTGCATTTGCTGAATTGTAAGGTAAGCCCAAAGTTTTTCCATATCAAAATCGTTGTCATCAACGGAAACGTCCAAATGTTCAGCTTTGCTAAATAAGGTCACTTTTCCCATAACCGAGTCTCCAACAGTAACAGCACTCAGCTCTGAAAAATCTATGCTTTAACATACGCAAAACAATTTGATGCGGCAACATTGCTTTTTCAGACTTACCAATTTATCAAAACTAACAAAAGCTGTCATAAAGCTATTCATCATTTAATTTAAAAATGCTTCGGATCGTTTCTAATCTATTTTCAATCGGAAATATAGCAACACTAAGGCAATGCAATCAGTTTAAAACCAAAATGCCTTGTGATGTAAAAAAGCAAATACGACGTAAAAAACACGGAAAACAAAACAAAGACTGCCGGTGACGTAAAAATGATGAAATCTAAAACAAGACAACAGTCTTGGCACAGATTACAGTATCTGAAAGATGTGGTTTGCAAACTACTGATATACCTAAACAATGGCGTACGCATGAAATTTTCATGGGGGGATTCATTCAGTGGCATATGGTGGTCATTTGTATTTGGTGTGCGTTGTTTGTGATGTCACAATTGGACGTCATATTCTTGTTTCCAAACCATCGCTTTGGCTAATTTTGTTGACATATATGCATATTCGTCAACAAGCACACCCCTTATTTTATGCGTCATTGCACTGAATATAAACTATCAGCGCTCCAAGTTAGAATGTTGGAGGAAAATATACTCAACGCTGCGATGCAGCAGTTAACAACTGCAAAAATATCAGGCTGCAAGTTAGAACAGGGGAGTTAAACACACTCATCATTGCGTCAGAGCAATTTACAACTGCAAAATGAGGCTGCGCTGATGTCTCGTCGAATACGAGCAGTCGAGCACAGAAAGTGTGCGGCTGGACTGGCTGGCGCACACGCACCCCGATTTGCAAGATCGAATTTTGCTAAACTACACAAGAATTGAGAATGCGCATAAAGTACGCAAGAAAACTTTCTATCTTTTTGTTATGAGTAGAAGTCCAGCAAACTTTTAGTTTTCCTTTCCTGCTGAGATATTATGAAATGCCTGAATAATTCTATGTTAACAACTGCTGTTTTTGAGCTCGTGCAACAGTTCTATCATGCTACAGAAAATGGTAATGAAGCCAATGCGATCAGCGCTTGCGCTGATCAACCATAGCAGACAAAAAAAGACAATCGTTTCGGATGAAACACAATCTTAAACATGCGTATGTGGACGAAAGGTCTACAAATGTGGTGAGATGGTTTCTGGATGCAGACGATAACCCAGATTCCCACCAAAGCCTAATTAGTAGTTCTTCGGCCATTTACATTGTTCCTTGAAATTTGCATGCAAATTCTTTCCGTTGTGTTTACATTCAGTCGACAAATTAACAAGCAAAAAGTATGGGAAAACAATCAATCCTCTGCGCATGTAATAAAGATTTCGTAAAACATCAAGCTCAAGGGGTTTTTTAACCACAACCCGCCTTGCGTACGCCCTTGTACCTACAATTGTAAAAAACTTGCTGAAAGTTTGCACATATCATAAATTACAAATATTTATTTTACAGTTCGTAAATGTTTCGGTTACCACTGCTACATCACCACTACAAGTAAATGTGCTCTTTTCTTTCAGTTTTATTACATGTCTTAGTGTTGCTTCATTTCCAAATGAAAAAGTATTAAAACCGATCCGCACCGTTTTACAATAAACCAAGGAATAGTTTCATCACACCTTTGTTAGTTTGGATTAAATATCAAGCTTCTTCAAATAAACAGAAAAACAACTAACAATTTAAAAAACATAGGAACTTCTGGAAACAGTTGTGCTTTTCACCGTGGTCAAACTTCGCTGCTTTCAGTAACAGCGCGACTCAAGCTGTATCTTGCAGATCAGTGGTCATCAACGCGGGTGGTTTTATGCATTGTGGAGGCGATTTTGTGACTTACCAGATTAAGAGGGCAATTTCAGTTTCGAAGGGGTGACTTCTGCAGGTTAAAATATACTAAAAGTTTGAATTGATTCCAAAAACAAAAACAATGTTTGCTACTTTGGAACCAAATCATTTGGTGCACTTTCAACTCCGTGGTTGGTAACAGAAGTTATTTTTGGATATGGACCGGTGAGTAAGTCGAACCATCCCCCAACTTCGCTAAACTATTGAGCCCAAAAATTTTTTCATCAGCTGTTGTTTGAGGCTTACTAAGAAGTCATGCTGTTGTGAGAATCACGCCGAAAGTTGAATTGTGTAGAACAAGCATGACTGGGTGGAATGGACAAGGGTGGTCAAGTGTTTGTTTCAAGTGCAATGAGCATTTTCCGGAAATTTGGGGAAAATTGAAGCTATTATCACTACTGGTGTTTCCCACGACGTATGTTGCTAAGTAAGGTTTCAGCCAAGTACTGCACGTAGGGGATTAATACCGCAGTCGTCTTAATATGAACAAGTCCAGGGAAACTCCATACGACTTAAGCTGATTTGCTTGCAACCTGCTTTGAAAAAGCTTGCAGATAAACAGGAGGCGCGAGGTTCGCATTTGTTGGGACCAGCTATTTTCTGTAAATGAATAACAATTTTTCTACAAATGTATTTGCATTCGTTTTGTTTTGTGCTAACTAGATTTACCGTTTATATTTCATTATCACTGAATTATTTTCAAAACAAAAAATTTTTTCTGACAACGCTACAAAATCGTCGGCAGAGAGGAATTTCAAGCAAAGTTCCTGTAGAGGGGCGATTATACAAGAAAAGTTGAAGACCACTGTTTTAGCTAATGATATTGATGTTATCTTGTCTGCAACGATGCGTAAAAGAGGCCTAAACGTCCTAAGATAAAAGATAGGTTTTCCGATGTTGGCTGGACAAACAAAATGTCTTTTCTCAAGGGGAAAAGTTTGAATTGCACGCAGCGTCAAGAGCGAGTCGACGCCTTGGGCATAGAATGATGATATTCGCTAACTGTTGAATAAAAACATACAAAAACTTGTTGCTATTTCCTTGTTACAAAGAAAAAAACTATTTTCCTCAATGACACTATGGAACGAGCGTGTGTCAGGGCAAATTGCTTTTCACTCGAATTTCATTCTGCAAGAGGCTGTGTATTGTGTCCTTCGTTAACAGCAACTTTTGGTTGTGAAACGTGGTCAACTCTGAGCAAAATACTTGAAACAAGCTAAAGATCAAGGCAAGCTATGAACTTAAAGCGAGATTGAGATAACATTTCAAGTCTAATCCATAATATTTGCAATTGGTAAAGATAAGTAAATCTTAATTTAAAAGAACTAAATGCTACCTTGACCTTGCGCTCTGCTTTTATCATTATCGGTAACTTGTTTTTCGTCTCTTCCAGGTTGCATTCTCACGAAAATGTTATGGAATAAATTTTTCAAAGATTTCACACATCAATATGCAGAAATATGTTGCGAAGCTCAGGATTCTATTCGTTTGCGAAATTCCTAAATTGCTAGCAACATATCGTTTTGTTACGAATGTTTCGCCAATTTTTACTTGTAGTTTTTGGAAAGCTGGCGCAAATCTTCATTTTGTTAAAATAATTTCTAACAGCTGACATGTCACTATTCATCAAAATCGGAGCTGCATGCAAAGCGTTGGCCACTTATTCACCTTCTCCGTCTTCAGTTAATGCGCCAGCGACAGAAATTTCTGATCCGTCGAAAAAGTTATCAAACCTACAAACAACAGCAAAATAAAAACACAAAGTTAGATTGTCTGATAGAAAAGTTAAATCACAAATGTCATTTTCAAAATATTTTGTGCTTGTATCCTGAAATTTGCCTTGAATCCTGAATTGCTCTTATGTTTAACCCTGCTCAGGTAACCTCTAAACACAAACACTTTTGTTGTCCTTGCCCAAAATGGGCAGATTTTGTTTAGTCGCTTATACTGGACTAACTGTCGGGCTTAAACGCGCGCGCGGGATATTTTTCAACTTAGCAAGTCTTCCCAAGCTCATCCGATCAGAAAAAAACAACGTTTGGACTTTGGAAAACTTTTTATATAATGAAGAACAAAAGCAATTTTTCAAACAAAAATGTGGGAAGTGCTCTTAACAAATGAACGAAAAAGTAACGAAAAATCCAAAAATTCCGCCAGTAGACGTCATTGGTGTTCGGTTTATGATTTAAACAAAACCTCATTTCAAGTTTGTGGTTATATCTGCAATAAAAGTTAATTAGGTTGAGACATGAAATTTTTTATCTTCATTGCAATTTTCAACCACATTAATCAACCTTGCCGAAAATGCGCAAATTTTTTACGAAAATTGGGCACATATTGTAAACTTGCCCAAAATGGGCAAATGCTTTACGACAATTGTTGGGCAATCAGATTGATCGCCGCACTGCTATTGACTTTCATGTCTCACATACAGCCAGTCCCGTCGCCACAGAGGGGATTTGGTGGGCTAAGCCCCCCCAAGCAATGCTTCTACCCCCCCCAAAATTGAAAT
>Ga0210059_1009479_pt1 | contig 15206 bp, 7 predicted proteins | sample Ectturendosymbi2_FD_188042 | JGI IMG/M metagenome (GOLD analysis project Ga0210059, IMG submission 188042) | Ecteinascidia turbinata endosymbiont from Florida, USA - Sample 2 (SPAdes) (version 2) | ecosystem: Host-associated > Tunicates > Ascidians > Unclassified | place: Key West, Florida...
GCTTCCATTTATGATTTAAAAGCTTCCAATAATTGAGATCAGAGGTTTTGACAACATTTAGTTTGCTCATGAACCGCTCGTTATATTTTTGTTTCGCCAGTTTTATTTTGCGTTGAACTAGGTTTCTTGCTTTATTATATATACCTTTGTGGTTTATGTTTTTGGTTTTAAGTCAGCGTTTGTAATAGCGAGATCTTTTTCTAATGAGAAGTCGGTGCTCTCGGGTAAACCAAGGCTTGCTTTTGATAAACGGATAAACTATTTTTGTGGGAATAAAAGCTTGAAGCATTTGGTTTATGACGTTTGTAATATTTGAAAGAGCCGTTTGTAATATTTTGAAAGAGCTGAAATAAAATCCTTGTTCAGTTGAATTGGAAAGTTAATCTCAAACTGTTTAACCCAGAAATGGGTCAGAATGAAAGCATGTATCTGCAATAGTGTTTTGTATATGGTTCTAAGTTTTATTAAGATAAATAAAGACAAGTTGTAACAGGTAATTTTAAGTTAACAGCAGAAATTGCTGTTCTGAGGTAAAAACTTGCTTCTTTGGCAAAACCACATTTTTTGGCAAAAAAACATACTACCTTTCAAACAATTTGAGACACCTGTGAATATGGAAATTGCCATAGTCAAAGCATTTTGTGATTTTGGCCATAACTTTTTCAAAAAACAGCCATTTTGGCCATAAGCTGCAAAAAAACATCTGGCAACCCTGTTGAACGCAGACGATACATCTTGGCAGTTAATGCAGCGTGACAGTGACTGCTGATAGCGCAGGGTTGCCAGATTGGGCGTTTTGAGTCAAATTTCAGAAATTTGGCCGCACTTCAGTTTGGTTGACCGTACGAGTGGGGGATTGGCCGTTTGGCTTTTTTTGGCCGTTTTCGCGGCCATCTGGCCTAATATTTTTTCTGTTGGTCTGGCGCGTTGCGTGTGGGAGTGAAGACCTTACACAATACACACTTCTTCTTCTTGGTTGTTCTTGAAAATATGTTTCTATTTTAACGCTATACTGTCCACGACAACACCTTTTTTCCAAGTCTCGTCCCCTGTGTGTGCGTTTCGCATTGTGTAGTGAATGCGAGGCAGTGGGAGTGTGCGACTGTGCTTGCCGCGTTGTGCAGACCTTGCAGGCCAAGCCGTTGTGCGTGTGCGTATATCTGTTGTGGGTGCTAAATGGCTTGTAACAGACCATACGTTTTAAATGGCTTGTAACCAAACATACTCTTCATATTGTTGTCCTACTATTCCTAACTGCCTGTGTTAATGGTCAGTGTTCACAGTTCCTTTTGTTGCCACCATAGCCTATGTCTTCACCAAACTCTGCGCCAGGTGGCGCTAACACTTGGGCAAATAAAGTTTCATTTCGGAATGATCTGGGAAACACGCCATGCCTGTAATTTTTAACTGAGAGATTTTGCAGAGATACACAATTGGTTTCCACCTAGCCGTGAAGCTTTTCTTGTTGCCTATACATTCAAGTGCTAGCCTATTCAGCATTATGTCATACTTCCACAATCCCTGTGTTTTTCATGAAGTTGAGCACTCGAGTGGCCCTCACCAGCAAAAATGTGGCCACTCTAGTCAGTGAATCAACTCAAAGTTATACGAATCATTGTGGGACAAAATGAGTAGGTTCACTTTTTTTCGAATAATATTGACTTGACTCGAGTCACATAGAGACTCATAGTAACAACTTGCTGAGGAGGCTAATTATCGCAATAGTTTTCTATGCACGGTGTTTACGTATCATTCCATCCTTTCTCAATTTTTTCCGATTTATTGTAATAATACAATAAAATTTGATATACGCCACATTGAATTTCAGAAAATTCTCTTTAAAGAAACGTGGAGCGCAGGTGACGAGTCGATAGTGCATTGTGACTCGGATAACTGCGCTTGGACTTAACTCGCCGTAGAATTTCATCGCAAATGAATCGGATTCGACTTGAATTAGAGTTGTTGTGGTTTGAACTCGACCAGACCTCGTCTTAAAGACTCGTGCCTATCTGTGACGAGTTTTTTTTAGGTTGCAGACGACAACAGGATAATTTTTGCTCACATGAACAGAGTTGGTAAATGTACCACAGCTTGCAATTGAAAGATTGAGGTTCAACGTTTTGCAATGGTGAAATTTTCATACAAAGTTCTTTCCAAAATAAGAAACTTTTTTTCCATTCCACAAAACACAGTTTTCTTGAGGTGTGGCAAAAACACACCAACGCGATGAAAATTTTGGTAGAAATACTCACCAAAATAAGAAACTTTTTTCCATTGCACAAAACACAGTTTTGTTCTGGGGTGGCAAAAACACACCAACGCGATGAATTTCTATTCACGACTATTCGCAATGCATTAAACGGATAAATTAAAGCTAATTATTACACCGGTATGCAGGATTTTCGGGAATTGAAGTTTGTAACGTATTTGGGGGTGTTGGGGGGCGCTGAGTCCAAAAATTGCATTCGTTTTTGTCCATCTGGTCAGGATTAGCCGTTACAAGGCATATGTTTTGCAGCTTTTCGCAAAATATTGAAAAACCTCACCAAAAGTTTCAAAAGTTATCTCCCACCATTTTCAACTTGAAAACAGATTTTATAGTCACTAGTTGTACTTTTCAGTGCTGAAATGCTTTATCAGCTGTTGTTGAACTGCGTAGGCCCACAGGGAGTGAATTAGTAGTAGCCTGTTATAAGCGGTAACTACAATAAAATCCTATGTCAGAATAGTCTGTGCCTGGTACCATAGTTGAGCATGACTGGATGATTTGCAGTAAATTAGAAGAATTTGTGCATATTGGTTGGGCAACAAAGTGGATACACAAAAATTTCCTTGTTTCTTGTGTCTGTGGGACAGCAGGGCTTGCCAAGAGCATTGGACTAGGGAATGTTGGTAAAAGAGAAAAGAACTTGAGGTTGGTAAAAGAAATGTTATACACACTCTCCTTTGATTAATCCAAACGAGGTGTTACTTCATCTTTTCCATATCAAAGTATGAAAACATTTTGCAAAAGCTATAAATAGATAAAAGTGACTGCTTTGCATATTTGTGTGAAAAGTTCCCTGGGCTGAGCAGTGAAAAGTTGAGGGCTGGAATTTTTTTATGGTTCTCAGATACGACGTTTAATACAGAACAAATATTTTCCACTTACCATGACAATCCTCGTAAAAATGCTTGGCGGTCACTTACAGCAGTTGCCGAAAACTTCCTTGGATATTTTAAAGCTCCTAAGTATTACGACCTTTCACAACAGCTGTTAAATTCTTTCGAAAAATTAGGATGCAATATGAATGTGAAGGTTCATTTTTTTCATAGTCATGTAAACTATTTTCCTGAAAACTTAGAAGCAATGATTGAAGAGCAAGGAGAGTCCTTCCACCAAGATATAAAAACAATAGAAAAGATACCAGGGATGCTGGAATATCAACATGTTGGCAAACTATTGAAAGGGGTTGATGGCAGCAGCTACTCTCGAAAAACGCAGAAAAGACAATTTCTGGATTAACAACCTGCAACCTTTTCTGTCTTGAAAAAAGAGTATGCTATCATGCTTGGACTATTCTTTGCATTTTAACTTTGTTTTGTCACGCCAATCTCTGCATTGCAAGGTCATAATATCTCATCTGTTTCTTGTAAGTCACAGTTGCATGTATGCAGTTTACACTAACTGACGGTTTGTGTTTGTTTAACCTCTGTATGTTTTCTATGCTGCACATTGCTCTTCATACGCTAGTTTACAAATCACGGTTTTTACAAGAAGTCACCAGTGCTTAAATAACATGTTAGCCAGTTGAACAAATCACAAAATGTGTAACCCTTTTATGCAACAGTATGCTTAAAATGCTGCAACTGCATAAATTTAAAATATTAAATAGCTCAAAAACTTGACCACACACGGAGGATCTGATAACAGTTTTGAAATCAGCGCCCCAAAATTATCCCATAAACGCTCTCAAATCCCAATCCCCATAAAATTCATTAAAATTGTAGACCTGTGTTATCTATGGTGCGAGCAAGGATCGAAATTATTTCATGTTTTGAAGACAACTGCTGCACCTACCGGGCTTCCTCTCCTACTTCATCTTTGAAGTTACATTCCTCTTGATCGCCATGACCAGCAAGCATTGTGACGTCATTGGTATCGAGGTTTATAGCTCGTATTGCATTATTGGCTTCTACTTTTAAATCGTCACCAGTAGAGTGCAATGGTGCGATGCGCTTTTAACCTATTCCAGACAAGGCTGCAAAGTATAATTCGAGTTGTTCTGTTTCGTAAAGCCAAGATGTGAAACTGTATCTTGTTTCTGGTTTCAAATTGATTCCGAGTCTGAAACTGTGCCGGACAGAAATAGAGGTTTGGGTAGTTGCTGGGCCGACAATCCTTTCTATTAGTCAGCTTAATGAATAAAAATCGAAACCTTCGTTGCTGCGACCAACAAGTTGGTTTCAAATCTATTGCTTCCTCCACTTGACCCTTGAACAATTCGAAATTGCTCATAACAAGAATAACATCGTGCAAAGAGCGAAGGTTTTGACTTTTCGCAGGGGAACCAGTTACTGCAAATTTCAAATCGAAAACATGATCTTGCCAGGAATTAAAACTCTTGTGAGAACGGATGCAAAGTCTCCTATTTTCTATTTTTGATGAAAATCCGTTCAGCCAAATACAAGTGCATGGCTGCCGGAATTATTATCACCTCTCTTGTTTTCCGCAACCAACGTTTGATTTCTCCGTTTACAAAAGCTTCTACGGATGAACAGAGACGTTTAATTTAACTTGTTAATTGTCAGAACTGTTTTGAGAGCCTGCCAGGCAGCAAAGGACTCAGATGTTGAACGACGACAAAAACAGGATCAAAAGAAGGATTTATAAAAGTTTTAGACTAAAGTTTGTGGTTTTCGATAAAAGTACAAAAAAACGCTCAGGTCTGAACTAATGTTACATCATTTGAAGGAAATCACAATTTCGGTGTTCATATCAAGGTTTCCTCTCAACCAGTGGTTCTTAACCTTTTCTCCGCCACGCCTCCCTTCAGTAATTTTGCTTTGTTTCACGTCCTCCTGACTTCAAATAAGTTGCAAAAACAAGTGTATTTCTTGGTGAAATTGTTTAATTTTAAGGTTTTGTAACAGACACGAAGTCCACAGAGTACAAATATACACAGTCTGCAACAATTCCGATTAATAAAAACTGACACAACAGAACGATCAATAGCGAGTTTGGAGATAGAACAACAAGGTTGCAGACACTTTCTTAACACCGTTGTTAGCTTACCCGTAACACTTGGTATAACAATGCATCGAGAGTTGGACACAGTCCAACCCTGGTCAAGGCCAGGTAAAGTATGAAAGTGTTGTGGCATGCACACGTCCTCGAACAAACACCGTAATTCACAAAGTAAAATGCGGTTGTAGTGTTCAAAGAATAAGGACGAATATAACAATTTGACTGCACCAAAGCGCGCAACCATACAGTGCGTTAGACTTTCTGCATCGTTCAAGAAGCAGGTGCACATTTTTTCGCAAAAAGGCCTCCAAGGCAGGAATGTTGCATTGAACCTGATGGTTACTAACACTCACTCGCCACGGTAGGTTGCATGGAGCCCTGCACTAGGGTTGTCAGATCACCTGAAATTTTTTCAAGAACATTTCGTTTTTCAAAGAGGTACGGTGGGGAGGTTACTTTCATGAGCGCCCGCAGGAAGGGCTAAACGAGAATTTGCCCCCCCCGGAAATTGGACTAAGAAGCAAATGTTTCTAGAAAATCTGAAATCAACATCTTGATTCCGATTAATTGATTTAATTCTTGCAATAACATTTTATTTACTGGTATGACACTCACACTGCGCAAGAGTCAGGTTCACTGTTCTGGTGTCATGCAGTGATGAGCTTGCAGTTCACTCAGGTCCACACCTTCGTCTGCAGACGCAAATATTACGAAACTTGCCAGCGCATTGTTCTACTGTCGCTCTTTGTTGGGTAACAATAACATGGGGACGAATCTTCAAAGGTTCACTTGAAGTTACAATCGTTAATGTGTTTTCCGTATTTGACTGATGACCTCAGACATCTTTGACAGGTGATGAATTTTTGGCGGGCCAAAAAATTTGGCAGTCCAAAATATTTGATGTTAGGCGAGCAACAGCATTTTCTTCGGGATACCACCTCTCAAAGCGCAAAATGACTACTTATTCTAAAAATTTGGGGGGCATGGCCCTCTAAGACACGTTGTTTCATACTGTGTGAAAAGAAGCATGACTGAATCTGTAGCAGTGCTTCCACAAGTTTGAAAAATCCATTGTTGTGTGATATTGTGAGTGCGACCAATGTGCTTGAGTGAATAGCTTAATCAAGCTATGCTAATGCAGGGTTCATTTCACACAGAATAAAACTACGTGGCTTGTTAGAAATACCTCTATGAAAGGTTTGTGGGAATAAGTCTTAATCGTTAAGGCTTAGTGCTGACTTCTGAGCGAGTACTAAGTGGAAAGCTATATTGGTTGTGGCGAGTTTTCATAACTCATCTACTCAGTTTTTACGCCTGGTTGGTGTTCTAATTATAGTAAGTTGTCCGATAGTCGTGTCAAGATACAGATCCATTTCTCATTGTTTGAAACAGTTTTGCGAGAGTGTTTAACTTTCATGGTTTTTCACCGCTAATGTTGATCTGGTCGTTGATTGTTCTCAAATTGTGACTAATTTGTGGAAAGTGCTAACAAAAGTGGATACCAGGAAGTTTATGAAAAGAAAAAGCATTTCTAATAGGCGAAATGTAGAAAACAACTCGGACAAAAGATTTCAGAAGTGAGTTATGTTCAACCAGTACAGACTAATGAGATAACCGTAAACGTATTCATTAATGGTTCAGGTCCATTTCAGACTCAGTTGTGTGAATATGTGCCAATTTAACAAAATCTGTAACGGATGACAGAAAGTAGCCTACACCTTTGTGGCAAATTCGTATACAGCTCCTCTTGAAAAATATTTCAAAACAGATGCCAATGGAGCACGTGCTTTCATTGGGCATTTTCTTTGTGGTGTAGAACAGCAAAGCGTCTTGTGAGTATCCATTTGCATTGGAACGTCAGCAACCTGAAAACAATAAGCAAAATGTCGACGTTGCACACTCCCCGGAAAATTTCTGCGGACGCCCATGGCTACTTCCATTCACCCTTTCAACAAGCTTTGATGTATGACGCAGGTCAGGCTGAGCTAATCATGTACGATATTGAAAACTAAAAAAAACGTATTATGACGACACAACCGTCTTGACTAGTTTACTTTTTACTACACAACTGAAGATGCTGAAGAAGAAACAAATCTTCACATTGTTCTGGTTATTTACATTGTTTATTCATGATTGTTGATATAATTTAATTTATTTGTTTGTGAGCAGACACGAAGTCCATAGTATGAACACACACACTCTGCAGAACGCAGGTTGATGAAAACAGACAAAGCAGAACGTAGTACAAGGCATTGAAGCCGGTGGAATCACAGGGTTACAGACACTTTTTGCAACTGCATTGAAGACAGAACCATAGGCTTACAGACACATTCTTAACACTATTATTAGATAACACGTAAAACTTGTTACAGCACTACTGCGGAGTAGGGCGCTAATTCCTAAATTGGACTAGTCTAGGTAAAATGCCAAAACATTGTGGCTTGTCATGCCCTCGATCAAACGGACACTGCAAAGTTCGAATGTTCAATGTAATCAACATTTCAAAAATGAACAATTTAAAAACTATTCAAAAATTTTCAAGGACGCTGAAAAATATTCAAGACCAACAAGATGTTTTTCAAGAATCAAGGTTGATGCTAATTCAAGGACAGTCCTTGAGGACGCCTGGCAGCCTTACCCTGCACCTAAAATTATATGCTACTGATTGCTTGACAATTTTTGGCCACTGTTTGGTGCAACATTATTTTTCACCATCAGATTGAAAACGCTTTCTTTTAAGCGAGATTGCGTAAGGTTTACCTGTACTCGCAGTGTGTTGCAGTTGCTTGTTTCAGACTTATGCGAACTTTTGCAAATTCTTTGTTTGTTTTATTCACTCAGCATAGCTTTGCAACCGCACACTACTTCGCAGAGTGAATACAGATTACACCGACTAATTGTACTGTATGTCGGTTACACACTACAACCGCGTTTTTGCATAAAATTCCAGAATCTCAAACCAAAACCATTCATACGTGAAGACATATTCCAGCTAATCGCGGAAACCGGATGTTCAAATAGAAATTAGTGTGAGTGCAAGACACGGTTCCTAAATCAGAAAGCAGAGTTACTATCTTCGTTTTGCCGAGAAGTCCACATCGTCTGGTGGTCTGTAGCTGCCAAGCCGCATTTAAAAACTTATTCTCACATTCAACAATAGTGTGGCTCAAGTGCAGTTGAATCTTCATAAATATACATTGTCGCATCACAGAAGAACATGGCGAAAGTACTGTAAAAAATTAGTATCATGCAGGTGTACGGCTGCATTGCAGAAAGCTCGTCGATTTACAGAAAGCCATAGCGGTATCCCACGCTGCGTGGAGCTGTACTAAGCGTATGCATTCATGATTATCTGGAATTAGACGAGCCGCTCTGCGATGCAGCCGGCTACCTTGAAATTATATGTGAACCATGCTGTTCTCAAATGCGACAATGGCACAGATGTTATGTATGCCGACTAAACAGTCCCCCCAGTTGCGACCTTGAATATTTGTATATAGTCTCTATATCGACCTGCAAAATTTCAAGAAGCTTAACCCTGACTTCCATCTCTGCTGGAACTAAACCAAATAACATGTAGCGGGGTAAAATTAGCACTGGTGTAACGTTTGGAAAGGACACATACCCTTTAGAAAACTTTCCATGTTGTAGAGCATGTAAGGGCTCGCGCCCCCCTGGAAGTTTCTTGACGACCCCCAGTTAAGAACCACTGCTCTAAACTAATCCGCCTTGTGCAGCAATTGTATTGAGGACAAAAATTCTATGAACTAAATTCTACTTTTTACATTTGCTCTTTTCTTACATTTTACGCCTACTTTTCACATCATGTTTCTACAGATAGCGTGATGAAGACAAATCATCTAGATAGAAATTTTTAAATGGAAACCGATTCCTACTTTTATGAAAGCAATTCAGTTTTTTCTGTCCCAGTAAAAAAAAGAGAATAAAGCAATATTTGTGGTCAATTAAACTATAAATGAAACAGAACTTCGGTTCAAATTGAATTTGCTAGGACTGCGAATAGTTGAATAATGCCTTTTCCACCACGTATACGATTGCTGAATGATTTAGCCCAGTAGTTATCAAAGTGGGTGGAATCGCCCCCTTGGGGGCGATTTTGAGGGAAAAGGGGGCGAACAAAACAAAGGAGGCGATAGGGGAGCGAAACAACACAGAGGGGAGAAAACGCTCAACCACTGATCCATCACTGATTTAACTTCAGTTAACGATTATTGACTTAATTTCGGCTGTGGCCTTAATGCTCTCCAAACAAAGAAACCGCTTGTTGATTTATAAGGGAGATGATCTACGACTGAACCTCACTAAAATGTTTCCCGATATATCAAGGTTTTGTGAAGGCCGCCAAGCACATCCATCACACTGAACTGGAGACCATGGCATACACCGATTTCTTTGAATACAATTCTTTAAATTTACTACCTTGCATTTGCTTTATCAAGCTTGGGGGCGACAACGATGTGTCGAGAGTGGAAAGGTGGCGATGGAACAAAAAAGTTTGAGAAACACTGATTTAGCCTAATTATGCAATCGGGCTAATGGGCTAAGCTAACAATGAGATTAAAAGCGCATATATTTCGCTTTTTTAAAAAATCTTCGTCATTGCTCTTCTGGCACCACGTGCAGCAATTCAAGCTGCTCGGCGCAACGTAAAAACCGAATGAACAAATGATTGCATCAGTCAACTTTTCTCGTTGTGCAGAACAACCAGGCCGCTGTGGTCAAAGCGAATCAAAAGTATATGATTTTCTAGTTAGTAAAATGTTACAACAAATAAGAGTGTCCGTGATATTTTAAGCATTTTTGGTGTGTTTAGGTGATTTGCAAAGCAATAAATGTTACCATTTGTACCACAGCGAATTATTACAGTGCATGCGAGCTTTGAGGTCTGAAGAATTTTGCATGTTTTTTTATCACTATTTAACAGTTTTTCTCACAGAATATTAAGAAAAAGTATGAAGAAGGCATTTAATCGCGAAAAAGGGTGAGATTAGAAAATAAAAACGCAATGTCTCTTTCATTGGTTATTTGACTTGTAATCTAATGAGTTGCAAAATCTCCTGATGCCAAAATCAAAAATTTTACTTTATTCAAAACCCAAGGTCATCATGCAATCACATATGATAGAAATTTTAATCCAAAGTGCTTCTCATTTCTTTTTCTTTGTTGAATTTGAAAGTCATTCCAATGAGGTACAACAAAACTATAAGTTTTCATTTTCAAACTTATCCCGATCTCATCATGGAATAATTGACAAGGAATAACATTGTTTTTCTGAGATCTCAATCGAAAATCTTTCAGTACTGACCAAAGTCAAATACCAGCGGAGGAGCGCTGGACGTATTCAACAGCACATGCCCACAAACAATGCCGGTCGTCTCGTTCGGTTGAAAAGCTTCGTAAACCAAGTTGGGCTCCATGCGAATGCTGTTGGTCAGTGACGTTGCTTTTATTGCGACAAAAACAAAAAGATGCGTCAAGTGCAATACTTATCTTTTTTAGTTTCGTGGCATCGTGGTTCATGCTGCTACTTTTGCTTAACGTATGTGCTGATAAAAAGAACCTTCAAAGTTAGTTCAGTTTAATTAGCACTGCAAGAAAACTGAACAAAAGCAAGAAACCTTGCAGTGGCGGAGCGGATATTTGCCTCATTCTCCCTTCCTGAAAGCGCATGTGCTCGAGAATCAATGACGCCAAATGTGGTGCAATCGAAAATGATCTTTTCCTGAACTGTCGAGCAAAGGTGCGTCGCTGCTTCAAGTTCCTCTGACATTGTGAAAAGTGCCTTCGTATAAAAAGCATCTCTGTTCTATGGCGTGGTCATTGGGATAAGATCGATAGAAACAAAAGTATGAAGAATATTGTTATATGCGTTTGTCTCCTATTCGGTAAGTTACTATGTTTGGGCTTATGACATTTTGAAAGTTTGTTGAAACTAAAACGATGGATTCATTTCTGATAAAGATTATAAAATATAATATCTTATTTCACAACTTTTGTGCAATTTAATTCTTTCAATTTCAACGATTAACTATTTTCTACCAGTGCGCTAAGACCGTGCTATAAACTTAAAAGAAAAAAGTATTGTTCCCCAAATATGTCATTTATTATTATTGCATAGGATGCTTGTTTTTAATTTTGCGACCTCAAGCCGTTGTCAGTTTATTTCAAAGGCTTCAAATTTTACGACGCTAATTTTTGTTTCAATTTTTTTTTGGTTTTGTTAAGTTGCCTCGTCGACAGCAGTGAGGTGGTGCTGCAAGTCGTCTGCGGAAACGAGGAAGTGTTCAGAATTCGCTAATCGTCGCGATCAAAGTGGAGAAAAGATCTTTAGGTTTGAGTGTATTTCTGCGGCTGGCACCCATGCGTGCATGATGAAGTTACTGGTGAGATTTTTTCTGATATTGCTTGCTTCCAGTTATTGCATTTGAAAAAAATTAGAAACGCAGAGGTTTATTTGGGAAAACAATTAATTAAACTAGAAAGACTTAATTCGCATCTTTTCCACACGTGCAGATACATTACGTTTATATGACATTTTGTTGAGATTTTAATTCTTATCATACCCTCCAAGCATCTGCATGCCCTGTAGCCTCTTCACAAAATGTTCAACAGTGTTTTGCACTGAGTTTGCTGATCTACGCAGTGGGGATGGAATCACATCTTTATTTTAATTAATACTGATCCTAACTGCTGTAACGATTATGGGCAACGCAGTAACGCTTAATAAGCCTCTACATTAGAATGCTGAACATCTCTGCGAGGAAATAGTAAACATGAGGGAGAGAACTACATTTTTCTATTATTCTTATCAAAATAACTTCCATTTGGGATGAACGTTAGTAAACGTGAACTATGAAATTTGTCTATGAGCATCCTAATTATTATTTTGAAAAATCAATTTCTGATTTAACGCATTTTTGGCAAATAACTTGAAGTGTTTCTGTCCAAATGAACACTGCTACTGCAGATAAGCATCGGGGCAGTGAAGAAACTGATGTGTTTTCTAAACTCATCACAACATTGACTAATTTTCTTGGTTTTAATTAACTAAAATACAAGCATCTACACAAAACAAGAAACAAATACGGAGACACCAAGTTCAAGCATTCAACCCGAAACGTTTCGCTGAAAGTGCAGCAATGATAAGTGCGATGAGCAGACCGTCGTATTAATCGCGTTTCACTCCAATGCTTTGTAGGTTTCAGCTCCAATGCTTGCAGGTTGAATAAAGCTGGCAAACACTATGAGGTAAATGCCAGTATGGATAATCGACAGAAAACTGCTGGCGGTCGTAATATTAACCGAGGAAGTCTTCATTAGATTGGATGGGTTGGTTGCATCATACTTTCCAAGTATTAAACATTGTTTGTGTGGGATAGATGGTCCGTGCTTACTCAATGCTCAGTTGGGGACGTGCTTCAAATGCAACCATTCAGCCTCTCATTAAGCTCCAAAATGAAGCTATAAAGCTAATAACACCAACTAACACGGCATCTCTGGAAGAATAGTTCCAGCACTTAAACATCTTATGCCTTCCTAAACTTTATACTTTATCAGTAGGTAAATTCATGCTCTCTTATCAGAACAAACTGCTTCCAAACAATTTTGATGACTATTTTATTCCAATCAGCTCAATTCATCCTCACTCCACAGTACTATCCACTTCCAACAACCCGTTTTTACTTAGAGTTAACTCATCCTCAGGGAAATGTTCCCTTGAATTTGTTGCCCCAAAAGTGTGGTCTTCAATATATTAGGTCTTCTGCCACCTTTACCTTCAGATGGCATCTTAAGAAACACCTTTCACATGAACAAGATATTTAATTATGTACTTTAGTAACATTTAACTTTATCAAGAGCAAACTGCTCTTTTTTACTATTTTATTTCCAACTGTTGTTTTTCAACACTTTTCAAAAAGTGGTAAACGGGGGTGGTTGACTGGATGACCTCTATGGTCCTTCACCAATCCTTTGTGACGCAGTGACACTCTTCGTTTTACATTGATCAGTTATTTTGCCATTGTGTCTTCCTTTATTTTAATGTTCACTGACAATTGGCTTCTTCATTGCATGATGGGTCTTTGCATTGTTTCTGTTTATTAGCTGAGTCATATGAAACAATAGATCAATCAGTGGCATCAGTACTGCCACCTATTATTATTTGTGTGTCGTCACAATGATCGCTGTTCCTTGCAGGCAGGCGAGGTTGATGTATTGGATATCGACGGGGGGGATCTCTTCCGGTACAGACACAACATCACGTTGGTCGCAGCCGAAGAATACGGAAGTGGGGGTACGTGAGATGTAAAGGACTTGTTGCTAAGGGATACAATGATTCAAAATATAAAGAGTTGTTTTGATTCTTTTCCGTTTTTTTGAAAAACAGTTGTCATTTTTTCCATCATTCTTTATATGAAAACAGCACAAGCTCGGGTTGTACTTTTGTAGAAGCATGACTACCGTGTGTTCGTTAATTTGTTTTGTAGCATCTTTTCTGAAGCGCTTGATCCTTGAGTCGTTACTTGCACAAGTAGTTGCTGAACTTTGACCTTCGACCGACCTGAGCACCGGGATTGCCTGCCGCGATTCGAGCAAATGAAATATTTGTTCTCACAAAATATTTTCTTAGATAAGTTGGTGAAAGATCAAGCTTAATTGCCGGAGATTGTTGTAAACAGTAAATTATTTCATATTCGAAGAGGGTCATACCAAGAACAGGCAAGAAATCTCGGCCTGTGCTGCGTGTACAGAGTCTGACATTTAATCAATTGAACGCAACTTTAGTGAACTGCAAAAGCTTTCTTCAAATAAAACCTTAAAACAAATCTTTTCTTCACCAAATTTTAATATTGTGTATGAAAAGATTATCTTTCAAGATGCATCGCTATTTTGTCTTTTAATCACCACAGATGCCTCTTACTACGCGGTTGCTGCTGTTAACAAGACGACAAGAAGTGATTTGAATCTGTACACTTTAAATGGAGCAAAAACTTGCCACACTGCTATTGGTAAAACTGCTGGATGGAACATGCCCATAGGATGGCTTAAAAGACATGGCTTTAACCCAGGTTGGTAGATAATCACTGGGCAACAAATTTTTGGTCTTGTTTTTTTATTTTGATTTTTTGGTGTTTCTTGATGTTTTTTTGGTGCGCTGAGTCCGAAAATGACGTTAGTTTTTTCGTAGTGTCAACCGTTTTTCAATTTGAAAATTCCTGAACTTTGGAAATGACATAATTTTTCTGGGATGTAATATGCTTCAGATAAACTTCAACAAGTTTTTATGAAAACGCAACTTGGCATGTCAGTTTGTTTAATCAAAATCCTAACAGACACTAAAGAATCACTTGGTACTGTTATCTAATCCTCCCTCGCCCCTACGGGCGTGTGAGCCAACTGGTGGCGATATCTGGGAGGTAGATTTCGAACGTGTTACAACCATGATACTCAATACTTCTGACTTAACTTTCTTGGTTTTACTCTATTCTTCAACTAGTCGCTACCCCCACCCCGCTATCCGCTCTACCTCTTGTGAGGTCCATCCCGGCGCGGGTGGGGCCTTTTTAAATATTTTATTTTTATCGACAGGTACACATAAAATAAGCCTACAACAAATGTTTAATACAGTAGTATAAGTCAATACAGTAAGCTACAAAACCACTAGGCCTAAAAGTGGACGCTCAAATGGCATTTCCTCTTGTATATTTGTTTGGCCTCTCGAATCAAGGTCCAGACACGATCCCCCATCATGGCCTCATTCCATCTTCCTCGATACCTCTTCTCCATCACCTGAATATCCTGATGAAAACGTTCACCATGCTCTTCGCTCACGTCCGTTAAATTTGGCCTAAAAAAATCTAAGTGAGAATGCAAATAGTGCATTTTTATTGACATCCTGCATCCAAGCTTGCAGTATGATTGCAGTAAGGCTTCCACAAGATCTTCATAATTATCGGCT
>Ga0210059_1009480_pt1 | contig 15202 bp, 8 predicted proteins | sample Ectturendosymbi2_FD_188042 | JGI IMG/M metagenome (GOLD analysis project Ga0210059, IMG submission 188042) | Ecteinascidia turbinata endosymbiont from Florida, USA - Sample 2 (SPAdes) (version 2) | ecosystem: Host-associated > Tunicates > Ascidians > Unclassified | place: Key West, Florida...
TTTGTGAATACCGTCCTTGCTATGTCTATGATCGAACTCACGTAGGAACTTCGGATGTAGCTAAATGCGGCACTGTTTAGCCTAACCCCTAAACTTTTCCGTTATATTTTAGTTGTACACCTTACAGCATCAACAATTTGAGGTTTACAAAAATTAGGGTTAGTTGGAATGGTGAGTTACCACTACAACTACATGTTCCTAATTTTAAAATGTCTCTAACTCTACCCAAATTTGAAGGGGGTTGTTTCAGTTGGCCCACTTTAGATTTAGGATGTTGTAATTTGCTCAAATATTTATAATACAGTATATGCAAATTTGAATGACACTCTTCCAATTTGACCAGATCTTTCTAATTGTACCCAAGTTCGAATGAAGCTGTTTCAATTACCCAAATATGATTAAGGCTGTTGGAATTTGCCCAAATGTTTCTAAATGTATGCAAATTTAAATGAAGTGGTTGTATATTATTCAAATTGGAATGAAGCTGTCTGAAGTTCCTTAAAATTGAAAAAGTTGTTTGAAGTTACCCAAAATTGAATGAAGATGTTCCACTTGGTCCGAATTTGAATGGAGCTATTGCTGTTTGGCCAGAGTTGATTTAGTCTGTTGGAATTTACCCAAATTTTTCCAATTTATGGAAGGATTTTTAACTTCACCCAAATTTGAATGAAGTAGGCTCAATTTGCTCAAATTTCATTAAGGTTGTTAAAATATACCCAAATTATTCTGATTTTATCCAAATTTGAATAAAACTCTTAAAATTCACCCAGACGTTTCTGAACGTACTAAAATTTTAATGGAGCTTTTCTATATAGCCCATCTTTGAACAAGACTGTTTGAAGTTGCCCACAGTTGAATGAAGCTGTTTAAATTGACAAAATTTGATTTGACTGATGGACTTCACCCAAGTGTTTTCAATTAATCTAAATGTTTTTGTTTTCATCCAAGTTTGATTGAAGCTTTCTCATTTTCCCAGATTTAATTGAAGCTGTTGGACCTTACCCAAATGCTCCTATTTTACGTAAATGTTTCTAATTTTGCCCAAAACGTTATTAAAGTTTTTTAGTTGGCCCAAATATGATGAAGGCTGCTGGAATTGCCACATGATTCCAGTTATCTCAAGGGCAGTGTTTATTTTGCCATCAGGGGCAAAAAAGAAGGGCAAAATAATCTCAGACTATTTCGCCGTTTTGGCCATTATTTTGCAGTTGATCTGGTTATGATTTTGCCTCAGTTTGGAAAAAGTGGTCAGGCCTGACAGAGCTCCAGCTATGGACCAAGTAGTCACTTTTACAGGTGGATTAAGCGCTTCATCCATGCAAGGCAATCAGTTTGGATGTGCAGCCCCTGCAACTGAGCCTTGCAGCACAACGTATTGGCCACGTTTTTCATTTGGACTCTCTGATGAATGCGAAGTGCGTTCAGCTAATGACTGCTCAACTCACTGATTGTAACTCTTCCCGCTTTAGAATTTTAAGGATCATCCTGTAGCTGTATCGTAGAGGTTTTGCCACACACATATTAACGCATTGATCTGGTGAGCTTAACTGCCCAATTAATTGTCATAACTGATTTATCTTTTCATGCTACAAACAAACTTTAGCCTGGCGGCAAGCTTCTGTGGAATCTGCCTGCTTTCTGATTTCATTCTTCTGCAACGATTGAAACTTGCAAGTGTATCTATTTTTCATAGTTATAGGCCACAAAGATGGCGGCAAGTAAATCAGTCACATTTTATTAACAGGGAAACTAGTTTCGCGTTTTTAAACGCATTTTCAGTCCTGAAAATGTAAGAACAAATCTTACAGGCGAAATGTTGGCACTTGAAAACAAGTAAAAAGAGAAACGCGAGCTGTGGCTAGTTACAACGACAATACTAAAAATTTTCGAAGCTAAAAGGTTGACCTTCCCAGAGCCTCATAAACCAGCCACTGCTAAGAAAACCGGCCATGGTAGCGGCCTAAGAAAGGCACTTTTCTTCTGTGGATAACATACGTGCGAGATGACGATTGCCAGAGCGTTCATGCTGTTGACCTATTGAGCAGCACTGAACCGCCAACACAATAGCCAGTAGATCACTACGTCCTTACATCTTTGGTTGGAGAAGGGGGTGATGTTGGGATGCACTTGCATCACAACATGGTCTTTCACAGAAAATCTACAAAAGAAGACAATACAAGTTGTTCCCAAGAGAAAAAAAATATGTACGAAAACTTTAAATAGAAAAAGACAAGAAATAGTAGATGTGTATAAAATATATTGTGATGTGTAATGTCAGGCAGACAGAGATCAGTGGTGGCATTAAGTCCACAGAAGAAAACGTGAAATCCTTTCCAGTTAGTGTTCAAAGGCGGATTAAGCACTTCAGTCATGCAAGGCAATCAGCCTGGGCGTACAAGACTTAGTTCGAGCTCAAATTTAGGTTTGTAATGATGGAAAGTCAAAAGCGAAAGCAGCAGAGGTATTGACTTCAAAAGCGCAGACTCGAGTGATAACCAAACTCTGGCCATCCACGTCATTCAACAGCAATGGTGCTTCTGATGTGGATATTATGAGTGATAGTGAATAGAACATATCGGTATGGATTTTAGGAACGAAATTTTCACAGAAAGTGAGAGTGTCAACTTCCAAAACACGTGCAAAGTGTCTCTTGTGCTGCTGGTATAGTCCCTTTAGTTAATGTGTTTAGACTTAGAGTCTGGGTTTAATCTTTGATCTGTAACATATTATCCTTGGATTTCCTGGCTCTGAATAAAGCTCCTGTGAAAAGTTAACTGTCAATGAACGCTTATTCTTCGAGAAGCACAAAACCGCTAAAAAGTTACCTTTACCCACCACACTAAGGTTTCACTTGAACTTAGCATCTGCTGCAACATCCTTTACCTTGCTGATACACTTTGTACATAGAGTCATTTCATTAGTAACAACGATTGAATCGTCACAATCACAAACGTCACAATATTCGTTGTCAAGTGAATTTCACAGCTGATCTTCACTATCTTTGTGAACTGCTAGCAGTGAGCATGGGTTTTTCGCTTGTTGTCAAAAAGCTTTTCGTCTTTCTGAAAGTTTCCCTTTTGTGTGCTGCCGTTTTTATGGCGGCATACAACATTCCCATCGAGGAAATCAATCCCCAGAAGAAGCTGGATTACTTGCTTCCAAACCATCGAACACCTTGGACGACTGATCACTTCGATGAGCAAAGAGTCTACGAGGAGGTAAGAATCTTGCGATCTTTAAATAGAATGCTACCTTTCTTTTTCAGGAGGAATGTTTTTGCTACTACTGGAAAGGCAGCTGCTGATCAAGATCAATCGAAGTTGGATGAAGTTGTTCAAAGTCTTTCGGGCAACTGCATCATCGAGGATTTGTCATCTTTCTTCGATGACTTCAGTTATATTTGCTACAAATTCTTCTCACGGAAAAGCCCATTCGAACGGCGTCGTGGTGTTTCAACGTGCTTGGCCCGAAGGAAGTACATCCGTCATCCATTGCAGTGGATGTCAGATTTTTCCGACATGCTTCATCGGTCGTGTGAAGTGAAGACCAACGACTTGGACAGTGGTTCAACACAAACTGGTGATGATGTGATGTTCAAAGTTGAGTTGGTCTACCTACTGCTGGTTGGTGTTCACTCCCTCCAACTTGCATCAATGACGTTGTGGTCTATTGGATGGATTAAAGAAGGTTACAACCAGGTAATTATTATTTACTTTTTGTTTATCTGATGTTTGATTTTCTCAAAATCTAAATCGTTTAGGCCCAAACACTCGGGTGTGTAAGTTGGTTTAATCCCATAAGTGCCTTTTAGGAAAAGCAAGTGGACCGCATTCTAGCTTCGGCAAGTAGACAAATAAAATACAATTTTTATAAGTTTAAACATTTAAGAATGTGAGGATTTATTGAGAAGTTTTGTGCATTTTACAACAAACGACATGTGAACTTTCAGCTACTGTTTTTATTTGACCATATTCACCAGAAGCTGTTTTGTTCTGTGAACGACAAGACCGCTTTTGGTAAATAGCAAAAGATTGTTTTTTTGAAAAACTGCATTTTGTGAAAAATAGTGATGGTGAAAAGTTTAATGGGTTGACTCAAATATCTTATAGAAACTTAATTCATTTGGGACTTTTATTGGCTGTTATCTTATGTAGAGACTTTCTTATGTGGATAGAACACTGCATTTCAAAAGTTTGTCTTGATAAAAAACTTCTTGAAAAAGCAACTTTTTGTGCACAAGCAATTCTATGAGCTTAAAGCTGACAAAGCCGGGTACAAATTCCAGTTCATCGCAACAGGTTTCCATGTGTGAGTTCAATAACTTGTAAAGGACTTGATTCTAAGTTTAAACGCAATTGCAAAGTTACAATTTCAAATCTTAGCCTCTGTCCCTGGATTGGAGATCTATTTGTGACAGGGACCCTGTTATGAACTGGCAAAAACTTGGCACTTTCCGAGTCTCATCAATGTCTTGTAATATCTGTTGTTTTTATTGGCATGGTTATCTCTTGATGGGGCTTTATCTGTATCTAACTGGTAATTATATGCTCCACTGTTTAGGCAATCTGCTCATTCTTCCAGTTGAACAGTTTTCACTGCCGCCAAGTTAAAAAGGTCATAGCTTTTATCAGACACACGATCTCCTGCAAAATAACAACGACTTTCTCCAGGTAAGTGCAGTTGACAACGACGAAGAAGTGTTTAACGTCATAGTTCCGATTAAGGAACTTTTGAAAGTTCAGTAACGAACTTGAATGTGGACAGCAGTCTGTGATAAGAGTGATAACAACACAAGACGTCGTACAAAACAACAATGACTTTTTTGATGATAGAAATACCCTGGACAAAATCTTATTTCCTGCATAAATAAATCAGTGAAAGATTTCATAGGTTAACTCAATATAAAATCAGAAGCTGGGTGTAAAATATCGGTCTAATAAATTAATAGTCTAATATTTTTGACAGGATTAAAATATTTTTCTGGTGACATGCATTGAGAACAGAACAAGCTGCGATTTGTGTTTAATACGTCATTATTCGTACATTGCAAAAGGCGATTTCGAGAAACCAATAAGCGATATCATGGCAGCTTGATTTATCCTTATTATTTGGTTTCAAAAGCACAATTGCTTATCTAAGTTTTCTATAAAAAACTTTAACTGCTTGATTTGTGTCAACAATTACCAAGTTTCCTTACTTATAGATTTAACCGTATTTTATACGATAAATGCATAAGCTGTGCACAAACCGACTTACATAAATCTACTTCGAATTGCCATAGTGAGTAGTAACCTGACCATTCAAATCAAACATAATCGTCTGTTTTTCAGACACATGCTTTGCATGATGATGGATACAATTTACGATGTCAGAGTCAATACGAACAAGGGTTTTGTTCAACGCAATCTTACGAACCACAACAACCAGTTTTCTGATGTCATTTCCACGAAAACTTCCGATGAATCTCCTCCACAAATCCAGTCGGTGGAGAATGGGTTTGAAAAAGTCAGTTGTTCAACGACATCTTTGTTGAAAGATCACAACTACCATCAACTTTCCTTGGAACGGACGAATCCCACTCAAACTCCCGATCAACTCCAACAAACTGTGGCTTCTGCAGCTGCTCCATTGCTACCGGTTGGATGGACTTCTTGGAATGAAACCGAACATAACAAAAGTAGGCATTAATTTCATGCGTTCAAGACAATATGTTTAACAACCAATCTGACGATGCAACTATTTGCTGACTTCACAACTCAACGGTATTCTTCAGCCACAGAAGAATATCGGACTTGTTGTATAGTTGTGAAAGAGCGTATTCCCAAAACCGAGATGTTGTCATGACATGTTGTTGAGTTGTTCTGTTGTGAAACTGTCAAATGTTGCTGAATATTTCGCCACCGCCAATCTGTGTTTAACACGCTTGATAATTCCCATTTCGTAACTGATTAGAAGACCGACCCAAAAATAACCACACAATGAAAATATATTTGGTATCTCTTTGCTACAAAAACTGAAGTTGAAATTCAATGCACTATAGTCAATCATTCCGTTGGTGATTTTGTTTCAAAGGTATATTTTAGAATGTTAAGTGGTGGGTATATTTGTAAAATAGCAGGTAATAGATTTCAAAAATGAAATTAGAATTACTGAACATTGTAAACTATTAATTTCGGGAAAATTCACTTCATATAATTCTGCTATAACATCGAAACCAAGTTTTTCCTTGAAAAAAGCTGCAAAATCAGTATCATTTTGTATGACACGCTTCAGGTTTGAGAGGCCAACATTTTCATCCTAATTGCAGTTAGTGCGACGCCCATCCCGCAAGCAGCCCCAACGCTTGCAAAGATTTTAACGAGCACTTGGCAGCCTTTCTCTTTTTTACACTTTAAAAATTTTGCGCATCTATACAATTCTTCACCCTCTTATTCCCGACAGAATTTGTGCAACAAGTACAAGAAGGAAAGCAGCGCACACAGTTGTTGTCTGAATCAGAGAAACTTCAACCAAATTGCGATCAGCCGTCCAGTACGGCTTCTTAAACATAACAGATTCGAAACTAAGTCAAGTGCAGTTCTAATTGCAACGTCGACACTAATTTGCGAACTGTAACCGCAGACTATTCCGCTGAATGAAAACAATAATAAAGCGTAATGAAATAATTATGCGCCAAACCACCAAGTGTCCACGTCCAGGGTTAAAATAGTTCACATCTTCTGTTGCTGAGTAATCATACCAGGTGGTGGCGGGTTTCACGCCGTGTTCCTGCAACAAGTTAGATTGACAGGGAATCATATTTTCCAATAAATCCTTCAGTGTTTTTCAAAGAGTCTTGTGTACATTACGATAATCATAACAAAGGTTTGCTGACTTCTTCAAGCAGTTGCGTACGCAGAAAATTTTCATGAGGAAGTTCATTCAGTGGTGGTCATTTGTATTTAGTGTGTGCTGTTTGTGATGTCACAACATGACGTCATATTCATGTTTTCAAACCACCGTTCTGGCGAAGTTTGTTGACACAATATGCGCGTATTCTTCTACACGCACTCCTCTTAATTTATGTGTCATTGCACTGAATATAAGCTCTCAGCGGTCCAAGTTAGGCTATCGGAGGAAAATAAACTCAACGCTACGACACAGCAGTTCATAACTGCAGAAATACCAGGCTGCGCGTTAGAACATGGGAATGAAACACACCCATCACTACGTCAGAGCAATTTACAACTGCAAAATCAAGCTACGCTAATGTCTTGTTGAATACGAGCAGTGGAGCAATGAAATTGTGCGGCTGTACTGGCTGACACACACCCCGGTTTGCAAGATCGAATCTTGCTAAACTACACAAGAATTGAGAATGCAGATAAAGTATGCAAGAAAACTTTCGATTTTTTGTTATGTATAGAAGTCCAGCAAACTCTTAGTTTTCCTTTTTCCCTGCTGTGACATTATCAAATGCCTGAATACATCTCTTTTAAAAACTGCTGTTTTTGAGCTCGTGCAACAGTTTTATCATGCTACGGAAATTGGTGATGTAGCCAATGCGGTCAGCACTTGCGCTGATCAACCATAGCAGACAAAAAAATACAGTTGTTTCGGATAAAGTGAACTATCGCGGAACACAATCTCAAACATGCGTAGTGGACAAAAGGTCTGAAAAAAGTGGTGAGATGATTTCTGGGTGCAAACTTTAACCCAGGTTCCTACCAAAACCTAATTATTACTTTTTGGCCCATTTACAATGTTCTTTGAAATTTGCATGCAAATTCATTCCGTGGTATTTGCATTAAGTCGACAAATTAACAAGCAAAAAGTATGCGAAAACAATCTCCTTTGCGCAGGTAATAAAGTTTTTGTAAAATATCAAGCTCAAAGCGGGGGGTTAACACCAACCCCCCTTGCGTACGCCCTTGTCTTCAAGGCCCGCATATACAAGATGTACCTGGATACCCTGAACAAAATAGAATTGTCGCCATTATGATGAATAAATACCTGTTCCCAAAAAATATAATAAAATTAAAGTGTATTTAATTTTCATACGTGCAAGTGCAACACAGAATAAGAAAGAGCATTCCTGAATTTGAACAAAAAATGTGGTTATGGTTTTTTGAAAAGGTATTAAATGCCTTCTTGGGATGCAAGTTATATTTTCTTGTTATTTTGTGGTGACTGATTCGGTTGGGTGAAAGAATTCTTGTAAAAATTAGAAAAGAGGATTTTATTTGAAAATGAGCTGATGATGCCTACCTAGCACGCCAAAAAATATATACCCTGATAAGATCACAGTGTCTGATTCTTAACTATGAAAGAATTCATTTCGATGGACACTGAAACTGAGAAAACACATTAATTTTATTCAGTCACAACTCAGCTTTTCGTCTCACTTAAGTAGAAATATTTGTAAAATCAGTATGTTCGTGCCCTTTGAAAATTTGTACATCTTTTATAGGTGAATCTAGTTTGCATCTTCCTGTGGACAACAAACATCTTTTAACTTCCGTTACGTGTAAAACTTCTTCATACAAAAGCAAAGCCAATAGTGAAAGTAATGGTGATCGACTCGAAGCATCCTCGACTGACTCGTTTTCCCAAGCGGGAAGCAAAGTATCAGACACAACAAAAAGCACTTTCCACACCGGTGGTTCAGTGTCCAAAAAATCTCCTACGTTTCCAACAACTTTTGTCGATTATCGATTCTTTCGGGATACTGGTGGATTAGATCCTCAGAATGGGCTGGAGCATGGTTGTGCTCAACCAGGTATAATTCGACCTGTTCCGATTCACCATCAACCAAGTACCATTCGTGGCCATATGCCCAAGTTGAATGTCGTTTTGCCTCAAAGTGGAAGATTGCTCAAAGCACCGGAATGTCGAAACAAACCAGCATCAAGCACGACCTGGCTCCAGACAGAATTGATGGAAAACGATGTCTACAATTATGGAAAAATAAGGGAAAAGCAAACAGAAGCCATTGCAAATGACGAAATCTTATTCGTTGACATGGAAGCAAGGCATAACGTGACACAAAAAATGGAAGAAAAGGAACTGTTTTCACTTTGTCAGCAAAATAACTCCAGTGAGGACGAATCATCAATTAATTTCACTAAAAGTAAGTCAAGTTGGTGTTGCACAGATTTTTCTCTGCATCCGCATCTTATTTCATTGTATAGATAACAGCTTATTCGGCATGAAGTGCAGTGGTGTAGTGTTATTAAAATGAGCTCATTATCAATATACCTCATATTACCATCCCATCTTTTCCAAGAAAATTAAAAAAAGCGCATTGACTTGCTAAACCAGCAGGGATTTCGTATCAGCTGGAACTGCTAATTTGTAAAACATGAAACAATATCATTGTTTGGCAATAAAGCATCTGGTATAGCAAGTATGACCATGTTTGCTTCGGTTCTTTGAACAAAGTTTAACTGCTGAGTTCGTTCAGACACTAATTGCTTCTTTCAACTCACTCCAGATGCACCTGACGTAATTAACAGTGAAAGCAATTGCACGTCAGCGTCCAATCAGATCAACAAAACAAACAGCAAAGACAACTTCATGCGGCAGCAACATCAGGAAGCATTAGTGCAAAACATGCTTTCACCCAAAGTCGACCAAACGAATCCCAGCCTTGCAACTTCCGTACAAACGTCATCCATCGCATACACTTTCGACTGGAAACCGCGACCAGCTAGCGAGAATCTTTGCGGCCAAGACCTTTCTTACTTGTGGTTTGATAAAAGTAGCAAAGACGACTTTGCTGAAAAAGGTGGGTTAAAAATATAGATTGGCAATCTAATATGACATGGCTGAAAACGAACATTCTGTACCTGTAACAAACTGGAATGAATTACTTGAATAATACATTCGCTGGAATATAACATTTTTAGCAAGATGACACTGAATAGCATTTTCGTAAGTACAAGGAAAGACGATGGTATTTAAATGCTTCAAAAGTGCTGGAGTAATTTTGAAGTCAAAATATCTTTCTGCTTGAGTGCATTGGCAAAGTTCTCATTCAACAGCAACGCCAAACTTGCCCAAAAAGGTTCACAAAAGTGTATAAAATCCATGGCGTTATCACTTGAACAAAATATTAGCAAGTTTTTTTGAAACAGTGGCTGAAATAAAATTTTGCAGGCTTATTAATTTTTGTTGAAATGAATCGAAACTGTCTTCTATCCTACCTTTTTCTTTGCTTTCAGGTGATCCTGGTTCTTCTTTTCCACTGAACAACACGCGTATGTTTTGTTCCACGCCTTGCATTTCTTCACATCAAGGAAAAGTCATTGAAGAAAAAAATGGCCAACGACTCATGGGCGCATCGTCTGACTCTTTTGCTTGGAACAAACAGGAGATTTCAAAATACCCAAAATGTGTTTTGCATCACTGCGACTTTTCGTCTGAAGAATCTCCTTCTCCATCTCCCCCACCTGTTGCCGATTATCGTTGGTCAAATACACAACAAAGAATAGAGTTTGGGTTTGACCATCAAAATGTGCTTCGCCCAGTCCCCATTCATCATCAACCAAGCACAGTTACTGGCATTCTGCCCAAGTTGAGGGTAGTTTTACCTCAAAGTGGAAAATTGGCCAGCGGATTTGAGACCAGAGACAAACCAACATCACACACAACGTTGGAAAGTTCAATGAAAACTTTTCACAATTTCAGCAAACACTTGGAAATAAATAACAAAATTTCAGCTGTTGATGTGGAATCAAAACATGAAATTGCACAAGAAAACAATACAATCCTTAATGGCAGACAATACTCTCCGTCTCAACAAAGCAATATAAGCAAGGACGAATCACTTCTCAGTGTCATTCAAAGTAAGTTAACTTTTTGCATAAAGTTTTTGTTAAAACGTGACTTATTTCTAGGGTGTTATTAATTGCTGTATTGCAGCACTCGTCCTAATTATAATTCAGAGTAAGCAATTGAATGCTGCACATTGCGTAGGCCTACCATTGCTCTAAGCAACTGAACCCTGGAATCTAAGCAACTGAACTCTGGCAAAGTTGAAAGTTGCTGCGATCTGAACAGATGTACAGTAAAACATTTCGGCGATTCTTTGAAGTAGAATTTGCACATAAACTTATTTTACCAGGATACTAAAAGTTTTTCACCCGTTCGCTTTTCAAAGCCTAAAGTAATGCGATTGATAATTTTTACCTTATGCTTTCTGTCAAGAATCAGTGCTTCTTACCAGTTCAAGTAAGTCCACCAATCTGCTTCGAAAGTGATTCAGCCAGAAGATCAGTGATCTGTGAAAAACTATTTGAAACTAACGACTTTCTGGTCAAAACATGTTAAACAAATACTTGACCATGTGAAAAGTGGTATCGAATTGTTTGTTAGAAAACATCGTAGCGAACAATTAAATTCCCTCTTATCTGAAACCTTTTTCTGTTCATGCTGACCACACAACATTCTACGTGTATCAAAAGAAAACAAGAATTTGATTCGCATTTTAAAGAAGTTTGTGTTTCAGATAAAGAAGACAAAGAAGTGGTCGATGTTTTTGTTCCCTTTGAATCAGCAAACACAGAACACCTTCCTTCGTCACCTCCCTCTATCGTCGAGTTTTTGCCTTCACCATATCCTTGTGATTCTCCACCTCTGCAACCAGTACGAAACTGTTTACTTGATTGGCAAAATCATCAGACAAACCAAAGTCCGCTTACTCAAGAAGATTTCGATGTTTCTATGTCTACATCTACCAGCTCTACTTCACTTCACAGCTACAACTACCAGAACGAAGATAATGAATGGTTATCTGGTGAAACCAGTGATCGCTGGTCTGATTCGAGCTCAGTGACTGTCAGTGGTTCAGAAATATCACAAATCAGTATACCAAGTCTGCATCAAAATCTAAACAGCAGTTCATCATCAGAAACCGATATTTCGTTGAAGATCAAAGACTGTTTTACTTCAACCACAACAAATCCATCAATCAATCACTGTGCTTCTCCACCTCACGTTTTAAGATCCATCGTGAAACCTGCTGATGAGGAAGTTGTGAAAAGCCCCACAAGCATCAAACAATATTTTATTTTCAACGGTCAAGAAAACACGAAAGCCAACAAACTAGCAAAGGTTGTTCTTCCAACAAACTCCCAAAACTCTGTTCATTCAATCGGATTCACGGAAAATTCTGGCAATCAAGGTACGTTTCAATCTGTGCAGTGAAAATATCGGCCCCTTCCTCTCATATGTCAAATGTCATCTTGCGATCAACTATTTTTGTGGTGGTATGGATGATTGTCAAATGTACATGGGAATACAGTACTTTTTGTCAATTAACTTTTCATGAAGTGTATATCACAACTTGTTCATATTTTTTTTGTAGGGGTTACCAACAAGATATTGACTTCTTCGATCCCAGACCATCATGGAGCGAGCAACTTATCAGAAATCACCTTCAGTTTTAATCAAAACGAACAAAACTGCTTCAAATCGGACATCAACTTTCAATTCGGCTTTTTAGATCCTGACAGTGAAATTAGATCAATTGATGAAGCAGACAGAACTACACAATCCGGAAGAAACACTTTCGTCATCAGCGATGATGGAACAGAAACGCCTTTACCTCCGTCACCACCGACCATCATCGATTACCTCAATTATGACGACTTTGAAACTCCTCAGGAGGCTTGGTCCGAAGCTGAACAGATGTTTTTCTCTTCAACTCACAGACAAACTATATTGAAACCTCAGGTTACGAGACTTGCCTCTCGTGCGAATATTTTGACTGGAAACGCGTTGAAACCTGATGCGGAACTTCCTCGTCTGAAAGTGGTTCTTCCCGAAACTGGTGCACTTGCTAGTAACCATAACTACAGAGATATCACTGCAAGCTCTTTCACGGTTGTGGCAAACTCTCTGTTCAAAATTTATGAGGAGAAGATTGATGATCTACGTAATTCTGTTAATGATGTGGCGAAATTGAAGAAGCACGTCACAGGAAGAAATGCGTGGAAAGACTCATCTCATGACAACTTTTTCAACTGGTTACCGCAAGAAATATATCCGAGAAGATTTAATGAACGAGATAGTTTATTGGATCATCCTGGTGAGAAAACCGATGTTTTTTACCAACATTGAATCTTAATTTGTTATTGTTATTTATTTGTAGCAGAAGCATGGTCCATATCACGAGCACAATCAAATAATACTAGCTCACAAAAATGGTTAGTCGTTGCGCATTGCAGAGTAAGTGGCAGCGCACACTCAACACTGAGAGGAGCAAAAACACTTTCACAATGCCCCAACTATAACGTCATTCATTCATCGTCATGCAAGCATCTGACAGTGGGAGTGAAATGAAGTCATTCCAACAGCAAATTTTGTGGTAAACGGCAAGCAGAAAAAAGTAAAAATAAAGCGGATGGGTTGCACATTGGCGCACAGAAGCATGTCATTGTTTTAATCCAGATTTCAAATGTTTTGCAACGTATTTATCATGTAGTCGCCCACACTTGAATCAGCATAAAAAATATGTTCAGCAAAAATTCCATTATTTCCAGCAGCACCGTTTAGTGGTAATTTGTGCTGTAGAGATTATTCATATAACTGTTGCACATAAAAGTCATTTTTAAACTTGCCAACGTATATTTGGCAACGTATACACTTTTACCACATTCTGATTTTACCAAGGTAGAATAACCGTTAGATATGTGCAACACTTCGCGTGAGCGCGAAACACTCCCGAGACATTTGATCTGTGATGATCACTAAATTTATTTTGAAGATATAGAGATGCAAAATATCTGACGAATTTTTGCAGCAGTAACCAAAACAATAAGAGTGTAGTTTGTATGCTTTACACTACAATGATCGGATTTTCACTATGTGTCCTTGTAGTTTGACTGTGGTGAGCGGCACGTCATAAGAATCTTTTCGAGACGATGAAAATCTGTTGCATGGAATAAAGTTTCTATTTGTTTGAAAAAAGCATAAATTTCACAGTCAGCTTTCGTCTGTGTTTATTCCGGCAAGAGTTTGTCATGCCACCCGAGCTTTTACGATGTTTCAGGCCTTCTTCTATTGTACATGCTAGCTAGTCTGTTTCTGCATTAATGCAGACAGGGACGCCGGAACATTGGGCAAAGGGAGGGCAGTAAAAGAGTTGAGGGCAATGGAAACTTATAAAAAAACAAAAAATCGTTAGCAATTATGTTTGTTTCTGTTCAGCAATAGTGCTGACCTCAAAAATAATAACAGAAATTACAGAAAACCACTCTCAATTTTCTCGGTGCGTGAAAACCTGCAGTAAATTTGTTTCAAGTTGATCTTAATAAACCATGAAACTGCCTATGATATTGTTGTGAAAAGGCACCTACTCCCGCGTTGTCCTCGTTTTAAAAAGTGAGGAGTGTAACGTTCATGCGCTCCGGTTACCCTGAATGCAGAAACAGGATTTATCACATGTTAAATAAACCAAAAATGACTTATTTCATTTCAAAAAGCTTGCAATTGATTTTTTAACTGCAGTGTGTTTTTTCATCTTGTTACAGGCATGCCTGGTACTGTGAACGGAAAGGTGGATCCGATCTTCAGGTCAAATCAGGACAACTTTGGTATGAAGAGATCAAACTACCGAAATAATGTTTTGTGGAAACATCATCCAACCCAGCCTGGACCCGGTTTCATTCCATCCAATGTCAAACAATCAACATCATTTCCTGTACATACTGAGAAAACATCTTCGAACTTGTACTTCACGGAATGGAAACCGAAAGAAATTTGTGATAACATTTGTAACAGAGATCTGTCTTACTTGTGGTTTAATGAAGATTATGACCAAACCATATTTGATCAAAGTAAGTTAGCAGGATTTTGAAAATCTCATGTTCCAAGTGAAATTTGTTAATTTTGTGTCACTAAAGTTGTGAATCCTCTTACAATTTAAAAATATTTTCTGCTGAATCGCATTTTCACGTTTGCTAGACAGAACCGCTCAGTCAGTGGCGGATCCAACCAGTAAGGTTAAGGGGGAGGACGGTTTCAGTAATATTTGGTAGTCAAGTCTCATAACGGCTTCGCTACTGTAAGAGGGATGAAGTATATTTCACAACACTGCTGTGACAAATCAATCGTCGACAAAATTGCCTTATGTCGAAATGTTGTTTTGCGAATTGTACAAAATTATGGTGAATATATTTACTTTCGTAGGTTTTACGGGGGATGATCGCCCCCCCCCCCC
>Ga0210059_1009481_pt1 | contig 15196 bp, 8 predicted proteins | sample Ectturendosymbi2_FD_188042 | JGI IMG/M metagenome (GOLD analysis project Ga0210059, IMG submission 188042) | Ecteinascidia turbinata endosymbiont from Florida, USA - Sample 2 (SPAdes) (version 2) | ecosystem: Host-associated > Tunicates > Ascidians > Unclassified | place: Key West, Florida...
GGGGGGCGGGAGAGGCCAAGCTCCCTTGAATTTTGAAATTTGACATTTTTATTACATTCATAGCGAAAAAGGTCATTTTCTTTGTTTCGAGAAGGAAAAAAGAAATTTCACCAACTTTGCCCCCCCCTGCTGGAATAAACTTTATGGCTACCTCTGGAAAAGTCCGCTAATGCCTCCCCACCCGGAAAAAATCCCTTCCGAAGCCCATGGATCACACGTCCAGGATGTTATGACGGAATTTTGGAAAAGCTTCAAACACAGAGACGGTTAATCTTCCTTTCCCTAGAAACGTCAAAACTCGTCGCTGCTTTTTTCAAAAATTTCTCTCCACTGTCAAAAACGGAGAATTTTTTTCCATCATCGCATCAAACGACGTTTGAAAGAGGCAGTGTCACGTTTGCCTTCGCAAGAGAGGGCACGCAAACCTTGACTGTTTATTGTATTACAATACGAAGTTGCAAACTGGTAGTTATTTTTATGCGTATACCAGAATGATGCTTAATTTAATCCTCAGATATAATTAACAGCTCTTTTCCTACAAGCGCATGTATCACGTGGCTCTAAATGCAGCTTTTTGTAGTAAATTGGAAGTCGATGTGATGAACACTTGTGTTTCCTTCCGTGTGGTTTAACTTTGAAGCAATCATGTTTGGGTGATGATGCAGATTGAGTTTTGCTGGACAGAAGCAAAACGTGGAACAGAGAGAAACATGGAAATCTTGCAAAGTCGTATGAAAACAACAACGAACGAAAATTTTTTGAAACAATTTTTGCTGAGTATTCTATAACGTCTTCACTCGCACACGCAATGCAGTAGACTTAACCCTTTAGAGACGGCCCATAGACCCAGTGAATATTTTTTCATGATTTTTTAAAATTTTTGTCTACTTACCATAATAAAACCATAATTATTTTTCTTTTTTCAAATTTTTCTTTACATTGTTTGTTTTATTATGTTCCCATTTTGGGAACGTTGGGCTCTACTGCTGCTTTAAAATACATAAAACTGACTACGTTTCTGTCTGGCAAAATTAATGAGAAATTGCTTGTATTTATTTAGTAAGTCGAGTATTTGCCAGCGTTTGAATTGCCTTTTTGTAGATTGCTCTTCGAACATATGTTCAAGCCCGTAACCAGCAACCAGGAACCCCTCTGCAAAATTTTTTGCCCCCCTGGAAAAATGTGTTGAGCATAGGTCAAAACTATTGGACATAGTTCAAAATTTGGGCCCCTCTCATTAAACACTTCGCCGCCCCTGGTGTTCCAAGCTGGTTACATCCCAAACCTGCATATGTTACACATAAAATACGCTGGTTTACTTTTTATAACACGACAAACCAAAACACCAATTGCAGAAAACAGCCGCGTATGCCAACGACTCGAGAAAAGTTAAAAAGACTTCACCTCACTGTGCATGGTACAGTGCACTGCATTTCTTATGAAATCTCTTTTCAAAAATGTCACATTAAGGACTAGTTTTTTTTGGCAGAAAACACATCTTCCTTGTGAGACAAATTTCAGTGTAGGTTTCACGCCGTCGTATCTTACTGTTGTGTTGTGTTGGGCTGTAGGACCACCCAAACAGAGCATTGCTTCTAGTTTTCCCAAATACTGTGCCTTTCAATTTCTCTGCGAAATTGGAGATAAGTGGTCTTAGTGTGATTGGTATTGCTGTAAAAGCGACAGCCACCACAATAGAAAGATTCAGGCTGTTGTTAAATAGGTTCCACCACCACTTTCGTGATCGCATCCGCGGTCGGTAGGATGACAGCATACGATCGCACATATCCATGCTACGCATCCCTTGATTGTACATCTTCACAACGTGTGGTTGCTCTACTTCTCTTCTGTGTTCGTTTTTGACCCGTCTTTCTGTTTTGCTGACAGGTGTCACAGTAAAATAGTGGCTGGCAATCGTGACTGGACAGTTATCGTTCCATCTCACACAAATAATACTGCCATCTGAACGCTAATCGTAAGATCCTCCGGGTTGTTTCTTTCAGTCCTTGTTTGCAATCAAAGGGCAACATCCATTTCGATTTTTTCTAATTGTAGCCTACCACAGGCTCTGATATCTTTGACAGCCAGGTCACACAACAACTGTTGGCTTGCAAAAAAAATTATCGAAGAAAGCCTAATGTTGTTTATCACTGCTTGTTGGACTAAGTATGGTGGACACAAAATGTTGTCCTAATGGGGTGGTTCTCCGAGAATCTTTTCCACAGTAGGCCTATATATCCAAGTTATGCGGAAAACCGTGAGCACTACACAGCATCCACATTTTATATCCAAATTGGACTGGTTTTCCTTTCATAAACTGTTTATAGCTGTGAAGGCCAAGATACGGAACCATTTATTCATCGATGCATAGATTTTTGTGAAACGCACCAAACTGTTGACAGTTGATCTTCAGTTTTTCTAGCAACTGTAATACTTTTGCGAATTTAGAGGAGTTTAAATTTTGCTTGTCATTGGATGCAGTAAGACTGTTCAGAGACCAAGAGACAGAAGATTCGACGACCGCTACACAGATGCATCAGTAAAACCCTTCCCCAACACAGTGAACACCTCCCCCCCCACACACAAGCCGTGGTTTACACACTATATATTAAAAATGTTCAGGCAACACATTTTCAGAAAAAAACTGCAAGTTTGAAGGACTTTTCTTTGTTTGATTTCGCTGAAATTTATGTGGTCTTTTTTTGCCCATGACTGTAGAACTCCATCGTCATGCTGGCTATCCTGGAAAGTTATTTTATTGTATATCTGTGATGAAATAGATTGGTGCATGTCACAGACTCTTTTCACATCTGTCCAACAACGAGTTATTTCAGCACCGCTCTAGTGTCAAACAAGAATGAGACTCAAAGTTACTTCAATATTGTCCTCCTATTACTGACCGTCTGTTGCCAAACATGGATATTTCTGTACTGAAAAGGACCAACGTTCCCATTTTGGGAACATCGTTTTCAAACTCTTTTTGAGAAAAGAGATGGACACAAAATTGTAAACTAACGCTTGGATCAGTTAAATAGAACTATAAAACATATTTTCATGGCATATTTTCTTAAAATTTTTTCGAGCTTACAATAAACAAACAAAGATTAGTTTGGCCACCCGAAAAACTACGTTTTGACTGAATATGAGTCGCCATAGCAACAAATCAACAATCTAGATTTCATGAAGTGGGTGTAATTTTAATAGCATCAATGTAGATGAAATTTCTGAAAAAAACTGGATGCACATTTTTAATCCGCGAAACGTTGGTCCCTAAAGGGTTAAAGCATGCATGACAGTAATAAGCAGGAACCGAGTTTGCTTCTAGGGACAAACCTTATTGTTTGCGTTTCGTTGACGTCACCGTGTTCACTCAGCCGTAGTACGACCGTTTTGTAAAATTAGCAAAATGGGGTGCAAACTACGGAATTGATATTTTTGGTGAGCATGGCCTCCTTTGCGAGCTTAAATAGACACAATTATGCTAAAAAATTGTGATAATAAAAATATTCAAATTTGGCCAGTTCCGATAAAAAAAATGTACTGCTACTATAATAATCACCACATAGATCAAATCAAAAACAAACCTCAAGATCTTTTGGTAAATACTAGCAGCGCAACCAGGCGCGCAGACAGGAATTTTAATAAGGGGGCAGACAACAACCGAGTTTCAAGGTTGCGCTAGTTACGATTGCGCTTCTTATATTGCATTTACACGCTTCAGATGTGCACCAACACAGCTTGTTCAACCCAAGCCGAGCAGCGACTTTGCTCTAAGGCACTGACTTCCGAAGTAGGTCTTCTACAAACCTTTCGAGCATATAAGAAGTGGATCCCGTTGTCATCTAATTTTTGAGCGATTAATTCACATATGTAGCTGATAACCGCAAAGGCTAGTCTTTCAACGCGTTTGGAAAATGTTTGGATTTTTTATAATCCGTAAGATCTTTTGGCTATATTCAACCTATTCCGTAAAACCTTTGCAGCTACTTTAAACTTACTTCGTTTAAATTGTTTGATGAGACTATTAATTTAACTGACTTCATTGAAATTTAAGACGAAATTAAACTGTAAACATAACAGTAAATCCAGTATTACAAAACGTTTTGACCACGCTCAGCTGCATGTAAAGATAACTAGCACTGTACGTAATTTAAATTTGTACACATCACGGGATTCTTGAAAATACAGTAACTTATCTGCGGAATTTGAAGCCCTAATGCGAAAAAATTCAAATTTAGTTTCATTTTAGTCGCGTGCGCTTTGTCAACAAGGCAGCTTGCTCAGGGATGGTTATTAGGGAAGTAAAACGAGGCAGTTGACTCGTGCCCTTCTTTTTTAGAGCCGTGCCCCCCTTGAGAGCTTTGCACCATTGTTGAAAAAAGTTATGTAGGCCTATCACTATAGAGCCACATTTAAGAAGCTCTGAAGCAAGTAATATGTTTTTCAATATATAGCAAAAATTATGGGAAAATGTGCCATGGGAGGCAGCTTTCAATTGTACAGCTGCAAAACATCATAAATTTTTGTTCCTTTCGTATGTATTTTATGCTCTTGAATTTAGTTCATAAATTGAAATGTGAAACAAATTAAACCATTTCATCCACGTAATCCCACATCTGCCTTTGGCAATGGCGATGTTTTGGGGCCCCTTTCTGAGAGCTTGCACCTAAATTTTAATACCCACCCCTGTGCAAGTTATCGCAGTATCTGTAAGTAATGGCAGTGCCAATTCCCTCAGCACTTGCAAAATAAAAAGCATTTTGTTACTTACGTTGGATTTTGCTGCTGACTCTTCTCGTTGCAGTTAAATGATTTCAAATTATTTAGTGTAGATTAGGGTGGCAATTAACATGAAAGTTGAAACACTGAGCTTATGAACAGCAGGGCGGAGTCTAATATCTTGAAAATACTTGATTTTTTACTCTCTGGCAAGGTGAAGGGAAATTTTTAATGAAAACGTTAAAGCTCCACATAATTGTGATTGAACCGTCACAATACACGTCATCACAAATAAATATCTAGAATGAATGCTATTGTTGCTAAACAGTGACTATGGCGCAATGAAGAAGACTTTGAAACTGAATCGCTTCTTAGCCAAAATTTGAGCTTCAAGACATATAAAATTTATCTTACCCGCATATTACCGCGTGTAGTTTTAAAACTGTGCAACACCAAAAATGTACGATACTGATTTAAGTGTACACTGACACTGGAAACAAGGATAGGTTATATTTGTAACACCCATGGTTATCAGAGAGGAATTTGCGATGGCCTTGAAATGAAGCTTACATAAACATTTAGTAGGATACAGCAAGCTGGTGCGCCAAAAACAGCTGCGAAAAACGTTACTCCAGTTGTTTTTTTCAGGTTTGTATTTGAGCAACAGCTGAAGTAGGATAGGTTCCTTGAGGCAGTTCCGTTTATTTCCACTGAAGTATTTGTTTGGCTTAAACTTCAAATATTTTATTAACCTGAAAACTTTGGAATTGGGGATGGCATTGCCCCGTTGTCACCCCTGGCTACGCGTCTGGTGGAAACTGTATTTTGGTTGCGGGCTACAGACCAGCGCAGGAATTCGTGATTGAGCGAAGTTCACGTGCACACCGAGTCGGTAATTCAAATTAACCAACACAATTTAACGATCATGACAATTCAGTTTACATAGAAAATCTGTAAATTGTGACTACATATAATCCAGTTATAATGTTCATTTTTCTCATTTACTCCCTGGTTTTATGCTGGGGAAACGTTTCTAACAGTAATGTAACCATGAAATTTGCACAGTTACATTGCTTTTTATCACAAAATGTTGGGGGGGACAAAAGATAATATGTCCCCCTTGTTTCAAAGTTGGGGGGACATGTACCTCCCGTCCCATCCTTAAACTCGGTCCCTGTTAAGAAGGAACGCACAGATACATGAAAGAACACGGAAATAGATATGTGGCGGCAATAGAGTAGCATATTTAGGCCCGGAGCCAGGGGGGGCATTCAGGGACAGCGCCCCCAATCTTTTTGTGCCCCCGAAATTTATAAAAGAGCACACGCTTGGATGGCGCCAACACGGTTTCTATGTTTAGCACCGTTGATATAATGCTGCGATAATTTCCAACCAGACCGATTGATAAAATGCATGGGGAGTGGGAGGTTACGAAGAACCATGGATCATTTGGGCTGCAGACCTCCCAAACAATGAAAACAATTGCTGACCATGAAAACAACAGGTTTTTGCAACGTCCAAGGTGATTTAATGTAATCATTATATTTGTCATTGCTGCTTCGAAATCAACCAAATATTTTACATTTTCATAAGTGCATCAGATAGTGTGGGGTGGTTATATTTCAAACTGGGTCAAACGACGTGTAACTGGCAGGTTTCTATTTTTGGCAGTCACTCCCCAAAAGGCCTGACGTTGTTTAATCCTATAACCTGCGCTGCAGTTACAAGCCAGGTTGAGCAAGGCCAACTTTTCGACTGCACAAGCAGGATCGACTTTCAGGAAAGATTTGCAGAGCTCTTGTGGTTTGGCGCAATATTTCCATCAGAGTACGACCATCCATTAACCGAGGCAGCTCTGCAGATCATCCTTGGCACCGCAGACTGCAGTGATCCATGCACATGTGCACATATGTTTAACAGGAAGGCTGTTTCTAACGATGCAACACACAGTCTGTCTGAAATGCTGTATGTGTTCCTAAGCATTCGTCCCGGGATGACTTCTTCAACTTGAACTGGTGCTGGGTTAGAGGTTGAACGCGATCGAAAAAACTCACTGATGCTTTGATGTTCAAATGTTTGTACTTTCCAATTCAGTGTTACTAACTGGCATCACTTTCATACAAATTATAATTATTTTGTACTGAAAGACAGAATGCGAAAAAAGTCAACCTGCTGAAAACAAAACAAATGATTCGGACACCAAACAATCAACTTCATTCAAGGAAGGAAACAGGCCTATTGTAAACTGTAATTGGAGATGTGCTCAAAATAGAAAGGTGGGCTGAGCTTTTCAAAACTTCGTCGTCTCCACCAGTTCTCATCACAGGGTGCATTTATCTAGTGGTGGAAGATTTCACCAAACAAAAGGATACATTTGCTGTATCATAATATATATCAAGCACACATTTTCGCAAACGCTTTTTCTTGAAATATATAATTAATTGGACTCACGACAAACACATTCCGAGCCCACGCTGCTTAAGATTTTATGTCAAGTTTTTTGACCTACGCGAAGCGAAGGATTATTATATGTACAAAATATCTAGAAAAGCTTCGCAATGGGAGCTTCGTTTTTGAACATTTTTTGCCTAATTTCGACATTTATATTTCGTGTAATCATTCATAGGACACAACAATGGGCAGAGAGATAGTTAAGCTAAGCAGAAAAAGATAGAAATTGAAGAGTCTTACAGTTCTGCTTTTATTGCTGTAGTGATGCAGAAAAGACAGAAAAATCTGCATTCACGGGCGTCATACTCGAAAAGGTTCAAAGTTCAATGAGAAAATGGCTGCAACGCGCACAAAATTTCTGATGTATGCGTTCATGTTTTTGCATAGGAGTGAAACGTCTGATTTTATCCATAATGTCATTCTTTTAACAAGAAACAAGTCATATTGAAAATACATGGGGCACAGTGCTTCTACTTTACCGCATGAACTATGCATTTTTATTAAATAACGTTTTGGTTGTTTTTTGTTCTGGATTTCGGGTTACCTACGAAAACAAACCTACCCAGACAGAAACACAGTGACGTTTCCAACGTAGTATCTCGCATGAAAACTTTAGTATAGTGCTCCCGTGCAACCTCGAAAACCTATTGCGGAACTGCGTTAAACCTCTTCTAGGCAGAATGGTTTATTTAAATATTTTTATAATAATAATTTTATTCACAGGTGTTTTGAGTTTGAAGCAAAAACATGTGAATAAAACTGTTTGGAGAAAGGTGTGACACAGGAGGCCTTCAGTCATTTCTTAGGACTGCGCAATGTTGGCTGAGAGGACCAAACGCTCACAACGATCAGTGCAATACCTGCAGAAAGTGTTCGTTCATTCATTTTCATACCCGCTTTTCGTCTGGGTAGGGTCGCGGGGAAAGCAACTCTAGGAGGACTCGAAATACCTTACGGTTTTCAGTAATTTCAGGTAGTTCCGCTCTACAGTCTACACCAAGACGAGACCAAGCAAGGCCTGGTATGTAACTACAGTATAACTATGTAACCACGCCACCTGGTGCTTGGTCGATCCCTGGGCCGCTTTCCCGTGGGTATAGCCAACAGGACGTGCCTTCCCGATCCTTCCTGGGCCACGTGACCGAACCAACGTAGCTGGGATCTTTCCATTCGGAGGTGAAGTGGTTCGACATTCAAAGCTTGGCAAATTTCACAGCTTTGCACTTTATCGCGAAGTGTCAAACCGTGAACTCTTCGCAAAAATCCCATCTTTTCTGCTTGCACAGCTTGCACTTTCTTTCAGTCATTACCCAGGATTCATGGTCAAGGGAGAGGATCGAAACAAAAAACGATTTAAAAACTGACAGCTTTGCGGTGTTTGAAAGCTACCGTTTGGTGACCACTGAGCTATAAAGCTCAAGCAGAACTGCGTGTGCTTTAACAATCTGTGTATCAATCTCCTTGTTCCACCTTCCGCCACTCGTGAATACCACCCTAAGGTACTTGAACTTTTGCTACAGCAATTTGCAGCTTACTTGCAGCGTGCACTGGTTTAGTTTCTGGAGAGACGTACCTCGGTCTTTTTAGTGCTGAGTTTCATTTCCGTTTCATCGCACGCAGCAGAAAACTGACCAGGTGTGTGCTGACGACCCTGTTCAGAGGATACCAGCAGCACAAATCTTCCGCAAAAGCAAACGATTGTTCCTGCAGCGTGTAACAATGACACACTCCTCGACTCGACTTTGACTGGCAATCCAATTAATATGGAATATGAAGAGGAGTGGCGAAAGCGCACACCCTTGTCGAGTCCAACACCCACGTGGAACGGTTGTGATTTAAACGCCGCCGACACAGACACAAATTTCTGATCAAGAATACAGTGACTTGACGGCCAGTAACAGGTGGCTGAAAATTTGCTGGAGAGTAAAGGTTTGGTCTGTAGTGCTACGGCCGAGACGAAGACCGCATTGGGTATCACCCAGCCTCGGCGCAAAATTATTTCCGCGACAACTTTTCCAAGGCACTTGACATACACTTTTTTAGAGAGGCTAAGGATTGAAGTTAGAGCATTGTTACCTGTCCCCCTTCTTGTGCATGAGGAGGATCAACGAGTCTATTCCTAAGAAATGCGGTTGTTATCAGTGTTTTTAATGCTTATGCCTTAAAAGCACTGGTAATAACTGCATTTCTTAGGCGTAGACTCGTTTTTAATGCTTATGCCTAACCACCACACTTACAAGCAACTAAAAATTTGGCTGGATGAACAACAAACCATCAAATATGAGCCTGCTCCAAAATATCTTGGAATCAATTTGGATCGCAGCTTAACATTCAAACATCACATCGAACAGCTGAAGAGCAAAGTCTCAGCTAGAGTGTCCCTGGTTAAACAACTGGCTGGCACAAAATGGGGAGCGTCCTACAGAGCTCTCAGAATATCTGCTCTAGCCCTGCTATATGCTTCAGCTGAATACTGCGCACCAGTCTGGTGTCGCAGCTCACATTCGCACAAAGTTGACGTGGTGCTGAATGAAGCCATGCGAACAATTACAGGATGTCTGAAAAGTACCCCACTAAGTTATTTACCCTTGCTGGCTGGAATCATTCATCCAAAACTCAGACGTGACACTTCATGTCTGAGCCTCTACACCAAAGCTAAGCATGTTGATCATCTATTACATCACACGTTGTGTATACAACCTGCTCCAACTCGTTTAAAATCAAGGCGGCTGCTACGGCCATATGTGGAGCATCTCGAAAGAGAATATATTGCTTTGCCACAGGTCCCCTCACCTCTGAAACTATACATCAATGAACTGACTCCGAAACCAAATGGATATCAGTACCCCAGAAAATCTTGGGTACAATTAAACCGGCTCCGTACTGGAGTCGGTCGCTTCAAAGCGAACATGGTAAAGATGGGCCTGGCAGCATCTAACCAATGTGAGTGTGGCTCTGTCCAGACCGCAGAACACATATTGCAAGAATGCCCTATGCTGAGACCTCCGTTCAGCATCTCAGTTATTAGCAGGGAAGACCTCCTGCAATATCTCCTGAACATTGAATTTTGACGACTACTCGCTCTGTATTGTGTATACGAAAGAAGAGAAGAATGCTTAAGCCGGTGAAACAGATTTTGCTCTCAGGGAAACTTACGAAATTTCTTCCAATACGAGTTTATTCAACTCATCACAACAGTAGTTATCAATCATTTTCTACTGGCAGATCTCTTTCTACACAGGAAACTTTTTCTCGAGGACCCCAACGACACAATGTTTAATACAGGAAAACGCATTATCTTGAAAGCCTGACGTGATGAGAAAATTATGATTTCAGATTCGGAATCAGAGAATTGAAACCATCCTAGTACCGTAATTTTACCCTACCCGGCACCTGAATGTTGTTGCACAAGTTTATCATGTAAGAGGAGGTTATAACTCGCAGAATCCCCGCTTTACCTTCGTGGATCCAAGGCTGGAAGCCACTATTAAAGAGGTTTTAAGAATCGTAAGTCGATGATGAAGGGATTTGTTACAATGCATGCATTGCCTAAAATAAAATCAAATTATGCAACTGAAAATGATGCTTTAAGCAGCATTTTAATGATTAATGCCCAAACAACAAGCTAGAAGCTACCCCATTTTCACATAGACATACGAGTGGAAGCATAGAAGAAACGAGAGAAAGAAATAGTGAGTAAAAACAAGTTTCTGGGCATATTTCATACCACATCCTTTTGGTAAATGCCTCATGAATTGTTTGCGGTTTTACGCAGTTTTCACGAGAGCAATGAGCAATAAAGTTGCAACACAACAAAGCGTTCTCGTAGAAAAGGCAAACAGACTTATGTGTACGATTCAGGGTCGTCATCAGATTAATTTTATTTCAAGCTGAGTTAATTAATTTACAATCACACTTGATAGATCGATGGTAACCCAGTCTCTGCCCAATGCAAATGTTTGTTTTTATCACATAAAAACCGCGTGCGTTTTGAAAAAAATCACGTTTTTTTTCAAAGCCTGCGGTCTGGTATATCATTATTTTGAACTATCTTTTCTTGAGCAGCATGGAGTTATTCAGTAAAATTTGATTGGATAACGGTGATTCGATGATCACTTTTGTTTCATCTTTAGATGATGCTTTAAATCAGAAGCAATCAGGTTTTTCATTTGATGCTGCTGATTACCAGTTTAAACATTCCGCAACCGACGTTTGCTTTCGATTGAACGCTATGTTTTCCGAAACGATGACTTGGTGCCTGTAAAACAAACTGTGCGTGTACTATCAAACATGGCCAACGGCGCGGTATTTTGAAAATTTTGGTCGGTCTGCATGAGTCACGAGAGCAGAATGTTTGTGTAAATGTTCCAAATAGGAGTTTGGTACTTCATAACAACTTGCTTTGTTTTTCAAAGATGCTGTTCAAAATTGTCAATCAACTTAAGATGCAATTTTCTAACTTGTTGTGAAAATCAATACTTTCATAGTTTTTTCAACCGACATTGATACCAGAAATACTACAGGCAAAGTAAAAACTTGACATGTAATACCGCGTTTGTTTTGGTTGTCGAAGCAAAAGCGCATTGTCGAAGGTAAAAAGTTCTTTTTTGTAAAATATCACAATGTGAATGCTTGCGAATGTATAAGCACTTAAAATTGTTTTTAACTTACACACACCTAATGCTGAAAAATGAAAGAGAGTACTCTCTTATCTGATGAGTTATTTCAACGTGTTTCTTAGGTTCTTCGCAAGAGCAAAGAGTTTGAAACACTGTGCTTGATACCCTGCTTTTGTTGTGAAGATACAATCCTAAGAAATTAAAACTCCGAATTTGTGGTCTGTAGACTCTGACGCAGACTTTCCATGATCTAACGATTCAACTAGACACAGTCGGAGCAATAAACAAATCGAATGATTCCGGGGGTATGGAATAAAAAGAGATGTAGGAACTGCCGAAGCGTATTATCTTACTTTTGTAGCCTGAGTGGTCGAGCTGTTTTCAGTGTCTAATTGCATACAATGTTCCATTCGAAATTAAGCAATGCAAGTTACTGTTGCAAGGTATCTGTCTTTCAGGGTCAAACATAGAAGGTCGTGCTTTTCTTTGTGTTCAGTGCAAAATTTAAAAAACGTTCCCCGTCTGAGAGGTCCATGTGCTCACCTGAGTGAAAGACGTTTCTCATTTAGAGTTGAACTTTGCGGAATTAGTCAACTGCAGAAGGCTGTTTTTTTATTAAGTGGTTAATGCACAGCGCAATGAGAGCAAACGACTTCAATATGTGACAAGGTTGGTTTTATAGCTATATCATTAAAGTGACTCAGGAAATGCGTAGTCGTAGTGGAGTGAAATTCAATGGGTTCAATGTTGTAATAATGTCCATCTGTCTTTTTTCATCGTAGGCGGTTTGCACCATTAACATATTATTGACTGTGTCAAATTTTCTTCTTAACATTGTTCATAATTAAGATAATTCTTGCGCAATAACCATCTTTGAAAAACTATTGCGAATGTACCCATGGTTTTGGACCACATTGTAGCAACAAACTAAGCAAGGAATGGTGCTGAGCAGCCAACTGACTTGATTTTCAGATTTCTTGTATTACTTATAGTATTTCTTTGTAGGGTCAACAGTAACACTGAGAGGGAACTGTAACTCGTTTCATTAAAAATGGGACTGGATCGAACGGTGCAGACAACTTCCTCGGTTTCCGAAAATCGTTGATATAAGTTTTTTCAAGTTTATTACAATGTTTGGCCACTCATACGGTTGTTATTGTATCTGAGTATGCCGTCCTTGTAGAACCAAGTTAACCACAAATAACTCGCGCGTTTTCACGCACTAACATGATGCAGCATGCAGATTGGTTGCGGGGAACAAATTGCATACGATGAAGTACTTTGGAAGGAAAAAAATGTCCTATGCATAAATGGTGAATTTTTCCACTATGCATAAATGGAAAAACATTTCTACATGACCACAAGTCAACGCCACAACTTTGTGAAACACTTTTCCGTGCTTCTGTTATGTGGAACGTTTCTGGTTTGAGGAAACACTTTGTATACATCTGAAGACAAACCTTTGCTCCTTTCCAGGATATCTGCTAGCTTACACGGAGGACACACAACTATTTTCGTTGTAAATGTTGATTTGATGACGAGAACGGGGAAAGCGTGTGAACGATTTCCTTGCACTCACTCAATCAAGATACTGGACCGTCACGAAGCAAGTACCGTTTCTGAAGTCTTAGGCATGACCTGATGGGGAATCGAACCCATGCTGTTAGCTTTGGTGGCGTGCTCAACCAGCTGTACCACTTAGATGGTTTAGAAAAGCTGGCAAAAGCTAAATTAGTTTCACAAAGGTTGTTTAGAACGTTTCTTGGAATTCCATTACCGACCGACCAGTTGTCTGTACTCTTTCAACGTTTCTGGGAAAGGTGTATTGTTGTGTACATCAACATTTTGCCCTCCAAGCGTACGGTCAGAAGCTTTAAACATTGCCCCTGATAATAACTTTAACGAAACAGAAATCATCATATGTGCTCCTAAGACATAATAAGAACAGGTTCCATGAATTTTGGTGGATTCATTGCTGCTTGGCTGAGCATTAGCAATATATTCGAGAGATGTTACAGTCTTGCAAACTTTTCCCCTAGCTGACACCTAGCGGTTAAAAGCGTTCTTGACTTATTAGCCTTAACCTTTGTTCAGTTAAATGCTTGACTTTTGTTAAGTTAAATGCTTTAAATGCTTGAAATGTTTTGATTATTTGATGACACCTGAAGACGTTTTCGCTGAAATAGGACATTTGCACTTATATCAACTTTCACAAAATTTTGTAATATTTGTGAATAACCTTTTCATTGTATTTTAGATTTTTCTTTACTTATTTACCATTACGTATCTCTCGAACATACGCTGGAAAATAGGCAAAGGCTTACCTGGTAAGAGTTCTTAGCTAGATGCTTCATTCACTTGCGGTGATATTGTTTGGTATGATATGGCACCAAAAGCCAAGATCTTCAAGAAGTATTTTACATCAATTTCCACCGTAACTGTCCAAAGCACTCCCTGATTTTCAATTACATGTTGATTTAAACATTCCTTCATCATCTATTGAGCCGCTTGACATTTGTCGCGTACTAACCTCTCTCAATCCTAATAAATCAAAAGGATTTTATAATCTACCTAATCGTATTCTCAAAACTCCTTACAATCTTTGACAACTCCTTTGAGTTTTCTTTTTTGAGTTCTATCCTAGCAACCTTTCACTTTTGCAATTCTTAGAAAACAGCTTCAGCGATTTCTCTTCACAAATTAGTTTCTGTAAATGTTGTAAAACTTACAGACCTATTTCTACCTTGCTTTTGCGTCAAACGTTATTGAAAATCTAGTCCTAATCTCTTTTACATGTATTTTGAATCTAACAACCTGGTCTTTGATCGCAATTGCTATTGTGGAATTATTTCAGTGATGCACTCACTTATCTTCCTTTGTAGCTGTAAATCTTGTTAATCTGTTGTTTCATACATCATTTTGTTAGAATTGGCTCCCAAGTAGTCATGGTTTTGTAAAGTGGCCCGTGCGTCAAAAGTAGTTGGACCACGCTGTTCTAGCGCTGCTGTAAAACTTATCCATGGTTGCCTCAGGACCACATCACATGAGAATATTTTGAATCAATTGGGTCTCACGCCATTACATCTCGTTTGTCAGTTTCACAGTCTTATCTCATTTCGTCAGTTTCACAGTCTTATCTCATTTCGGATCAACCTTCTTGGACAATGCCCTTTTTTCTCTCTGCTCTTGCTCCCAAAACTATAAAAAATCTTTCCATCTATTCATTGCGTTTTCCTCTCCATTTACATCTATCCTCATGTAGAACTCAATTTTTACATAAGTTACTTTTTCACAAAGGCTCAAAATTTTGGAATTCTCTAGCAGCAAAAACCTGGAGAGCCATTGCGCATGTAATCAAGCGGAAACACAGGCAGGGCCGCAACGAGCTCGTATCTTCTCTTATTGTA
>Ga0210059_1009483_pt1 | contig 15194 bp, 9 predicted proteins | sample Ectturendosymbi2_FD_188042 | JGI IMG/M metagenome (GOLD analysis project Ga0210059, IMG submission 188042) | Ecteinascidia turbinata endosymbiont from Florida, USA - Sample 2 (SPAdes) (version 2) | ecosystem: Host-associated > Tunicates > Ascidians > Unclassified | place: Key West, Florida...
CAAAGAAATTCAAAGGCAACACCTCTACAGATTGGATCCCAAGAGTACCAAATCAACCATCATCCAACTGAAAAAAACACTGCAAACAATTTGTAGAGCTTCCTAGATGCGAAAGGGTTATGACAACCCGGGCAGAGTTTCATTTTAGCTTGGTTTATACTTTCTCTGCCACGCCCAGGTCCTTGCGGATCTGAGCAACCCATCCACCGAGAGAGACCGGTTGCGACCCAGCACCCCCTGCGCAACTGTGTTGATCATCTAGCAGCTCCTTCCCACATATATGCACCACCACCACGAGTTGAAACTGGACAGTAACATAGCTAATTTAACTGCTGAGGGGCATCGACTCGACAACCTTCCGGTTCATTCAATGCCCTGGCGTCCTTGCACTGATTTGTGTTTTTTCTAGCTGAATATTAATTATCGCCAAATAAACTCAACACAACTCAACTCACTGAGTATTATTTCCAAAATTCATTATATGCTTATTGTTAAATATGTCTATGAATGAACATGATAATATATTTTGTCATAGGAAATTTTAGGGGTGCCTTTTCATCTGTCAACATGCTGAAGGGGTACATGCTTATTTGTTGAAATGCTGAAGGGGTACATGCTCACCTCTCGGAATGCTGAAGGGGTACATGGTAAGAGAAAGGTTGGGAGCCCCTGCCTTAAAACGTTGAGATATACATCGTTGCAGGAAGAACCACATAACAATGGATCGATCACGCAGTAATGGCGGGGTTTGTCTTGCTCGCATCATCAACTGGACAGAGGCTTTGAACACGAAAACGGACTAGCGACATGATTATATCGTGGACATACTTTGGTCAGATATCAGTGTGAGCCCAACGGTGCTGACAGGATCCACTAAAAACCATAAGGATGTTGAGATTTTTAAGACTGACAAATTAGCAATCTTGCTAATAAGAACTTGGATTTTCAAAACGGAAAAAAGGAGAAAAAAGACTAGCTGAAAAATTTTGAAAACAATAAACATTGAATGCCAATCTTGAAACATATTTTTGAAAAGGTCAAGAAAAGAGCACAACCCGTAAGAGATTATAACAAACACGTTTAGGAAACACAGGTAAAATCAACTTGACGTTACTTCGGGATGTTTAAAGTTAGTATGGGATAACTGAAACTCCATTTGTCATTGAAATGAAGCAAGCGTCAAGCAGTGGTTTGGTGGAAAACCATGACCATAACAACAATAATGAGGTGTACCGTGTACGAGGAGCTAATTTGATAATTTTGAGCGAATCGCTCGAAGCATATCCATCCAAACAAAACAAATTTTGTCAATGGCCACTCCATACTGAAATATGCATATTGCATAGACGTGGTTCGAGTTTCGATCAGCGATTTTTTCTCAGTTTCATTTATACTCGCTTTTGTACTTTCGGGAATGTCACTCCTGAATGACAGTGACGCTCAGAGACAAGTGAAATCACTCTATTGTGCAGCAAACAAGCTCAGAGGCATCTTTGCTCAGTGCTCTACTGCAATTAAAAACACTGCTGCATGCCAATGCATGCCTGTTGTTATGATAGAAGCGCACATAGTTTGGTATTAAACGCATCGGCGTTTCCTACAATAATGCCTCGTATTGTGCGTTACATCCCAGGAATGCAAGTTTCCGCCCACATCAACTTACGCATTTCGTCACGACATCTGATGCCTTGATTAGAAACAACCTGTATGTCTTCGTTCAATGATGTGCATCTTCCTCCATCTTTTCATCCGCTCAAGTAATCTCTCTGACGCATTTCACAAATCTCTAATTTTTCATTATCTAACACTTATATATGACAATGTTCGGAAGTAATACTGTAGATGCTGTTGTTGCTTTGCTTCAGTGCTTGTTTCTCTCCAGTATAGAACGCGTGTACCAACCAAAGCCTACCCTGTGGAGCGTTGTGTTTAATAATCTTGTTGCACCCAATCTTTGCACCCTTGCGTTCTACTGACTGTCTCTTTGATATGGACCATGTGTCTGAAACAAACACTAAAATAAAAAATTACCTTCATATTGATAAGGCTGTACGCGGTTTCGTCAGCAAACTTTTGGAAAAATTTTTTCTTGATCTGAATAACTTCCGCTCCGCAGCTTATCAAACTTACGCTTGTTCCACGTTGTTCTTTTGGAAGAACGGCGAGAAAACCCTGTAAAAGTTTTATTTCAATTTTTGTTCATGATTTCATTCGCTGTCAATTTCGAAAGTAATTAGAATTTGATTGCATCTATGTGTTAAAATGGATCAGGCAAACCTTCTCTTCATTGATGAAGGTGCTTCGTATCACGATGCTCATAGGCTCTGACATGACATGAGTAAGAAAGTAATTTTACGTCTGTCCAAAGCGTATTGACCGCTTTTCGCATGAATTATTTTAAATTAAATTACGTTTCAGAAACTTGCTCAATCTGCAAATTTTCCGGTGTACAAACATTGAGAATTCGGTGTAGAGACGTACCTGTTTACATAGAGATGGAGTTTCTAATGCTATCGTTTGTTTATACAAATATGTACATCCTTTTGAAAATATTTGGTCCTGCGATAGCGTGTAACAATCAAATCTTTGATGAAACACACTTCCTATTCACATTGGTTAAATTAATTAATATATACTTCATGCCATCTCGGCTTTTATTTTCCGCAGTCAAAGATCATTTATTCTGAACACTAATAAACCTTCAGCATGTCTAAGAAAAAACAACGGCTAAATTCAACAATTACTGACAAAACTGTCGCCTGGCCCGAGAACTTCCAATGCCACGTAAGCAACCTCGTCAAGATTCCTTCCATACAGCGAAGACAGAAAGGGATAATTGCCAGCGGTTGGAGCTGTTTGCGCTCTGGATGCCTCCTGTGCGGAAAAGTTTTCGTTTAGCGTTGTGGCCGATATTCCGTTGTTAGTTTTCGTTGTTCGTTTAGCGATATATGTATCACTTTTACATTTAAGAGAGTCCTCTTAGTGTTCACGATTTGTTTGGCAGAGACTCTGCAAGCTAACAAAAACTTTTCTATGCACCTGCGTTGAAGTCTTTTTCTCTGTTTTTCTATGATGTATTCTTGGTGGGATTCTACAATCAGTCAAGTTTTTATACAAACAGCACAACATACACAAATTTCCAGCAACCGCGCTCACAAACGCAAACGCAGAAAAACATAAATTATCCCCAATAAAACTTACGCAGCAGGTTCTACGCGGAACCTTATTGGGTAGCTCTAGAACAGTGTTTCTCAAAGTGGGCGGAATCGCCGCCTTGGGGGCGATTTTGAATGGCAAGGGGGCGAAAAATCCAAAGGGGGCGACAGGGGGGCGAAACAACATAAAGGGGGCGAAAATTCTCAACCACTAATCGATCACTGAGTTAACTTCACTAGCCTAACATTATGACTTGTTAGTTTCTTGCAAATTTTTTTTTACTATGATATAATCGTTGAAGGTTATTGCTACATAATTTATCTGTTAAATTTTTACTCTGGATCGTCTATGTGCCCGGTTACAGCGTTGATTATTCAGGGCTGCGGAGCCCGTCGTAAAAATGACACAGTTCTGGCTCCGCCACCGGAAATGTTTGTTTTCATGAGCGTGGCTCCGGAGCTCTTTTTTTTCATGGCTCCGTCTTCTGATCGTTTTCACACATTAATATTTTATTGACTTGGTGTGCCTCAAGTTGAATAGAAAATGAATCAAATCAAGTGGACAAAACTAAGAGAATACACCAAACCTTTTGAGTAATTTAATCTGGTAGTTTTTTACAAGCAGGGCTGTTACCATGAGGAACTCAGCGAAAAAACAACAATCACAGATTCAGACGATTCAGAGAACAGTTAATAGCAGAAACGTAACTCAAGATAACGGTAATGCAAACAATGTCTGGAAAGGCAGTCGCTGGTTTTGCCGTCAATGCCTGAGGACCGTTTGTTATTTCTTACGACCGGAATCAAGAAAATGGTTCTTTTGAAAAACATATTTGTGTCAGAGCATTTAAAAGCAGACCAGTCCCAACTGACCAAGTGTTTTGCACTTGTTGCATGCTTTGCTTGTTGCAGCCTTGGCGATTCCAGGTAACAGTGCTGCCCGGGCAAACCATGCAAAGAGCGCAAAACACATAGTGGACTTTCATGTGTTCTTTCAAACACGCACACATTTGCATTAAGACAAATGCAAAGATGTGTTTGAAAGCCCTTTGTTCAAAGAAATAGTATGAGAAGAAATTAACATTTTACTTTTTAAAAATAGCTGAAAACTTCTCATTTCTTATCCTTTACACTCAAAATAAGCAGTGATGAATCGCAAAGTAAAGCACAGGAGAAAATAAGACTAATGGTTACCGTGCTGAAAACAGATTTTTTCTACAGATGAAAACTTCAGGAGAAGTCTACATTTGTTTACACTGAGTGTTATACCCTCCTGATAATGTACTGATAAGCAAAGCGATGCTGGTTTGCTACCAATTATTTACAGCTTCCATGTTACGCTCCTGTTTGTACATGTAATGTTTCCTCGTGAACTTTGCCAATAATCTGGGAAACCTTGCTGGTAAACCTAATGGTTTCTAATAAAAATTCCTCTTTTACAATGGCGTGCCTATTTTACAAATGGCGTGCATTTTACGCTTAAATCTGCAGTGGTATCATATCTTAATCACACTCCCTGCTAACAGCATGACTACACAGCTACAAAAACTTTGGATATTTTATTATATACCTACTCATTATAACTCAGTTCTTTTTAGATTGCTACACTACTACAGACCTAGTTTGATCATTCTGACTAGAAAGTAAGATTCTGTGGTAGTTACGTTTTTTTACTTCTACAACAGTGGTTCTCAATCATTTCGCTGAAGGGAGCCAAATCCAGACCTACAAGTTTGTTAGAGGGCCGTACTAAAAATTTTTTTCGCATGTCAAATGACACATTTTGTTTTATTGCACTAACGAAGTCTGTTACACAAAATATTAGAGGGGTTACTGATAGACACTGCCTAAGGAAATAAATCCTTTCCCAGCAAAGAATCAGACTCCAAGCTCTTACAGAGTATATATTTCGCCTACGAAGTAGTCGTCATCAGCTCTTATTCAAATAGAACCTGTTACAGAAAGATTGCTAAAAGCCGCACAAATGATGCTTTGGAGCTGCATGCGGCTCTAAGATCAGTGTTTGAGAACCATTGTTCAACCCACAACACCGCGCCTGCCAGCTACGATGTCACAGCCTTAGCGATTATTAAACCAAAGAAACATCAAAAGCTTGCAGATTCATTGTTGCAGTCTGGTGTCGCAACTCGTAACAGTCGCGTTTAGTATGCTATAAAGAGCCCACGTAAGCCTATCTGGCAAAACCGTTAGTATCTAAAGGACCCTGAGCAGGAGCTACCTCTCAAATGGCCATAGTTCCAGCTCCGGTCCTAAATTTTATAACTGAGCTCCGGCTCCTGATTTGCATTTTGAACTCCGGTTCCGGGCAAAATGCCCAGCTCCGGTTTCGTAGCCCTGGATTACGAGTTTTTTCACAAGAATTCTGAACGTAATATTAGCGTCGTAATACAATTGCTTAGTTCAGCTATTTACAGTCTTGGTTCAGCTATTTAATACGTTCTTTAAATAAAATTACTTAAATTTACCACCTTGTGTTTGCTTTATCAGGCTTGGGGGGGCGAAAACGACGTGTCGAGAGTGAAAAGGGGGCAATGGAATAAAAAAGTTTGAGAAACACTGCTCTAGAATCTAGTCCTAGGCCAGGTGTAGGCACACGACGGCCCGTGTGCCCACATGTGGCTCGCTGAACATTTTTTGCGGCATTCGTATAATATACACAATGCACACTTTCAGTATTTTATGTGCTGATCGAGTATCACTGACTTATCACAAGTCGCTTCTGCACGAAACGCATGCAGTATGATAGTCAAGTGCATATTTAGCACGCAAATACAGATTTAGAGTACAGACTTTCATACTGTGATAATATTAATACTCTGATAAAAATAAAATGGAATACGGTAATATAAAACACAAGAAAGATGTAATAAAATACCACCCTATTGATAAAATAAACTAAGTTTGAGTATTAAAAACATGAGTATATTAAAAATATTAACACATGTTAGTAGAATAATGTATCCCTCACTGGAAAAGGTTTGCCCACTCCTGCCCTAGGCAAACATTCTGCAAAATATAAGCATCAAATATTTTCAAGCACGATTCCGTTATTGCAGGAAATTGATATTATATACTTACTCGAATGGCAGCTTGAACAGAAGGATCGGGATTGTCGAATGTTTGTGGACGTGACAGTGGAGTGGTGAAGAATGTTGAGGATGGAGCAAGACCGGACCGGTCATCGTCTTCCAGATTACTGCCTAAAATAATAAATCGTCGTTATTTCATATGTTGATATCTTGTTTTTTCTACCTCTCAAATTGCCATAGAACAAATTGCCATAAAACAAGTTGATATCTTGTTTTTTCATTTTGACAAGTCTGCTGGCTTCGATCAACATTTCATTTGATAAAATCGACGAGAACAGCAAAAATTGGTTTTAGCAAAGGAACTACACTTTTAAATAAATATATTCAAATGACCAAAGAATTCAGCAAATTTATTTCAAAAACTGTGCGATGAAAGTAAACATAACCAATCATTAAATTAGGCACGTAGTAAAACATATATGGAGAAGTGGTCTTAAACACTTATTTTAAATTCTACCATTCAATTTGGCTGCAGTCTGAACGTTGTTGTTTTCAATTTCTTTGATCAACATATCTCGTGCTTGCTTTGCAATGAGTTTTCTTATGCGAGCAGGGTCTTCTTCCGGCTCACGAGGTTTCAAGCACTTCACAACTTTAGCTTGGCCTGACTTAATGATATAGACCCATTCACATCTTCCACTGTCTTCCACAATGAGCGTTCCTGAAACGGAAAACTTAATTGTTGCCATCTGCCTCGCCATGTCTGATCTCCCGAATGGGTGAATACAAGCTATTCTAACTAAGCGCACTCGGATCCTCCGTATACCATGTAGTACATGGAAGGCAGGGCCATACCAATATAAGCATCCGAAATTAGTTTTATTAAGTAAACAGTTAGAAAAGACAAGTGCGTGCCTGCAAATAAAGTAAAGCACGGCAGGGCGGTTGTGAGTTGTGAAGATTGCGTGTGAGAAATGGGATATATCCAACTTTGCGATGCGGAATGTAGTGCGTTACTTTTCTTATAATTCTGCATGGAGGGAACGGATAAGAAACTTCACCACCTGCGGGTTTGTATCATCTATCTGCATGTGAAACAATTTCTTAAATGAAAGGTACAGGGAAGTATTTTGTACATCTTACAATTGATAAAGCACCTCCAGTTCCAACTTCAATCTACTGCAGAAGTGCCAAACAAGTGTAAATTATTCTTAAGAAAATTAGTAGGAGCTGCAAAAAATACAGGTTACTTCTTTTGCAGGAAACAATCTCTTCAGACAGTTCAATCATGAGCAAAGTATTTTGCAAATATAAATCACCCTACTTCATATTTTTCAAAACATTGTTGAAAATTGATTCATTATTTGCTGATTTTGCTAACATTTACAGCCTTCAATTAATCATCAAAACTAATTTGATTATGATATCAGGTCCTCACCTGGTTTGTAGTTCTGCATTATCCAAGATCCAGGATTTTCAATGAGTTTTTGGATCGGCCAGTGATTGAAAACAGGGTTTCTTTGGCAGATTTCTAAGCTGTGTATGTCTTTGTCTCCTTTTGCTAAGCAAATATCTCGATATTCCTGTTGCAAAACAAATTTTAATGATGTATTTAAAGTTATAAAGAGTTTTATAAAAACTACGTTAGCAAGTAGTAGATCTAATATTTCATGCACTCATTCGTTTTCATTCCCGTCTTCCTCTAGGAGGGTCGCGCTAGCAGCAACCCTCGGAGAACTCGAAATACCCCATCGTTTTCAGCAATCTCAGATAGTTCTGTTGCCCTCACACCAAGACGGGACTAAGCAAGTTTGGATATGTAGTCACTCCACCAGGTCTTTGGATGACCTCTTGGCCGCTTTCTCGTGGATGTAACCAACAGGACTTGCCCCGCCAATCTTTACTAGGGCATTCTGAACATATGTTCGAACCAACGTAGCTGAGATATCTCTATTCAGAGACGTGGCTCGACATTCAGGGCTATGCGAACTTCATAGTTGCACACATTGTCGCGAACTATCACACTGTTAACTCTTCGCTAAAATCCCATATCTGCCGCTTGCACTTAGGATAGCACATTAGAATAGTATTCTTTCAGTCATTACCAAAAATTCATGATCAAATGTGAGGATCGGAACAAAGACCCATTTAAAAACTGACAGCTTTGCGGTATTTGAAAGTCCCATTTTGTGAACACAGAGCGATAAATTTCAAGCAGAACTGCGATTGCTTTATCAATCCGCGTATCAATCTATTGTTCCGCCTTTGACCACTCGTGAATACCACCCCAAGGTACTTGAACGTCTCGACCTTCAGCAGTGCATTGTTGCTTACTTGCAACATAGACTGAGTTGGGTTTCTGGAGAGGCACACTACTTGGGTCTTTGTCGGGCTAATTTTCATTCCGGCTTGGTCGCACGCAGCAGAAGACGATTAAGTGCGTGCTGAAGACCCTGTTCAGAAGATGCAAGCAGTACCAAACCGCCCGCAAAAAGTAAACGATTGATCGTGCAACTTCCAACGGTGACACCTCTATTGACTCGGCTGTGACTGTTTGTCCAATTCATCCAATTCATATATGGACTAATGAAGAGAAGTGGTGAAAGCATACACCTATGTCGGAGACCAATACCCACGGTGAACGGTTGTGATTTAACTCCGTCGACACGGACATAAACTTCTGAGTAGGAATACAAATACTTTATGGCCAGTAACTGGCGGCTGCCAACACCGTACTCCTGCAACACTCTCCAAAGCTTTTCACGAGGAACCAGGCCCATCGCCAGGATTTCACCGCAAGGGGGGCAAAAGCCACAAGGGGGGCACATTTTTAAATACAATATTGGATGTATGCAGCAACCAGGGAGCCAAACATAAAATGGGAAACACAGATTTCAAATGTGGGGTCTGGGCACCACTGGCCACCCACTGGCGACGACCCTGCGAGGAACCGGGTGGTTTCGAGGTCGACAAAACATGTGTAGACGTCTTTGGCATACTCCCAAGATTTCTGGAAAATTTGCTGGAGAGTGAAGGTTTGGTCTCATATAGTAAGACCCAGGTTTCCCATGTAGTCTTTCGAGGCTATAGCCTAGAGCAAGGGTGGGGAACCTGCGGCCCGTGTGAACATTTCACATGTCCCGCATCAGCATTTTAGTTGCCAATTTAGAGTACAAAATCGCGTCAAAGCAAAGCTCAATGATAAGCAGGTACCAGGATGTCATAAGAGCTTCTATCCCTCACAGCAAGATGAAGGTAGAATTCTGGGATAAAATCAATTGCTATTTGCGGCCCGCCAGCGATAATCCACAATTTATGCGCCCCGTGATAGTAAATAGGTTCCCCACCCCTGGCCTTGAGCGGCAGAATTTCCAAAAGCGGCAAATTTTTTCGAATTTTTTTTGAGTTACTTTGCTCAAGCATTACGTAGCACTCATTTACAGAGTTATCTGCCTGTCTGTTTTTCCTTATGCAGGCATTCTGGTGACTGTGAGGTGAGGAGGCTGTGACTAAAATTGATATATTTAAGGGCAATTTTTTCAAAAATGCGTAATCGTGCCTTCCCACTCACACGGCGCGGACAAAATTTTCCTCTTGTGTGGAAAGAGGGTGGCAAAATGGCCTGTGGGTGCCCAGCACTAGAAATCCAGCCCTGTCTGTAATGCTATGGCCGTGACGGAAATTGCACTGTGTATGCTCCAGGTTTGGTTCAATTATTTCGCGACATCTTTTTTGTAGGCGCTTGGCATACACATTTCCAGGAAGGCTACAGAAATATCCCGGTAGTTAGTGCATTAAATATTTCGTCGTACACGTAAATCTTACTTCCTTTCTAGATCGTGAAAGCGTAATTAATAGAAACGCATTGGAGTTTCTTCTCACTTGTTCAAGCGAAATCTAGTAATATCCCCGAGGTTGCTTCAGTCTTCTACCAAAATTACTCCACTATGTTCTACTGCTGCATGCAACAAGCTCAGTTCCTACAGTATGTAAACATCAGAAATGCCATGATTATTTATTTAGTTATCGCCATTTCTGTTTGAAGGTGGGAAAGCAAACACAGATGATTCGTAATTACCACTCGATCTCCAAACGGCACAGTTTAGGCTTTTGGGCATTTTCAGTGGAGCACTTAATTTGTCGGTGCTCCAGCCTCCACCAATCAATAGAAGTTGAAAGACCGGTTATTTGTAAATTCCATTCATTTGGCTGATTTTATCTCATACACTTCACAGAGTACTCTTCACGATATGCACCAACTCGTAGACTAACAGGCCTAGACAAATCAAACCCATGCTTACGTCTTCATGAACAACAAAAAGTTCGACATTGTCTTGACTCATAACAGTTGCAGTTCTTCGCTCTCCTGTCACGAGTTCTTCTTCCCCAAACTTATCACCACGTTTGAGGAGAGTTGTCACAGTGTGTCCATTGCTCTCTTCTTCATTGGAAACCACTGCAAAATGTAGGGTTACCGAATAAAGCACCAAGTTCGATTAAACTTTGTTGATAAATCTTTTGACGAATACTTTAATGTATGAGGTTACAACGCTCAACATACAGTAATTGTCACTTGTTATTATTTCTGGCTGTTTTTTTAATTTTCTTCAATGATAAAACGTGGAACTTTCACATGTTAAAAACACTGAAAAATAGTTCACCAAACTGAAAAAAAGAAAGTAACAAAATGTTCGACTTGGAAAAAATCTTTGGTATCGCATGGCTGTAATGAATAACGTTTCCGATGTAAGGTGTAGCAAAATCTCAAACCAGCTTTAACTATTTGAAACAGTGCGTTTGTACCCATTGCAGTATTTGCACTACCTGCTCGCAGCAGCTGACAGCTGCAAATCAAAACATATCTTGCTCGCCAACTGCGCGGCAGATATAGGCGTAAAACGATACTTACTTCAGTTTATGCTTTATCTTTTGTGCTTATCGCGTGGGATTGATGACAAAATACAAAAAAGAAGAAAAACGTTCCAATACATTCGAAAATTTTGCTAAAGCAAAGCTGTTCTCTGTAATCGCAGTGTAAAGTCGGTAAAGAGCAACTTACACCTTCCTGCCACCACAAAATAAAAGCAGGACGATCTGTGACCAACTCGAAGAACAACTCGGTTTGCGTCAAAATCTTCCAGCCACGCTTTTGCGCACAATTTTCGCTGCACAGATAGAGGGTATCTCGCAAAAACCTCCAGTTTTTGCATGCTCCGCATTATCTGCAATCCAATTTTATGGCATTACAATAAGTGTCAAAGTTTTCGTTTGAAGTGATACCTGAGCAAACGTTTTTGTCACTGCTTTGAAGCGAAATTAAAAAATTTCGTTGTTATATTTGAACACGACAAATTTTCAATTTAAAGTTTAACACAAAAGGTTTCAATCGACTGAACACGTTTAACTTTGCAGTATTTTTTACGTTTAAAGTGCGTGGAAGCATGTTTTCATAGAGAAAATTGAGTTATAAAAAGTTGCATAAACGATTCGGACGCAGGTGCCACGTCATATTTTGGAACACCGTATCGAAGTATATCGTCTTTGTGTTTGTGAACTATCTTTGTCAAAACATGAAAATTTAATAGAAACCACAAAGAAAACCCTACAAATTCAGTAAAGCATCTACATTTGCTGTTTCCTCTGCTGTTCTGTCAGAAGGTTTCTTTCGCAGAAGCTCCTTAATTTTGATTGGCATTTCGTCATGATCTTTTGCCGGTCTTTTAAATTTGCTCACGTCAAAAGTAAGTTCAGGGTCGCCGGTGTTCAAATCTATATAGAAAAGGAATAACATCGATGTCCGTTACTTTTAAGGCATCAAATTTTATGCTTGAAAATGATGTGGTACGTCACAAAGGAACAATGCATGTAGGTGCAGCAAAGCGCATTGAAACTAAAAAATGAAAACATGGTAATAAAATGCAAATGAAACTGGATCTCCACAAAATCAGAATCTAGTTATCTGAAATATTGCTTATTCAATTATTTCATTTTTCTTGGGCACATTTTGTCAAACTATTTCTTCCGTAACTTATTTAATAATCAAACTTCGACGACATTGTGTGCTGTTGAACATCATAAATCATTTTTGAATGATAAGTGCTGTAACAACTTTTACCCCTCAACATAGAATTTCACATGACTCGCCACACCTGTAAAGCAGTTGACTGGCTGGCTCCACTCTCCCTACACACCTGACTTTTTGTTTTCTATAAAATATATGTGTCGATTCACTCTTGGACATTAAAAGGAAGTGGCGCTAGTGATAAGAGGAACAACTGCCGTAAAGCAAGCAAGCAGAACCAAGCGCTATTTACCCATTTTACTTGAAAAAAATCTTTGCGTAGTAGCGAAAAAGATAACATCAACTTCGGTGAGTGAAACAAAGGCCCAAAACTTCAATGAAGATGGTCAATGGTTGAATAGTCAAAACCAAGTTCATTTTCTTAGTGATGTTGTGGTCTTTACGACTTCACGATATATATTTTTTTAGTTTTCCAAGTTCATTCTTTAGTAATACAAGTAAGCTGTCGCATTTTGGATTGTCTTTTAGTGGTATCTCGTTAATTTCATACAGTGGATTGATCAAAGCAGGAAACTTTGGTCTGTGAGAACATTTTCGCGAGACCACTTGGCCTTGCACTGATCGCATTACGAAGTTCATTGACTTATTTCTGCAGCAAAAGTGCGGTTTCTGTGATTCATGCGCAAACTGAACCAAGGCCGATTCAAAACAATTCCCAGTGAGCAAGTCTAGCAACATACGTAAACACATAAAAGTATTTGACTGACAGCGAAGTTAAACAAAGAAACCAATCAAGCGGTTCCAGATAGTTCTTCGCAAAACTCTGGGTGCTGCGTTTACTTTGTCCATCAAAGCGTTTCTGGCAACGTTCGTTTTTTCATTCCACTTAACATCCAAACGTTTCAAGTGTAAATTCTACAGATTTAATGCACTTTTCGTGTATGGAAATCGTACAGAATTTCACGTTTGTCGTAGGTCGACATGAGCAATGTATGATAACTAAGGCAACCAACTTTTTGACCTAAAACCTTAAAATTTTGACTTTATAATTTACAGATTTTGACTTTATTTTGACCTATAACTTTCCTGCGTTTGCAGTTGAAACGCGGAATACGAAACATCAAAACGATAGGTTAAAATATCTTTTTTCTGTTGAAATGAAACAAATATCAAAAGTGTGAAAGACCCAATGAAACTAGAGGTAACAGACCACAGACGAAAATCAATCCAAACGCACAAGGGAAACACCCAGTGTCAATAAATCTCCTGAAGTCACTGAGAAGGATCTACATTGTTATAACTGCAACATCAAGCACTGTCACACCCAGCGTACTTTAATTAGTCCAGTAGTGGGAAAAATAAATTAATACGTCAGAAGTCGCAAAAAATCCAGTATTATGTCAAAATTTCAATTAAATGCATATCAATATCTGTTGTTGTAGCTTTAATAAAATATCGATAAAAAGAAAAAAATCTGTGCTGCAAGAAATTTTGACCTAATAATAAATTTTGACTTTTTTTGTCTTAATAACTTTGAAGTCGCTCATGGTATGAGCGTAAAATTTGGTTTGTGGTCGTTTCATAAGCTTCAAAATAGGCAGAAAATTTTTGACTTTATTGACTTTTGGTTGCCCTAATGATAAACTTAGACTTAGACTAACAAGGACAAATAGTTTGTTTACGAAGTTAAAAGTGGACAAAAAAAATATATCAATATTTGTTGGGTGACTGGCAAAAATTGCAGCATCGCTGGTGTTAAGAGTTTGATTATATCGGCAAAATGTACCTTTGCACGAAGTTAGATGCATGGTTTTATGTAAATGAATGTCAACACAGTAGCAATTCAAATACTTAGGCAGGAAGTATGTTGGATGGAGTAGCAACTAGCTGTCATAGTGTCACACACGCAAAACACTGCAATGTGCCACAAAGAAATCGAATGTCACCTTTGGAGCGGTTGCTGTCTTGATCTTTGCTGACGTCGCTCTCACGTAAAAGGGATTCTTTTAATGCTACCCAGGTGTTCTGAGACACGGTAAATGTTAGACTTCTGTAATAGAATTTGTTAAATTCTGACTAGTTTTCGTTTCGATAATTGAGAACCACAACACAGGCACCTACCTCTTGCATGCTATGCAAACCATGCACAAGAGTCTGACCACCTTTGCCGCTCTTCGGAAACGAATCAACGGCTGTAGAATAATGATGAATGTTTTAGAAAAACATCGCGTACTTATATTCATCAGCAAACATAATTTATGGTAATTCAGAACAATACTGGTTTAAGGCTATTGTGCAGCGTAATCAGGGGCGTACCGAGGTTAGATAGCGCCCGGGGCAAGAAACAAGTTTGGCGCTCCCATGTTCGAACCTAAAATTTTTCAGGAGCAAATTTACTATATTGAATAAAGTACTTGCAACACTGTTTGGACTTTTCGGCACCCCCCCAGTGACTCGGCGTCCGGGGTATTTTCCCCCCCTTGTCCCCCCTCGGTACGACCCTGAGCGTAATCCAAACGTACACATCTCCCTTGTTAAAAAGTGAGCTAAAACCGATATTTTGGTCATTGTTCTCGCCTTTCCGTAACAACATGAAAACCCAATTCTTGCATTCAAATATTACTGTAAGGATACCGTCTGAGTGATACAGTTGGTTGAGTACGCGCCACCAAAGCTCGTAGGCTGGGTTCGATCCCTGGTTGGTCATACCAAAGACTTAAAAAACGGCGTTTGCGAATTATCCATCCTCGTGCTCGCCCTTAATGGGTGGGTGAAGGAAACGATTCACGCGCGATGCTATTACTGACTTGTCACCATATACTGAGCAGTAAACAAACTTTAGCCTTGCGGCAAGCTTCTGAGGAATCTGCCTGCTTTCTGCTTTCATTCTTCTGCGACGATTAAAACTTGCAAGCGTATCTATTTTTCATAGTTAAAGGCCACAAAGATGGCGGCAAGTAAATCAGT
>Ga0210059_1009485_pt1 | contig 15193 bp, 7 predicted proteins | sample Ectturendosymbi2_FD_188042 | JGI IMG/M metagenome (GOLD analysis project Ga0210059, IMG submission 188042) | Ecteinascidia turbinata endosymbiont from Florida, USA - Sample 2 (SPAdes) (version 2) | ecosystem: Host-associated > Tunicates > Ascidians > Unclassified | place: Key West, Florida...
GCCCTGGAAAAATTCGGAAAAATTCGGCCCTCATTTTTTTTTGCAAATCAAGATTATAGGCCCTGCTCTAGTGAATAGCCTCAGGCCTACAGTACCCTTAATCCGGCCCTGTAGGCAGTAGCGAGTTGCTGTATTAACGCGCTACTGCCGTGAGCTCCCTTCGTCATAACGGTAATGCCGCTACTCCTTGCAAAAAATGACGGAAACGTGAGTCAATATGTATCCCTTACGGCTGCTTTCTTTTTGGCATTGGTGAACCACTGGTTGAATACTATTTAATCTGGCATACAAAAGAGATTTCGGACCAAATGCAATTCCTGGATTTCGTTCTGCTACGTTTATTTCACGTTCTTTGAACAGCAGCAGTAGGGGTCACTGAAACTTGCAACGTTTTCAGAAAAACTCAGAATTTAGCAACGCTGTGATCAAAATCTTGTCCCGCTCTTTTACAATTAAGTAGCGATAACGCCGCTACTTCCACAATAAAAATTGCTCACCTTTTGCCTTTCATGAAACTTCTGGAGATTCGTGATATTCGCATGCGCTAATTTCCTTGGTTTTAATACCTTTCACAAGTACTGTTTCTGTTGTTAGAAATAGCAGGGTGTAATTAGTTTGGATAGCAACAACATGTCCACCCCAGTTCAAGTATCACCTTTGATCAAGGTACTGTGAATTCTTAAATGACTCTTACATTCTAGTCAGCTCTAACAGCTTACAAGTTCTTTTTTGCAATTTCAGACAGCAAGATGGGGTCTTCTTACCTTGGGAATTTTATACGGATACAAGCATAATCGTAAGATTGAAAACAATGTATCATGTGACTAAGATCGACTTCACACGCATGGTAACGCGATTGCAACGAAACTTTGCATGCAGAAACCCTGAAAGTGCGACGAGCGAAAGAACGCGTGGTGGAACAAGAAATCAAGGACCAATACCTTGCTGAAAAAGCCGCACGCGCAGAACAAGGTAAGCCGAACGAACGCATGCGTGGTTTTCGTGCAGCTACTTTTGTGCCCATTTTCGATTAGCGCTCTAGAGTTTTTACTGCCGGTAACCAAGAGTGAACAGTTCGGAAAAACAAGCAGGTTTCTACTGTTCTCTTTTTATCATACCTGTGTCAATACGGCAGGATCTAAGTACGACATCACCCTGTAAACATAAATTAAGTCCTGCAAAGGCCCGCAGCCAGGTTTGGAGGAGGGCAAATACATTTTTAAAGGGACAAGATTTTTGTCTTTATTGTTTGTTTTAAACAAAATTTTCAGGGCACAACAACTCGGTGGGGCACTGCCCCCTGTGGTTGCGGGCCTGGTTCTGCAACATCTTACAATTAAACACTGTTGGGGTATCAACAAACTTCGTGTCTGCATCGGTGTTCTTCCCACGCGTGTATTATACATAATATGCTACGGAATAAAAAGCAGATGACCCGTTTATTTTGCAGAACGCCTCGAGTTCGAAAGGGATTCCATTCTGTTCCAGAAATAGCCGTTTCGGTTGTTCATCATTTTGTTCCTTTCTTCTGTTCTATCATTCTCGGCGCTTCGGTCTCGTCATCGTACCCTCGTGCTTGAATGAAAACGAAATAAACCCACCAAACTTTAGTGATTTATTTGTCTCGTGATTGTGAGTCGTGAATGAGCCGCCGAGTACGGCGAGGAAACAGATGTGAGTCAGAAGTCTTCCTCTTCAGCCGGCTTGTACATCCACTTTCCACAGCCAGCAGCTTCGAAAGCCCTTTTCATCTGTTGCTTGGCTGTTTGGTACTGCTCAGCGGCTTTCTTCGCTTCCCCGTAAGAATTGAACTGGGTGTTGCTAAAAACCTGCGAAGAGAAAGACACTTCAACGGGTTTTCGTGTCTGTGCTACATGCAGAAATGAAGATGTTGGTGGGCGAAACCAGGTTTTGACTTCGGCCCGAGAATAACTGCACTTCACCCGAACTGTTTTGGTCACTCTGGTTTAGGCATTATATCAATATAAAAATCAACGCGTCCAAAACGTGGTTGCTCATGCCTACTTTATGCGGGGGCTTCAGTGCAAACTAAGTAAAAAATTGTTTTGACTTTTGGAATACACACAGTGCAAGATTTAGTGATATCAACGTTGTCACGGCTTCTGACGCCAACACGCAAATCCAAAAATGATCAGAACACCACTACGAACATTTTTGCTTCGAGTCCCCGCCCACCTTAGAAGGGTACCCCGACAATTCAATTCCGCAAATTTACAGTCACTGGTATCACGCTTTAAACATTATTTTTTGCGTGAAGTTTGTGATATTTATCTTCGCAGATATCCAGAGAGTGAAAAGTGAATGTTTCACTTTAACAGTGTAAGCTTCATGTGTAAGAGGTTTATTTGCGATGCCATGGAGCGTCTGCGCATGTCAAGTTTTGGGTCATTGGGAAAGTTTTATTTTTTTTCATCAATTGTGAAACATGGCACGGGATTTGTTGTTTTCTATGGCAACCACAAAGTGCACAATGCTTGCAAGGCACTGACACCTTCGATTTGCTTTTCTGTGTCTTCCTCAAAGCAAGGTGCTTGTACTTTGTTAGTTTTTGACCAAATTTTGGTAGGTCCATTATAGGTAATCATTAAAACAATAATTTAAACATTTTTGTCTTATTGCGACGCTACAATTGTTAGCTTAGATCCTTAGAATTTGCGGATTTGTGTTGTAGAACCCCATGCCGCTGACTAAAGTCTGAACTAGGGGCCGATAACCTCGACAGACTAAGCCACTTTAGGGGCTCAAGAGGCACACTAGGCCAGAAGAAGCAAAGTGTGCAAAGACGAGTTGCTTTAGTTTATTGTATGCGTCAGACACAAAGTTCATTGAAGGCATGCACGACAGGCACACCAGCTGCCGTAACGGAGTTGGCCAAAGAAACAGGTACAGAATATATTGTTTTGGAGACCGTTTGAGGTAAGCGCGCAGGATAACATTGAATTCGCAAACCTTGTTGCTTGATTACTCTTGAACGCTTATTTAACACTTGTACAAATATCAAATATGAGTTCACTTCATTTGCAACTCACGAACGAGTCAGACCCATGCCAAGGCCGGTTGGGATACAGATGCGCTGTAACTTATGTACAGAACCGAACATTGCGAAACCCGGATATTCAGTCGCAACTTACACACGTATAAACTTACCCACGCACTCAATTGGTACGTGCCAGAATGTTTACAATCCAGGCACCCCACAGTGGAAGGTGGCAGAACACCAGCAACACTAATGATCACGCAACGCAAACCTGCATGCAAGATGCGACCGAACATGCGCCGACATCTTTACGGGTCACAAATAGAGTTGTGACGTAAAGCAACATCGTAAGCTTGTGACACAAGTAAGGTCTCAGGACTGTATAAACATAGAACTGTAAGTGGAACAGAACAAACGAAAAAGAAATACGGTGATAGAATACCGAAGTAGGCCTGGTCTTGCTCTGGCGCCGTAGCAATTCGATTAGGGCGGATGAAACTAGTAAAAACTAGTAGTGCGTTCGGCCGAACTGAAATACTAACTAGGCTGTGTCCGGTCTAAAGACCGAAGGTACCGCCCCTAAATGAATTGCAATTTCCTTTGCAGTACCTGCAGAAACAGCTTGTATAGGTTCGCTTTGCAGACTTGGGAAATCGGACTCACGCAGCCATATCTGGCTTCGCATCGGCCTTTCGTTCCGTCCAGGACTTCTGTGAATTCGTCACCATCGGTCCAGTTGACGCTGAATTCACGGGTCTTAACCTTGCCCGTGTCCCGGCCCGGATCGTCACCGGAAATTTTGGCCACCTGCGACAATGAAATGGTTAAACAAGTCTTAACAGAAACCTGGTCAGTTGCCTGGACGTTGGGAACTTTTTGAAACTTGCCAATGTGCTTTGCACATTCTACGATGCAAAACTTGTATATTTTACCAAAAACTGTCCATATTGAAACAGTTCCTGCTTGCACTTCTCTTTGCAAATGGTGTATTTCAGTGGCTGCAGCCCTATTGTGATTGAGGGTCACAACACGAAATAAGAGGTCAAAATTATTTAAAATGTAGAAAGTTTGGTCAGGAATCCGTTAAACTAAACCGGACTTTGTGGACTACTAGAAACACACAAGCTTTTGATTGCATCCACACCCATATTTCTTGGCGATGCGATTAACAACACCGTAAAATTGAGGCAATCATGCGAGAAAAGATGACTGGCGCCAGTAGAAAAAAAATTAGGAAACAAAAAATTCGCTCACCGATGGATGGTGAACTTTGTAACCTCTTGGTATCTTGAGCGGTTGGTTGATTTGCTTCAAGTACTTTTCCAGTCGACAGCAAATCGCCCGAGTCAGGTGTCCGTGGTTGTAAAGCATTCCGAGGGTTAGTGACGACATGTATATGGGTTCTACCAGATGGCTGAGCAGTGCTCCCTGGATGCAACAGAGCAGCTAACAGTTACGGAGTTGCGTCTACAAACCAGCGCTGCAAATATCGAAGGGTATTTATTCGATTAATATTAAAATGCATAAATCGATACATCTGATTAAATGTTTTTTTTTATTTGACACAATGGACCTAATGCAAATATAAAGGTACAAGCAAGCTTAGGCAGTACGGTTGTTTCGCAAGACAAGTAACCAAACAACAAGCAATCTTCGTTGCTTTTTCTCGTCAGTGATTGCAGAAAACAATCTTAGTCATCAGCATGCCGACCACACAGGAAACTAGCGATGGTCAAGCTCTTGTAGCAGGTTTAGAATTGCAAGAGATTTGAAAATGTCATTACAACTTGCTCCATGACCAGCAAGCCCATATTCGTTACAAGCGGAGGAATTATTTTACGCTTAACAGCACAAACTTGTATTTGCTGGATTTTTGTCACAAAAGGAATGCTGTAAAAAACCTGCTGCATAAAATCACGAAGCGAGTTTGAAATCTGTCCGGCACAATCGCTGTAACTCTTCTGGGCTTTGACTGCTTCATAATAAGCAAACAGAAGTGTTGCAACAGTGTGAAACGTTTTGAATATCCGCTTCCGGGATAGTACCGCATTTCGGATTTAATTTGCCTTGCTTTCTGTACAAAACTAGTAATTGCAGTTTATCAATTATAGGCGTTCGATTCAGTGGTGCAGTGCTGCCGGAGCTCACCTCCGCCACCTCTACCAGTGAATGATGGGTCGTTGCCTACCAATATAAGCGAACATGCCCAGCTCCCGCATCTATAGAATTGTCACTGCACCTCTGGTTCAATGGGAAGGAACAAGTTTTGCAAACGTTTTGGGGACCTAGAGACCAGTTGTTTGATGAAGTCGCATTGACGAAATATACGCAAAAAAGGTGTATCATAATTGTATTGCCGGCGCAACTCCAACAAACGCAGGCTGAACGAGCCACACAAAATTATAATGCAACAATCACAGCTCCGTTAACAAAACAGCAATAACACTTTCGAAACGAAATTTATTAAAACTTTTTGAAACGTTCGTTAGCGAACAACAGTGACACAACAAATCAACGTCTTGATACAAACGCACATTTTCCACGCATAGTCCCATTACACTGGTGATGAAACGAAGCCTACCTAAATTACAGTACAACGGTAAGAGAAAAGATATAACGATACTGAACAATACGCTACAAACAAACACCGCCCAAAGTTTCGCACCTGTAGCCCAAGAAAGTTCCACTTCATCAATTTATCGCTGCACGACATTGTCCGCAGTCTTTCGCCTCGTAGTAGTCCATCCCATGTGGGCACGTTGGCGTCGTCTTCGATCGGAATGCAGCCCTCGCCTGGTTCACAAACCAACGTAAGGTTTCCCAACTTCAACATACTCATGATTTTCACCAACACGAAATTCATACGCAGTAGTATGATGCCTTAGAAAACTTTTGGCGCAATACTGCAACAATAAAACTTTGCGAAAGCTTGCTGCGCCCGGCCAGGCATGGAATCCATCAAATGTTTTCAGCAATCGTAAGTCAGCTTGTGGCAGGACTTCCTGAAAAAATGCCGTTCAGGCCATCTGTGGCTTATCTTAATTCAGCTTATGAAATCAGCACTCAACCTTCAGTTCAAAATGCTGGTGGGTTTTGTATTGTTTTGAAAATCATTAGAAGTTAAAGTGTTTGAACAAGCAATTTACTGCATATACAAGTGTTTGACACAAGACGTTAAGGCGGTTTGTTGTGCCGCTGCAGCTGGGAGCAGACAATCAAATGATTATAATCAAGCTGATCTTTGCAAAATTATGCTTTTAAATCATATCTCCCCAGATGGTGAAAGATTTGTCATTCGAGTGGATGAAACAAACGGGCAACAGAAACGAACACACTGCGAAACATCAGCCGTTCTAGTGTATCACAGAAAACAAGATGCAAACGTGGCGTGAGTTCAAACGGCTGGAACTTTCTACAGTCAGAAGGGGAAGATTGTTGCTACTGAGCAGAACATAACTGGCACGCGCATATCATTTCAAAGGGAATCGATTGTGTCTGAACGCTGCCTTTTCTATGGCCGCGGGAATTTTCACCGAAAACCAAAGCAAACTCACCGTTTTCAACTTTCGTACGCAGTATGCCCTGCTTTTTATTTTCAAACACAGGCTTGTGTCCGCTTTCATTGTCGACGACATCGTCGGTCTCGCAGTCCATGTCGCTCTTGGCGAACAGAGCGCTGTCGCCGCACGGTGCGGTGCTGATGTAAAGATGGAACTTCACTCCTTTTTGCAAGCAAAGTCTGAAATGGAACAGTGTTTACAGTAACTGTTGAGCGCACTTTGTCCTGCAAGCGTCTTATCGTTGCTTGCGTGATAATGACGTGCATAAGCGTACGGCATGGGGATGCAGTCGCATCCCCAACGCTGAAAAATTGGCCATCATTTGGGCAAAGTATGCAGCTGCATTCACATGTAAATGAGGTAGTGTCTATTTTCCAAACTAAGGCAAAGTAATAACCAAATCAACGGCAAAATAACAGCCAAAACTTTTTGCCCCTGATGGCAAAATAGTCAGTGCCCTTGAGTAAACTGGAATCATGTGGTAATTCCAACAGCCTTCATCGAATTTGGGCCAACTAAAAAACTTTCATAACGTTTTGGGTAAAATTAGAAACATTTGAGTAAAATAGGAGCATTTGGGTAAGGTACAACAGCTTCAATTAAATTTTGGCAAATGAGAAGAGCTTCAATCAAACTTGGGTGAAAACAAAATCATCTAGATAAACTGGAAACACGTGGGTGAAGTCCATCAGTCAAATCAAATTTTGCCAATTTGCAACAGCTTCATTCAATTGTGGGCAACTTCAAACAGTCTTGTTCAAAGATGTGCTATATGGAAAAGCTCCATCAAAATTTTCGTACATTTAGAAATGTCTGGGTGAATTATAAGAGTTTTATTCAAATTTGGATAAAATCAAGATCATTTGGGTAAATTTTAACATTCTTAATGAAATTTGAACAAATTGGGACAACTTCATGGAAATTTGGGTGAAGTTAAAATTGTTTCCATAAATTGGAAAAATTTGGGTAAATTCCAACAGACTAAATCAACTCTGGGCAAACAACAATTGCTCCATTCAACTTCGGACCAAGTGGAACATCTTCGTTCAATTTTGGGGAACTTCAAACAGCTTCATTCCAATTTGAATAATATACAACCACTTCATTTTAAAATTGCATAGCCTACATTTAGAAACATTTGGGCAAATTCGAACAGCCTTGATCATATTTGGGTAATTGAAACAATTTTATTCAAACTTGGGTACAATTAGAAACATTTGGTGAAATTGGAAGAGTGCCATTCAGATTTGCATATATTATAAATATTTGAGCAAATTGCAACAGCCCAAATCAAAATTGGACCAACTGAAACAACTTCATTCAAATTTGGGCATAATTAGAAACATTTTAAAATTAGGAACATTGCAGTGGTAACTCACCATTCCAACTAACCCTAATTTTTATAAACCTCAAATTGTTGATGCTGTGAAGTGTACAACTAAAATGTAGCTATAGCTGCAAAATGTTTTGCGGTAGTAATGTGGGGTAGCTGTGTTATGATACTGTGTAGTTTTCGTGTTTCAAACGTGCTTGGTGTTGTGAGATTTGCAAGTGCAAATCTGTTTCCATGAAGTATTCATGATTAGAATTAACTACGTAACTGTAGCTGTAATATGCTGCGTGGTGGTAATGTAACTGTGATTTTATACTGTATAGGTTTTCATATTTTCCGTTTGTTTCATGCAATGAATTGTATGTCGCATCCTACCAAATTTTATAGTTTCAATTTCATACTGTGAAGTGAAGTTTTCATGAACAGTAGCATTATTGCACCGCATAATTCACTTATGCTAATGGAGTGCAGTGAAGCACTTCCATTTATAAAACACTCTTGTTAAGGTTATAAGTCATTTGTCATTGGAAATGTGCATTTGTACGCATTCCTTAGTTGTTGATCATATAGGCTGCAGTATTTGCGTGTATCAGTCCCATGACTTTTGGTTTTCATAATGTGACTTTAGAAGCTGTAAACGTTCAAGTAAGTTGTAGTATTTTAACTACAACATACTGCAGTGAAGATTGCCCATTGTGGAAGGTTAAGCTACATGCTGTGTATTAAATTGCCTCCTTTCCTTCTATTTACTTGAGACTTGACCTATTTGCAGCAATGTAATACTTCAGATCGTAACCCGATATTTGACTCTTTTTCCAGATTGTTTACCATTGTGGCCAACACAAATGCACACATCTATGCTAGAGAAGAACAGATCTTAACTATTAGGATGATAGTGTTGGAAGAATAAGTTCAGGACGTAGATAAACTTGAAAATGAAGATTCTGAACAACACCTTACACGCGTGGTGACATGAACAGCAATTTCTGGGGGGGGGGTATTGTAATTAGCTAACATTTTTAACACAGTAAACATCACCATTGTTTACATGTAGCTATGCAGAATATTGATTGCTAGTTGAGGTTGTACGGCTTTGAACCCCAGTAATTGGTAGGCCTAATTAGGCATGCAGAAACCTTGATTTGTTTACAATGGTACATTTTAGTCTAAACATTAAGGCTTGGTGTTTATACGCTATTCGGGAAAAACAAGATCAAATTTGGGCAAAAATTTTTTGCATCCCCAAAAATATGCACTCCCGTACACCTATGATCACGTGATCTCGGTGCGATTCTTGGTCAGCAGATGAACGTCGCTGGATTTCAAAGGCAAGACAACCAAAGAGAATTAAAAAAACTTAAGTTTCAGTGAAGCAACTTACTTCTCTTTGCCCTGTTCAAAAATGTTCTCTTCGCCACCTGGGTTTGACTTGTAAAGCAATATTTTTCTGAAAAGAAGGATAAACTGGTCTGCGGTGAATGGTAAGTCTTTGCCAGATTACGATAAACTGATTTGATACAAACTTGCAGCGAGGTGTCGAAGCATGTGTTGTTTTTTGTTCGAACAAATACAAGTTTTAAATGACGCTGTAGCGACCACTTCAACTCAGACTTGTTCGGTTCTTACATTTCGTATTCCGGTTACATCAATTGACTCGCTCTGTTTTTGCACAATGAGTTTCTGAGTTTCCCCTTGCACTGAAAGTGGCACTTTTCACTGTCGAGTAGCTACCGGTCGCAATTTGATTCGCCCGGCACTACTACCACAATGCAAGGAGAACGCAGGAGAGACTGGGACTTACTGGTAGAGAAAGCGGACAAGTCCTCTTCGTGCAATAACTTCTGCATGGCAGTCGTTGACTGTTTCGCCTTTCATGCTAAGCTTGTCCCCTGCTACACAACGATTGCCTGCGCGACAAAATGGACGTTGACAGTCATACACAGCTCGTCTCGGTGAGCTGAAAAAAAAAACAGTTGTTCAACCCACGAGGACGGAGATCGACTCACCCGAGGAAACGCTCACAACGATCCATTCGTTCTCTTCGCCGCACTCCGTCCATTTCGTCCGGGACATGACGAAGCCGGCGATAATTTTCCGTCCGACAATCGTGTCCGGTAAACCGGCAAGGAGCTCTTCGAATTTCCTTTTCACGCACACAGCGACTCGGTCGTGGAACGTTATGCTCAGTGGATGATGTGTCTCCTGGTAAAGACACAGGTGGCGCGATCAGACCCTAGATCAGTGGTCTTCAACGTGGGCGAAATTGCCCCCCAGGAGGCGATTTTATGCGTTGTGGGGGCGATTTTGTGACTTGCGAGATTTGGGGGGCGATTTCTGCAGGTGAAAACATACTCAAATTTTGAATTGATTAAAAAAAAAATATTTGCTACTTTGGAATTAAAGCATTTGATGCACTTTCGACTCCATAGTTCGCAACAAAAGTTATAAAACATATGATATCGGACTGGTGACATAACAATCAAACTAAACACAATTCCGTGTAACGCTTCACTTCATCAACTATCCAAGACCGCAGACTGCCTCTAGTTTGGAGCCAAGCATTGCGGTTCTCACTCAGATTATGAATGTGCACGTATTTCGTTGAGTGTAATGTTCAAAATAAGGTAAAAGATTAGAGAAACTGTTGCACTAAGTAGTTTGTTAGGTTGGTTAACCCATTCGTTGCATGACCAACATCACAAAAAGAACATCAAGCAGGGGTGTAGTGGGGTGGGAACGGCGTTCCCATACCTTTTTTGGGTATGGGAACGTGTTCCCACATCTTTTTGCACTACAGTAACGTTACTTGAAGATTTAGATTTTTCATGTCAATTTCTACGTGTAGCGGATTGCGAGAACTAACGCAGCTTTTTGCGTGTGACGGCATCTGAGCAATACTTGGAGTTAGAGTTCGGCTTTAACCTAAATCACGGATGTAGTGGGGTGGGAGCGGCGTTCCCACACCTCTTTTTTAGCACTATACCCCTGACATCACGCAATAACATTCGCCAGTCTGTGTACATCAGCACGCGGGGGCTTCGGACGTTTTTTAGGACAACTAGTAAGCTAGCCGTAAATTATAAAACGGGCAGATCGTGTTTTTCAGTCCGTTCGAGTGTTTTGCTGTACTGTGGATATAGCTGTGTTCATTTGACTTATGGCAGAGTATAAAAGAACAGCAGGCTAGGCAAGGAGTAAGTTATACAATCGAGTAAGCCCAAACATCCAATCTTGGCTAAGGAGTCTAAAAATCCTTTCCACCACTTGTTGTTTGAGCTTTGCTATGAAGTCATTCTGTTGTGGAGATCACGCCGAAAGCTACATTGCGCAGAAAGTTGCTGGGTGAATTGCGTTTCTGCCACCTAACTAGTAACTATAGCAGTAGCGAGTGGGATTCAACCATCCAGGAACGTCTAACCGACATTCAAAGCGAGGATGAAGCCACCGTTACTATTGTACATTTTATTATTTTTCATGCACACAGATGTTCAGATTTTTGGATCAAGTGCAGTGAGCATTTTCCAGAACTTTGGGGAGAAGTGAAGCTATTATTAACTGGTGTTTCCCACAACGTACGTTGCTGAGCAAGGTTTCTGCTAAGTACTGCGCATGCGTAATAAATACCCCAATCGCCTTGACATGAACAAGAGCGGGGAAACGCCATACAACGTACGCTGACTATCTTGCAATCTGCTTTGAAAAACTTTCCAGATAAAAACCATCGCAGGGTTCTTGCCCGTTTATATTTCATTAGCACTGAATTATTTTCAAAACAAAAGAATATTTTCAGACAAGGCAAAAATTATAGATAGGGGCGATTTTCAAGCAAAGTTTCTGTAGGGGGGCGATTGCACAAAAAAGGTTGAAGACCACTGCCCTAGATCAACAACTTATCGCCGGAACAACTGCGCATCACTCAGTATCTTTTTTGCTTGCCGTTGCCTGAAGTTGATAACGCGGCCATTTTCTTTTGGAACCAGACAGACAGATTGTACGCATACACGGACTACGGCATGTAATCCGTAAATGCGTGCAGTCTGTCTGGTTCCAAAAGAAAATCGCCGCTTTATCAAGACGGACATAAACGCTAAATGAAAGGCATGCGATCCTAATTGATGTTCATCCTTGTCTAGGGATATTTAAACGACGCCAAAAACTGTTGGGGTCGTTTTTCTTCCATGCCGTGAACCCCGCTCGACAAGGTTTGCCATGCAGTTCGGGAAAACCAGTAAACATTACCATCGGAGCATTTCCAGAACGTTTGCATGACGCATTGTACTCGCCTTATTAAGGCTTGTTACAGGATGAGGCGAATGTCTTCTACGACAAATCGCAGTCTTGGGCCAGCCGCACACCAAATCTCACCTCCGACAGGTTTGGGTCGAATGAAGACGACGCCATTTTGCCCGTGCTTCGCAGAATTGCAACGGCGCTTTCAGCAGCTTTCAATTTCGATTCTTTTTTTGAAGAGGCTTCTACAGGTGGAAACGTACTGCTCCCCAGTTTCAACGTAGTGATAAACCTAGCAAGCGAAGTTAAAATTAAAGCAAGTGAAGCTATTACGACAAAACATATATAGCCTTGTTTCAAAAATCACTTTTCAGAGCTTTTTAAAGCTACAATTTCTTTCAATTCAGATGTCTTTTAATTCATTTGCATAACCAACTCACTCAACGCTACTCTGCGAAGGTGATATTGAATTAAAATTGAGCACACTCGGAATTGACTTGCCTCAGATATCGCAACGGATCGAGCGTCCAGGTTTCTAACTCGACTTACAATCTACGAGACCTTCCAATCTTCCTTCTATAGCTCGTATCTCATAGGAGAATGGGAGGCTCCATTTCATGACGATTAACCAGTCCAGGTATTCGAAACCGGACTTACACCAACATAAACAGGCACGTCCTTAGATCTCCAATGGGTTGACGCCGTCCAGGATTTAAAGAAAAGGAAATGATACTTGGTGACAAGTCCCTTATATCTGAATTTGACTAAATCGCCAAAGAAATAAACCCGAACGCTTCTTCGGAAAGGAACCCCGCATTTACGACACAGCGCATATTACCGGCCTTCTCAATCCCAGGCAGTGCATCCTGATCGAAAAGCAATGGTCCGTATGGTGGACCTCGCTTGCTCACCTCGGGCTCCGTCTCACTGGCCAGAAGAAACTCTATTACACTTCAATAATAACAAGACGATAAAAGCACCGCAGCTCTCCCGCGCGGCGTGCGTGCAACCCGTGCATAACGCTAATCCGATTGTTTGCAAGGCGTTGTATACGTTTGGCAGACTATAATAATTTGCATCACAAAACTCAATCGCAGATGAATATAGTCCGTTTATGCAACAAACTTCGTTTTGATTTTAAGCTGAAAGACAAAATACTCTTCAAGCGAAGCCCGAAGCGCACCTTCGACTGTGGTCAGGCCCATCCAAGTCGCAAAGGAACTCGATGGCGAGCTTCTGGGCTTGTGCGTATTCGTTTATCATGGACACTGCGTTTTTGGACGATGATTGCAAATTACTAGCGTCGCATATCGGTGTACGGCCAACATCTGCCTGAAAAAAAAATAAAAAAAACAGAAAAAGTATTGGTAATTTCACAGGTTTCCTTGTTTATATATTAATTTTCTTCTAGATAGCTAGAAACGCTTTACGCACAGAGCACAGATAAACCACAAGCTGTAAATTCAAGTGTCGTGGCACATTTACGTACAGGTGAAGGTTGTGAAACTGGACCAACAGTAGGAGGTGATCCAAACACTCGCTGAAGGGCCAGTTCGGCTGCTTTCAGTTTGGCATCTTTCTTGGAACCACCTTCCGCAGGTGGAAACACTTTTTCTCCCAGTGTTAGTGTCGCTAGGAACCTGAAGCAAAAATCAATTAATCTAAAACTCGTTCACGGTCGTAACAGGCGACGCAAAACGACATTTCCTGACCAAAACCACAACATACAGGCTACGACATCACAACCGGCACAGGTTCCCAACAAAATGCGATAAAACATTCAACAGCTGTTTTTTTTCGGTCATGGACCGAAACGTTTTTGAAATGACCGAATAAAATTAAGTCATTTCGGTCAGAATGTTTGAAAATATAGGCTAAAAAATACTGTTGTGGTGAGTTTCAATACAACTGTGAGACAAATGACCGAAATGTTTCAGCGACCAAAATGTCTCAGCAAAAATGACCGAAATATTTCAGCGAAAAAAAAAACAGTTCAACAGTCTTACGGCTCGCAGCTTGTTTAAAAAAGCTCCAGTTGAATTTATATTTCACTTCATGTCACCCTTATACGCATAACAATTCATTGACATCACGGCTTTACTGAAGTGCACATTTCGCATGCAGCGCACCTTTTCTTGTGAGGGGGGCCTTCATCTTGATATTTGAACTCGATCGCAATGTGCTTGGCTTGCGCGTATTCGTTTATCTTGGATATGGCATTTTTCGTCGAATCTTGTGTTAGCGCATCGCCGCTGATGGACAGAGTTGTTGAAGTTTTATCGCAGAGCTTTGTCTCGACTGCGAAATTATTGACACCGTTCGTTGATAACAAACACCGACTGAGGTGCGCTATTCGGTGACCATAGCTGTTCGGGAGCACAACTGTTTGGGAAGGAAAAGAATTTGTCGAGTTTTTGTGTTTCCACGCTTCTAAATTGTCACCCACCCTAGTTTTGAATAATTTTTTCCACGAAAATGTACCAATGACCGAATACAAGAAAAAAGCCCTATCCAGAACTTTGAACAGGTTTCACGCAATTGTTCGTAATTTCAAAACGTTCAGTACTTTTGGAGCACTTCACGAAGATACAACAGTTTTTTTCGCGAATTTGTCCAATTTCCAACCATTTTTATCCAATTCTTGCTAAATTTTGCCTTTTTTGTTAGCTTCGCGAGAATAAGTACGTTTTGTGATCGTCTCATGCGGACCACAATGGAGCGAGAAATGAAAAGCAGAATTCGCTTTCAAGTAACAGGCAACGTAGGGTCATTTGGCTTGTAAAAATATGCAACATAACTAACTGCTCAGCTTCAAACATTGGGCATCTCTGCAAACCTTCCCTGTTGCTGTCTAAAGCAGTGAGTTTTGATCCAGATGATGAGCGACTTAGTTTTGGTTTAAAACTTAGCAAGAGTGTGGCATTGAGAGATATACATTTACGAGAAACCTGTCACCACCTTGAACAAGAGCTACTGCCATCTCACTGTGCTACGCATCAAGGCCCGTAGCCACGGGGGAAGGCATTCCCCCCAAAGTATTTTTGTGTCCCCGAAATTGTGTTGTGTCCAATG
>Ga0210059_1009486_pt1 | contig 15192 bp, 9 predicted proteins | sample Ectturendosymbi2_FD_188042 | JGI IMG/M metagenome (GOLD analysis project Ga0210059, IMG submission 188042) | Ecteinascidia turbinata endosymbiont from Florida, USA - Sample 2 (SPAdes) (version 2) | ecosystem: Host-associated > Tunicates > Ascidians > Unclassified | place: Key West, Florida...
CGACATCGATTTGCAATGAACCCAACGCTTCACAGGACCATAATGTGTAAATCAATCGCTTTCGCACACGTACATTTACGAGGAAACAAGTCTGAACTTGGTTTAGTTTAGAAGCTTGAGTGATAAAACTGGTCAAACGTTAACACTGCACCGCTGCGGAACCAACGAGCAATGTAGCAGATACCAACGATCTGACGTAATCACTAGCGTCGGCGCAAGTACATGGAGGACTTGAGATAAACAGTTCATGTGACGTCATAATACTTATTCTCACCGCAGGTTACGTTTGTTACATCACAGTTACCGGTGGCAGTAGCCAGCATAGCGCAGTAGTGCTGTTTGACTTGTATGTTGCAGCAAGTGAGCGTAGTCACTTGGATGCGGTTTAGATTAGTACTCTTGAAATGGGGAACCTGATAGTCCCATAGTAATTTGTGTATAACATTTGTTATTGCAGGTAATTTTGATGAAAATGATAACAAGAAGCGGGTTGATTCTGTTTATTTTGAAACCGAAATTAAGAGAACGGAAAGAAACAAACAATTTGTAATGAGTGAAAGCACGAAAGTAACGATAAAACGAAAGCGAGAAATCACCATCATTCATGGGCGTCTGCAGGAATTTTTCCAGGAGGAGGCATCCTCGACATTTTGTTTATCATTTTTAAATTGCTGACGATCAGTGTTCCCTCTAAGATATTTTTACACGAGCAAATATTTGTTTTAGTGAGCATGATTATTTTAGGGCTGAGTAAGTGGAGTTTTCAATGAATTACAAATTTTGTGAATTATATAATAAATATACAATCTTATCGAAATACGAACAAAATACACATTTCATTCAAATAGCTTCTTGTTCGCGTGCTTTTCCATTGCTTTGGAATGTTGCAAGTGCGCGAGAATGAGATTTCACTGCGCAACAGTTCTGGTGATCCTGAGTATTTTCGCACCTTAGAGGAAACCTTGCTGGCGATGCAATGCAAATGGGCGTTCACGAAACGCTTTATCCTTTCTATGCTACAAAGGAAATTCCCCATGTTACGGTAACAATCACAACAAAACGCTTCGTTGGCAGCAATAGCCAGGTATATTAGTATTACGATACGACAATTTGCACAGTAGGCTATCTGCAGAAATTCAACGCAGGGCTTTTCTTTTCAAGTAAGCATTGCCATGATCTGTAAAGAATGAGGCATTGGGATTGCCATGGTTTTCGACGAAATCACAAATTATGAGTTTATTTTACTTAGCAAGCAGGGCCGCAGCCAGATGATATATTCAACTGAACTAACAGCTGAACATGTTTTTGAAATTTTTTGGGGGGAATTGCCCGGTTGCTCTCCCCCTTATTGCGGGATCAGCTAACAAGACTTGTCAGAACCACTTAGAAACAGGAGCTGCAAACGTCTGGGATCTCATCCAATGCGATCAATAAAACCTTGCTTGCCTTTGGTAATTTTTTAGCAGTGAAAGCTCATCACGCACAAACGGGACAATTAACTAGACCTGTATGTTGACACGACTACGGACAAACTTACTAGAATTAGAACACCACGCAGGTTTTGCAAAATTGACCAGATGAATTATGAAAATTCGCCACAGCGAATATAGCTTTGCATTCAGTATTCACTCAGATGTCAGAACTAAACCTTAACGATTAAGACGTATTCCCACAAGCCTGCATAGATGTATGCTAACAGTAATTTTATACTGCATGAAAGGAAGCTGCACAGTGGAGTTTGACACTCAGGCACATCGGTCACACTCGCACTAATAATGGATGTTTCAAACTTGTGGAAGCATTGCTATAGACTTACTCATGCTTCTTTTCAGAAAGTATAAATGTACGGGACTTACCGCTATCAGCTTGTTACTGTCTCGCTGCATTACCTGCCAAGACGTGTGCGTTCAACAGTCTCATGCAACAAAAAACCTGCTACCGTAATATAAAGTGAACTTTTGCAGATTTGTTGCCATGGTATTTCTACGCAATAAAGACCAACAGTAGAATAATCCGCTCGCCACTTTCGCAACCCGCCTCTGCAGGCAAAGGAGGGGACATGAGTGAACTGCAATCTCATCACTGCATAACACTATAACTGTGAACCTGACTCTTGTGCAGTGTGAGTTTCATACCGGCAAAAAAACTGTCATTGCAAGAATCAAATCAATAAATCGGAATTAAGAAGCCGACTTCAGGTTTTTCCAGAAATATTTGGTTCTTAATCCCAATTTCCAGGGTTTTATATCAGGTTCCACAAACAAGGCTAGCTCATCTAATGCAACGAAGAAACGTTTTTACTAATTGTTAGCATAAGTTAATTTTTAGCATCTTTAGCGTTTAAGTAATGTGCAGTACAAAATATTTTGGCGATGATTTTCAATGAAATCAAGTGTCATGTCAATACCTCTTTAGGTCTGGTGGGGGGATGCATCCCCCCTGTGTCCGCGCCTGGAGGCCAGTTGCTCATACGTATTTCTTCTATGACTGAATTCCTCGAAAGAGACAAGTAATTAATATTTCCATATCATCCAGCGCATGATGCATGTCCAACAGTAGTGCAGTCAAGAATTTTGTTCGGGAGGGGCCAGTCAATCAGTAGCGTAGCCAGCCCGAAAATTTGGGAGGGGCCAGAAAAATTTGAGGGGTACAAAATGTTTGATTTTAGGCAAATAACACTATTTTCTTTAGGATGCCGCCTCTCAAAGCACAAAATGACTATATGTTCTAAAAATTTGGAGGGTCCATGGCCCCCTAACCCCCTTTGGCTACGCCTATGCAGTCAATGACTCCGACTGTTCCTTTTGTTTATTTTCTAACAGTTGAAAAGCACCAATGAAACTCTTAGCATGTTTGTTTCTGGGGGGAAGGGGCATGGTCTCTTCGGTCTCATTCTACTACCTATTGTACATACCAATAAGAAATAAACAATTTGTTCTGTTAAACACTCCTGGTGTGAAAGTCTGAACAAGAGACCCGGTCTAGAATCTAAAGATCACCCGGGGAAAAAGCGCAAAACGAATCTAGAACAATTTTCCAAACCAAGACAAATGAAGGCCAACTCGACATCGATTTGCAATGAACCCAACGCTTCACAGGACCATAATGTGTAAATCAATCGCTTTCGCACACGTACATTTACGAGGAAACAAGTCTGAACTTGGTTTAGTTTAGAAGCTTGAGTGATAAAACTGGTCAAACGTTAACACTGCACCGCTGCGGAACCAACGAGCAATGTAGCAGATACCAACGATCTGACGTAATCACTAGCGTCGGCGCAAGTACATGGAGGACTTGAGATAAACAGTTCATGTGACGTCATAATACTTATTCTCACCGCAGGTTACGTTTGTTACATCACAGTTACCGGTGGCAGTAGCCAGCATAGCGCAGTAGTGCTGTTTGACTTGTATGTTGCAGCAAGTGAGCGTAGTCACTTGGATGCGGTTTAGATTAGTACTCTTGAAATGGGGAACCTGATAGTCCCATAGTAATTTGTGTATAACATTTGTTATTGCAGGTAATTTTGATGAAAATGATAACAAGAAGCGGGTTGATTCTGTTTATTTTGAAACCGAAATTAAGAGAACGGAAAGAAACAAACAATTTGTAATGAGTGAAAGCACGAAAGTAACGATAAAACGAAAGCGAGAAATCACCATCATTCATGGGCGTCTGCAGGAATTTTTCCAGGAGGAGGCATCCTCGACATTTTGTTTATCATTTTTAAATTGCTGACGATCAGTGTTCCCTCTAAGATATTTTTACACGAGCAAATATTTGTTTTAGTGAGCATGATTATTTTAGGGCTGAGTAAGTGGAGTTTTCAATGAATTACAAATTTTGTGAATTATATAATAAATATACAATCTTATCGAAATACGAACAAAATACACATTTCATTCAAATAGCTTCTTGTTCGCGTGCTTTTCCATTGCTTTGGAATGTTGCAAGTGCGCGAGAATGAGATTTCACTGCGCAACAGTTCTGGTGATCCTGAGTATTTTCGCACCTTAGAGGAAACCTTGCTGGCGATGCAATGCAAATGGGCGTTCACGAAACGCTTTATCCTTTCTATGCTACAAAGGAAATTCCCCATGTTACGGTAACAATCACAACAAAACGCTTCGTTGGCAGCAATAGCCAGGTATATTAGTATTACGATACGACAATTTGCACAGTAGGCTATCTGCAGAAATTCAACGCAGGGCTTTTCTTTTCAAGTAAGCATTGCCATGATCTGTAAAGAATGAGGCATTGGGATTGCCATGGTTTTCGACGAAATCACAAATTATGAGTTTATTTTACTTAGCAAGCAGGGCCGCAGCCAGATGATATATTCAACTGAACTAACAGCTGAACATGTTTTTGAAATTTTTTGGGGGGAATTGCCCGGTTGCTCTCCCCCTTATTGCGGGATCAGCTAACAAGACTTGTCAGAACCACTTAGAAACAGGAGCTGCAAACGTCTGGGATCTCATCCAATGCGATCAATAAAACCTTGCTTGCCTTTGGTAATTTTTTAGCAGTGAAAGCTCATCACGCACAAACGGGACAATTAACTAGACCTGTATGTTGACACGACTACGGACAAACTTACTAGAATTAGAACACCACGCAGGTTTTGCAAAATTGACCAGATGAATTATGAAAATTCGCCACAGCGAATATAGCTTTGCATTCAGTATTCACTCAGATGTCAGAACTAAACCTTAACGATTAAGACGTATTCCCACAAGCCTGCATAGATGTATGCTAACAGTAATTTTATACTGCATGAAAGGAAGCTGCACAGTGGAGTTTGACACTCAGGCACATCGGTCACACTCGCACTAATAATGGATGTTTCAAACTTGTGGAAGCATTGCTATAGACTTACTCATGCTTCTTTTCAGAAAGTATAAATGTACGGGACTTACCGCTATCAGCTTGTTACTGTCTCGCTGCATTACCTGCCAAGACGTGTGCGTTCAACAGTCTCATGCAACAAAAAACCTGCTACCGTAATATAAAGTGAACTTTTGCAGATTTGTTGCCATGGTATTTCTACGCAATAAAGACCAACAGTAGAATAATCCGCTCGCCACTTTCGCAACCCGCCTCTGCAGGCAAAGGAGGGGACATGAGTGAACTGCAATCTCATCACTGCATAACACTATAACTGTGAACCTGACTCTTGTGCAGTGTGAGTTTCATACCGGCAAAAAAACTGTCATTGCAAGAATCAAATCAATAAATCGGAATTAAGAAGCCGACTTCAGGTTTTTCCAGAAATATTTGGTTCTTAATCCCAATTTCCAGGGTTTTATATCAGGTTCCACAAACAAGGCTAGCTCATCTAATGCAACGAAGAAACGTTTTTACTAATTGTTAGCATAAGTTAATTTTTAGCATCTTTAGCGTTTAAGTAATGTGCAGTACAAAATATTTTGGCGATGATTTTCAATGAAATCAAGTGTCATGTCAATACCTCTTTAGGTCTGGTGGGGGGATGCATCCCCCCTGTGTCCGCGCCTGGAGGCCAGTTGCTCATACGTATTTCTTCTATGACTGAATTCCTCGAAAGAGACAAGTAATTAATATTTCCATATCATCCAGCGCATGATGCATGTCCAACAGTAGTGCAGTCAAGAATTTTGTTCGGGAGGGGCCAGTCAATCAGTAGCGTAGCCAGCCCGAAAATTTGGGAGGGGCCAGAAAAATTTGAGGGGTACAAACTGTTTGATTTTAGGCAAATAACACTATTTTGTTTAGGATGCCGCCTCTCGAAGCACAAAATGACTATATGTTCTAAAAATTTGGGGGGTCCATGGCCACCTAACCCCCCCTTGGCTATGCCTATGCAGTCAATGACTTCGTCAGTCACTGACGTCGTCTCGAGTCCGACTGTTCTTTTTTATATTTTCTAACAGTTGAAAAGCACCAATAAAAGTCTTAGCATGTTTGTTTCTGGGGGGAAGGGGCATGGTCTCTTCGGTCTCATTCTACTACCTATTGTACATACCAATAAGAAATAAACAATTTGTTTCGCGTTCAATGTGCATATTGAAAAAGCTAATAATTGCTTATTTCAGGCTGTTTGTTGTTCTGACGGTGTGCACTGTTGTCCAAGCGGTTACAAGTGTGATGTTTCCACTGGAACTTGTCGAAAACAAGATGCTGTTCCATGGAGTATTTATTGTAAGTAGGTACCGAAATTTTAATTGTTGTATTATAGTCTTTGATACTTTTTATTAAATGAATGATTTGATCTGCAGCTGAAAGTTTGTCCAAGTCTCAAGTCCATTCCGACAGTGAGAGTGTGATTTGTCCTGATGCACAATCAGAATGTCCGGATGGAACAACTTGCTGCAAGCTGTCATCTGGCCAATATGGATGCTGTCCATTTCCGAACGTACGTTAAAATATTGTTAAATTATACAGCCCTATTGCCTTTTTAGTAGTACTGTAGTTGTTGCCGTAACATCAGACGTTTTCAGATTTTCTCTAGTCAGTAACAGAATGGAAGCAACTTAAGTCTGCAGGTAATTCAAAGCAACGTAATTTGAGACGTAAAAATGCTGCAAACAAATCTTAACTTCCAGTGGCAGACGTTCCATAGATAACCTCAAGTGAAAGATACTGTCAGCATTACACTTATGGAGCTATAAAGATAATTCTGACTTGCACGTGGCAAACAAATTACTAAATTATTGTCACTGAATTGACCCAGAGCACGGGGTGTGTTTAAGGTGATTTGTGTATCAGATAAACAGGTCACGTTGATTGCGAGGACTAACAAATTTTCAGGATTAGTAAAGTCCGTACGAAGATCTGGCTTTGAGTACCTATCGATTAGTTTTTGGTGGATTGCATTCTATTCAGCGAAAATTTTAATTCCTGTAGTAGGTGTGTCCAATATAAGAATGGTTCCAAGAACAGCTGAATCTGCTAACTGCAGTGAATTGTTCCAGATGTGTTTGCGTATCCTTGTTGAGAATTATCTCGGATCGCATATGTTTCATGAATGCAGACGATTTTGAACATGTTCCTTTAAGTTCATTCAAATTATATCTAATACATTTCGTAGTTGTTCTGGTTGCTCTGAGTTTTATCAACGTAAGGCATGGACAGAAAGATTTTCCAAGTCATAGTTGTACTTTCTTGGTTGTTTCGGAAAAAATATTCTTGTAACGTTTGTCGAGAAATGATTGATTTACTACTAATCAGTGAAACAGTGCGGTATTCACTTCGAAGAAGGAAAGCATCTTAATGTTTTTAAATTCCTTGTGGATTGATTGGTAAGATATACAATAATTGAATGTGCGACAAAGCTGTTCACAGTGTTTCGCGCAACTGACAGTTCTTGAGTTTGAGCTTTCAAGAAATCAACCGACTGGACTCTGCTTTCCTCACTTTGCTATGATTCAAACTTTCACATATCTTTATCAAAGTAGCTAGTCTCCAAAATGGTTACAAACAAGTTAATTAGTCAAAAAGTTTTTTTTCAGCAAAGTTTTACATGACAATAAATTTGAACTTTCCCAAAAAGATTTAAGGATGCAATCGCAGAAGAGAGTATTCAATGTTTTTGCTGATGTTGACGATGCTTAGTCGTTTCTTTCAGATTTGATATTCCTGTCAAACGTATTCCTATCACAAGTTATGCAAAATTTTTATATATTGATCATTACAAATATAGATTTATATCGCCTTGAAGCAGAATTTAGCACATTCTTTATAATTGCCTGCCCAGTATGGATGTGGCTGCTTTTCCATGTCTGCAATGGCGTTTGTAAGCTTTTAATCTGCGTTTACTGTGTGCAAGCGCACGTGAGGCTGGTGTTGCGAAGCGGGAGGTTATATTCAGAGCTTGATCTGTTAAACACTCCTGGTGTGAAAGTCTGAACAAGAGACCCGGTCTAGAATCTAAAGATCACCCGAGGAAAAAGCGCAAAACGAATCTGGAACAATTTTCCAAACCAAGACAAATGGAGGCCAGTTGCTCATATGTATTTCTTCAATGATTCAATTCCTCGAAAGAGACAAGTAATTAATATTTCCATATCATCCAACGCATGATGCATGTCCAACAATAGTGCAGTCAAGAATTTTGTTCGGGAGGGGCCAGTCAATGACATCGTCAGTCACTGACGTCGTCTCGAGTCCGACTGTTCCTTTTGTTTGTTTTCTAACATTTTAAAAGCACCAATAAAAGTCTTAGCATGTTTGTTTCTGGGGGGAGGGGGCATGGTCTCTTCTGTCTCATTCTATACCTGTTGTACATACCAATAAGAAATAAACAATTTGTTTCGCGTTCAATGTGCATATTGAAAAAGCTAATAATTGCTTATTTCAGGCTGTTTGTTGTTCTGACGGTGTGCACTGTTGTCCAAGCGGTTACAAGTGTGATGTTTCCACTGGAACTTGTCAAAAACAAGATGCTATCCCATGGAGTATTAAGAGTAAGTTGTTGCAGGCGTTTTCAAAAGTTGTTTTGTGCATTGCTATTATTGTGAATGAGTAATTTTAATCTGATATGGTAATATTTGAATTGCTAAAATTATTTGCAGCTGAGAGTTTATCCAAGTCTCAAGTCCATGCTGACATTAAGAATGTGATTTGTCCTGGTGGACTATCATATTGTCCGGATGGAACAACTTGTTGCAAGCAACTATCCGGCCAATATGCATGTTGTCCATTTCCAAATGTGAGTTACCACGCATCTTAGTGGCATTCACTGTTTTTCAATGTATGTGTTCTTGGATTTCGAAATCTTTGTTATTATTTAAAACTTTTATGCTTCGGTGTTGATGTTATCATTGTAACTACAAGTATTGGGAATAATTCATTCAAGTTAATCCGCATAGTGGTGTTGCCACATTTTCATCTGTTACTAGTTGTTCGTTGCTGATTTTTGTTCGGCCGTTCGTGCACAGTGACAGTTGTTATTTTGTGGCACTACTTTTGCAAAAATCAAGGTCTGGTTTCCTGTTCCATCTGTGGTTTTCGTTTCATCCGGTTGGGTTATTGTTGGCATTGGAAGCTTCCTTAGTAGTTTGAACTGACCAACCACGTCTATCGATGACTTGGCAAACGTCCGGTTGCTTGTTCAAACAGCTTGGGCGAAAGCTTGTTTAGACCAAAGTTGAAATTACTATTGAAAAATTCTTACTTAGAAAGAAAAACTTTCGCCAAGTTTTGCAAAGTTCCGAACTTCATAATGTTTTTGCTGTTGTGCTCCATTCATGATATAAAGGGGAAATTCTATGTTGCTGATGATTATGTGGAGTTGCTTTTACACTTTTAATGTTGTATGTATGCGACTTAAGCAAGCCTGATGCATGGTGATGTTCTGGAGTTTTTATCGGTTTCATTTTGATCTTTATCCACCATGTTGGTTGGTTCTCCTTTTAATTATATCACTAAGTACGTATGTTCACTTCTGTCAACCTGCGTAGACTGTTCAGCGCAACACCGAGGCAAATGCTTGGAAAGGATTTTAGGTGTGATTTTGCTCATGTTATTCGCAGATAGTGTCGCACACCCTGTGGCGTATGGTTAGTTCGGTCTCAGCCGTTTCTCGTTCGTATTTCGAAACTTCAGGTCGAACGGTATTTCACTTTCCAGCCTAAAGTCTCTTCATTTTTTCTTTGTTAATGAGGATTCAACGCCGCAACTCAAAAAAAGATGTTGTGCATCGGAATACCTCATTCGTTGTTACAGATGCTCGCGCGAATAAGACTTGACTTATTGAACGAACGAAAGAATGAGATAAAACTGAAGATTCTGTCGGAATATTGCTAAGAGTATTGTATACTGCAAAAAGTTGGAAAGTTCCGTATAATTACTCAGGGTTTTCATTTGCATTCATAAAACTGACCTTTTTGCAGGCTGTCTGCTGCGGTGATGGCTTGCACTGTTGTCCGGGTGGGTATCAGTGTGTTCTATTTCTGGGTATTTGTTTGAAACTAAACGACGACACTCTGCAAAGGAATGAACTTGTTGAAGTGATCAGGTATTACAACACACATACACACGCGCTTGCTGTACCACGCCACTGCTTTGGTTACATTTTTCTTAACTTTTCAGAACCGCCAGTAACAGATGCAGCGCTTTTTCAAAATGCACCATCTGCCCGGACGGCTCTGAATGCCCGAATTACTATACCTGTTGCGGGATGGCTGGAGGCAACTATGGCTGCTGCAAATACAACATGGTAACATTCTTTACTGTGCATCATAAATGTCGTTCCTCGTCACATGACAGATTGGCATGGACCAGTGGTTCTTAGCCTTTTTTGTCTCAGTTACCCTTCAATAAAATTACAAAATAGATTTCACCCCCAACAATGTTTAGTGTGTCAAGGCATGACTCTTATGGAAAGGGTCCGGGGCAGGTTCTGGAAAAACGTTGTAAATAAACGCTCAGATACATTAATTTTGTGTTTACTGGAAACAATTTTAGGGTAATGCTTGTACGAAACTTACCAGTCTGAGATGAAACTTTAATAAAATGTTCTTACAAGAAAGCATAAATGCTTTCAAGAAGTTGTTCGCTGATGTTATTGAAATTCTAAAAACAATTTCATATGAACCGGCATATCACTGAACCAAGGCGCAAAACTTTTGGAAGAAAGAATACATATAACAAACAATCTCAACCAGTCAGTCACTCAGTGAGACTTTTGTGCTTGTTTTCTACGCGCAATATCTGAGATTCTGGTTGAAAGAGATAATCTCATGTCATCCTTTGGAATCAGTCGAGACCGATGTTTGTTTTATGGTCATCATTGAGGAGAATCCTGCCTCACACAGAAAAGTACTGTATTTGAGAAAGTATCAAAACTTCAGGTGTGCGCTTCGGTAGCGTTGGAAACTCTTCGCCCAAGCCACATCAACATTTAGAAAAGTCACAGTTGAAACATATGAATTTGGAATAAAGCATTGTTTAACATTGAAGATCAATCACTTCATCTTTATAAAACACTTTGAAAAGACAAACCAGTGACCTGATAAAATTTACCCATTCAGATGCGTGTTTCTAAACTATTTTCAAGTATTCTGGAACAGACATGACAAATGTTACATCACAAATGTAATCGATTGCGATTTACTTGCCACATGCTCGATTACGCTTACAAATAAACAAAATAACAATGTATTCGATTACGATTACATTGAAAGTAACCACGATTACAATCGCGATTATACTTGTCTTGAAACATTCTCAGAAAGAAAACAAAACCCATTTGCATGGTTTCACGTAAGTATGGTATGAGACAACATACGATACGAATGAATGCAATAAACGAAATTACCAATCTGTGAGGGTTAAGATCCGGAAAAAAGAAAAATCACATTAACTGTTGCCTGAGATGTATGTGCAGACAACAAACCAGTTGCGTAAGTAGAAGTTTGAGCCCGCGGGGAAAATTTAGCTGAAAGAAGGCCGCTGGCCACTGTGATGGCCCCACTACCAGCCAACATTCAGAAAAAAACATGAAAAATGATGGTGGATCCGGATGTGGATGGATATAATAAAACCCTAAATCAAAGGAAAATACTTCGCGGAGTATTGCTCACTTTAAATCAGTTTACTATGGTGTTGAAATTGGAATTTCCAAAATTCTTTTTCTGTGTCCAATGCTGTCACTGAAGTAACTTCGGTAATTTTGTAGTTGTGTACCTCATCTTTGACCTGTCAACTGTATTATGTTTCACTAGAATGTCGAAACTTCAAAACCCGAAATTCATAAAGAAAACAATTTTTTAATGTTTTTCTTTTTTTCCCACAAATTACTTTTGCACAAGAAAATGTATTTTTCCCAATACAATGTTTTTTCCCAAAACCCAACACCTTTGTCAAAAAGTTGAAACGTTTTTCCAAAAATCTGCGTTTTTTACAGACACTTGGCCGATACTTTTTGTTTTCATTGCGTCGTTACCATGCGAACCTGATAGTATAGTTTGGTGAACTGGTTTTTGAACTGACCATATTTTGAACCGATTTAAACTTTTGCAAAAGCATTTGGAAAGTCATTAAATTTTGCATAGCGAAAAGGAAGATGCAGTGGTCTCAACTTTCTTCAAACAAATTGCTCACTTGTTAATGTAGTTCGAAAGCGTTTACACATCTTCGTGCTATGACCACACGCTTGATCTTCTTGAGGTTAGGGTTACAAATATTGCTGAGGTGTTTGGAATGAGTGTGGTTGCCAATGACCAGCACGCATCTCTGAAACTGGCCGAAAAAAACATTTATCAGACACTTTGGAGCAAAAGGTACACTGAGGTTTTGAACATCATCTGTTATGACAGTTTTTAAGGTGTTTTACGGGCCCGATTCGGGTCTCTAGAATTAGAGAAAATTATCATCGGGTCTCTAGAATCAGAAATCGGGTCCCTACCAAGTACTTAAAATTTTCCTTTAAAAAAAACTGCCATCTGGCATAATATCATCAGACTGGCTGCCTGCGATGTCGCCATCTTCACTGTGGTTTGGCTCTTCTAAGGCTTTTTTGCGCATTTTCAGAGGTAGTTCTGCTAAAATATGTGTCCAACGCATCTTACTCGTCTGTTTTGGCTTTTTTGCCCAGCTCTTTGGCTAACACTTAAAATTTTGTGCTTCATGGCTTTTAAATCATGGTATTTGTCTTAATTACAAAAAAATTGTATTCTTAGATAAATAGCTTAAATTCGACTGTTAAAACCAAAAACAAATCACCAGTATAACACATAGAGATGGCACGGGTCGCTAACAGTGCAGTCTTCGGGCAGTCCGCTAAAGGTTTTGAAACAGTCCGCAAATAATCTTTTTAGCGGTGACGTCATTCCGGACCGCTGCGGTCCGCTCGCCGATTAGGCGGAATTTTTGTTTTTTGCAGAGTTTCAAAATCTAACAACGAAATTGTTTGCTGCTGTTCTTTCCATTACACCGTTCTGCTGATTTTCCGTTTCCCTTGTTTTGATGCAAATCAGTGAACCATGTTAAGAATCAATCAAAGGAACAAACACTCTCATTTATAGCGTGCAGCCAAGGTTTAGGTTTAGGATTTAAGGTAGCCCTAAAGGTACATGCGCCCCAGGTGGGAACCCCCAGTTTAAGATTAGGGGCTAGGTTTAGACTAGGGTCTAGTGCAGTGGTTCTTAACATTTTCTCCACCACGCCCCCCTTAAGCAATTTTCCTTTGTTTCACGTCCCCCTGGCTTAAAGTTCTAAAAACAAATGTATTGCTTGGTAATTTTTTTTTAATTTTAAGGTTTTGTAATTGACACGAAGTCCATAGAGTACAACCACACACAGTCTGCACAACGCAGGTTGATAATAACAGACACAACAGAACGTTTACTGAGGGTTTGGAGGCAGAACCACAGGGTTACAGACACTTAACATTATTGTTCGATAACCCGTAGCATTTGGTATAACATTACATCCAGAGTAGGACATTGAGTCCACGCCCTGTAACGTCCGGACATTCAGCCGCAAAGTAAAACACGGCTGTAGTGTTCAAAGAATAAGGACGAATATAAACAATCGGACTGCATCAAAGCGCGCAACCATACGTTGTTAGATTTTCTGCATCGTTCAAGAAAGAGGTACATATTTTTTACAATAAGGCCTCAAAGATAGGAATGTTGCATTGAACCTGATGACTACTGACCCTCGCTCGTCACGGCAGGTTGTTCAGAGCCCTGCACGCAAAATTATAGGCCACTGATTAGTGAACAATTTTTGGCCAACATGTTGCAGTGTTGCAGTTGCTTGTTTCAGATTTAAGCGAACTTTTGCAAATTCTTTGTTTTATTCACTAGGCATAGCTTTGCAACCTGACACTACTTCGCAGAGTGAATACAGATTACTCTAATTGTATATTGGTTAAAACCAGTAAACGCGTTTTCGCATAAGATTCCAGATTCTCAAATCAAAACCATTCATACGTGAAAAACATAATACGGTTAATCGCATAAAGCGAACATTCCAAAAAACTTTTATTTTTATTTGTCGACTTAAACACTTACTCCGCGCCGCTTAGTCTGAGTGAAAGACACAGTTCCGAGATTAAACAGCTGAGTGTCGCCATTGGGATGGCCAGAAAGCAAAATTACTCTTTCTTTGGCCGAGAAGTCGACATCATATGGTGGTCTGTAGCTGCCAAGCCGCGTTTAAAACCTTATTCTCACATTCAACAATAGTGTGGCTCAAGTGCAGTTGAATCGTCATAAATACACATTGTCGCATCACAGAAGAACATGGCGGGAGTACTGCAGAAAATTAGTACCATGCATGTGTACTGCCACATTGCAGAAAGTCGAATTACAGAAAGTCATAGCGGTATCCCACGCTGCGTGGAACTGTGCAAAGTGTATGCATTCATGTTTATCTGTAATTAGGCGAGCCGCTCTGCCATGCAGCCGGCTACCTTGAAATTCTATGTGCACCATGCTGTTCTCAAATGCGACAAGGGCACAGATGCTATTGTTAAAGGGACTTGGCATTCCGACTAAACAGTCCCCCTAGTTGCGCCCCTGAATGTTTGCATGCAGACTCGAACTAGGCCTGCGAAATTTCAAGATACTTAACCCCGACTTCCATCTCTGTCGGAACTAAACCAAATAACATTAGCGGCGTAAAATGAGCACTGGCGTAACGTTTGGAAGGGAAACATTCCCGGCCAAAAACTTTCCATGTTGTGGAGCATGTAAGCGTTCGCGCCCCCTGGAAATATCTTGACGCCCCCCTGGTTACGAACCACTGGTTTATTTTGTTACTAGCAAGTGTAGTGCAGCCTGGCACACACTTGTCATGTGTTAGTGTCACGTTACAGGCGGCGGACAAATAAGTTTTCAAAAGTGAAGGTCCCATAGCGGACCTATAGCCACTGCCTTAACTACGTGGTTTTAGTGTCCAAACGGCAATGAACTGAAAACCTAAGTGTGTTACTTGGCTTTTGAGGTTTCGTTATATTACGGACCGGACCGGAAAACAATTTGTGGTTTAGCATAAATGGTCCAGGTGGTTCCTTGTTACCTCCGGGCGGGCCCGTGCCATCTCTATCAACACATGCCAATCACTTGAGTATATACAGGGTGACCCAAAAAGATGTGTACCCATGAAAATTTCAATTGTGACTTTGATTAAAAAGCTATTTATTTCAAATTACAACCACACATTATTCAGTTTATGGAAGACCATTCACCAGAGTTTCAACTA
>Ga0210059_1009487_pt1 | contig 15192 bp, 8 predicted proteins | sample Ectturendosymbi2_FD_188042 | JGI IMG/M metagenome (GOLD analysis project Ga0210059, IMG submission 188042) | Ecteinascidia turbinata endosymbiont from Florida, USA - Sample 2 (SPAdes) (version 2) | ecosystem: Host-associated > Tunicates > Ascidians > Unclassified | place: Key West, Florida...
ATGAAGCATAACTCAACTGATATTAAAAATTTTCATGTAAAGAAATTTCAGCAATCAGCTCTAAATGCACCGTATTGATCCATCACCTTGCTTTTTATCGCTAAGCTCTAAATACAGCAAAATGAAGTCTGTTAAAATGTATTACCTGTAACAACGGTGCTTAATTTTTTGTAGCAAAAAAGTCACTGTTGTTGCAGCAAATTCTCCTTTAGGGGAAATGCTCGTAAATTATATTGCCTTTTTAAATTTTTCTCTAACCGCTTGGGGAGCATAGTCGAGTGCTGTAGGATATTCGCCAACACTCTTGTGTTCCTTTTATTGAGTGGGACGGAATGTTTTTGCGGACGGTTGGCAAAGTGAGTGAATTTGAGTTCGTTCGCAGTGGTCTATCTTCTGGCATCTGTTGAATGTTTGCTTGCTACAACGTTGATTGAGTGTTTTATTCTACAGTTTCCACTTACTTATAGAGTGCGTTTTTATTTAGTGTGAGGATATTCTATTATTTCCTACACCCTGCTCCAAGTTTAAACAATAGTTGTTCTCTGCACCCTGATATGGATGACGACGCGCTCAGGTCGTCTGAATGTTACAGGATCCACAATATTTCTGATCGCAAGGAAGACGAAAGTCGCAAGAAGGTTCAGACGATAGTTCGGGACACAGTATCAGCAAGCAGAACAGTACGGTGGAGTTGTTACTGGTTGTTTCAGAAAGTAAAACAAAATCAAGCACCAGGATGCCTGATCGTACCAATAGAGTTGAAGTTGCAGCTGTTGCAACGTCTCCATTGGAGTTGCGTTGAATGTGCGATTCACCACGAACGGGATGTGCGCGAAGAACAACACCCATATATATGTGGCGTGAACAAGCAATAATAGAATGATCATGACGTGTGATCTTTATTGTTGCTTGCTGTCACAGTGTGACGCTTTGCGCACATGCCGCTCAGGCTTTCCGATCACAACAAAATGATGCTGTGATCAGATGTGAAGGTCGTGGCAGTTGCAACCTTCACAAAAAGAACATGCGATCGGTGCGGTTCGTTGTGAAAAGGAGGGGATGTTGTTGCAAACCTCTCAGTTGGAGTTGCGTTGAATATGGAATTCACCACAAACGGGATGTGCGCGAAGAACAACACCCATATATACGTATATATGGCGCGAACAAGTAATAATATAGTGATCATGGCATGTGATCTCCATTGTTGCTTGCTACCACAATGTGACGCTTTGCGCACATGCCGCTCGGGCTTTCCGATCGCAGCACAGCTAGTTCGCTTCAACTCAAAGTTCCACTGGACTTTTCACAGACGAAATCTTGGCTGGTCTTGCAGAGCCAAAGGATTCGTTTCTCAGAACGTTAAAAAGTTTTCTCTAGAGCTGTAGAGTTTCTTATTCGGTATAACTGCAATATGAACTTGGCCTTGGCTACTTGCCTTTCAGAATAAAGTATTTTATTATTGCGGTGTTTTACGTGTAATCGTTTCGGACATGTAGCAAGCAACTACAGTGGTGGAACGGTGCTCAAACTGCGGTGGTGAACATAAATATACTTGGTGTAGCGCTGTTGCCCCGACGTTTCCCAACTACGGGGGCAATCACTCGGCGAAAAATCTGTCCTAGATATCAAAGCGATGCAGAAATGCTTCAACTAAAAACCGTGGCCCAGCAAAAGTATACTGTAAAATGCTAGAAATCTTTCTGTTCCGAACATGCGTTCACAGTCCGCTTTCCCTCTTCTCCCAACATTGACGGTAGAACGATCATCTCATACCAGACCCTCAGTGCTGTCCCGCTTCCTCATCCAACCAACCAGTGTCTCACTCGAACAAGATGTGCCCATTGCTACTGAACAAGAAGACCTTTCTAGCCTCCTGTTTGGTAACCCAGTAACTTGTCTTGCCGTTCTAGCAGAAGTATTCAAACAAACTATCCTGGCAAACGACAGAAACGAGACAATTGATTTTTGTCAAATCATCACCAAGGCAGCCGGTGGCAGCATGGACCTACCGGTAGATACCGATCGGTTAAATATTTTTTCTAGTTATCGATGGGTTTTACAATGGAACGCCCGATCTATATTTTTTAAATGGCCTAAATGGCCTGCATTCACCTAATGAACTTAAAGACGACACACCTGATGTTCTACGCATTTAACAATCGCATCTTGCGTCGAAATACCAACCATTTGTTCCACACTCGTGTCATCCGCAAAGGACGACTTTATTCCAGAGAATGTCTGTGGTTTAGCGGTTTGTGTAAAATTTTCACTAGATTGTTCAAAAATTAATTTTACCCTTCCATTCGGCGCCAATCTTTAAGTTCTAGGAGTTACCGTGCACGGTTTTTCTTTTTGTAACCTCTAAACCGCCCTCCAAGCATTTAACCTCCACCACCCTCGACTTCGTATGAAACTTTGCAAAAGTACTTTTTTGCGATGATTTTCACGCCCACCAGTGAATGTGGGTAAGTCAGTGCGCAAATAGAAGCGTCAGGGCATTGGTGGATGCCATGGACATACACTATTTTGTTATTTTAAATAACGCCTACCAACCCATTTTTCATTCACTGGTCGAACGATGTGGAGTCTGTTAGACTTGGTCTTTGTCTCTAGCTCATGTGCTTCCATCTGCACTTCCACCGTTATTATCGAATTCCTGGATAGTGACCTCTGTTGTCGTAACAGCTATCAATGCGACTACCACTTTGGAAGACATGCTGCTCCAAAATGAAACTTTTCCAAGTTGGTTGGCAAAAATTAAGAACCTTTTGTGATCAAACGTTGAATTCATTCTCAATCTCATCAGGTTTCTCTTACTATCACTTAAAACAATTATTCGCGAGGCTGCTCTGAAAGCTGTTCTTCAATCCAAAAAGTCTTTCAAAATTGCTGTACCCTGATGAAATAAAGAGCGTGACATTGCAGTCAAAAAAGATAGCACGCCTTAATAGAATTAAATGCACTTGGCAGTTGAATAGGGTTGCCAGATGTGTTTTGTAAAGATACCGGCCATTTTGTCAACAGTGACAGATCTAGGCTGTGTCCTAAGCGCGCATGTAATGGCACTGGATTCTCGAATAGCATTTTTTTAAAAGAACGCTTTTTTAAAAATGCATTCATTTTTGTGTTATTTTCTTTTCGATTTCAAGAAACTCCCAAAATGCTTGGTTTGAAAACTTTTAAAGGCTTTGTGAGCATAGTCATGCTAAGCATTAGCAAACTAACCTGCGTTAAATAAAAAACTATATCTGCAAGGTTTATTGTCAACAGAGGCGTTTTCTTTAACTCTCAGAAAAGAAAGCATTTTGTAAAAATTCAATTTTACATGTCGTAGCCTATATCATATCCTGAAATGAACATCTTTCCGCACAATTGTTGAATTGTTGTTTGCTTTTTACGGTAGTATACTGCCTGTATGATCACCATAATACAACTGATAAGTTCTTGCGTGCGATATTCACTTCAGTCTGCAAAAAATATTTTTAGCTCAACTGAAGTTCTTCAAGAAGTTTTTCAGTACCGTTTGGAACCCTCAGACTGGCTGAGAGATGACCTCCTGGTTGATTTCCTGGCTTTTGAGCCAATAGCCCGCTGACCATATTTTGTGTCGGTTCAATGCAGCTAACGTGTTTGCGAAAATAAAGTAGCCTACTTGCTATTATGTTTTGAAGGATTAATAATCTCTACTGCCACTGCAAACGACAAAAATCTTACCATCGAAAAAATAACAGAAATAAGGCATAGGCCAAGTTGTCGTCGTTATTAGTTAACATTGCGCATTCAGGCACAGCCTATCCGTGGCTTTGCCATTGGCGATAGTAACAATCATTAAGTCAAAAACTTTCTCCGAGAGATGAATCTTTGTACAATTAATCACATTCACAATGAAAACTGCTTTGTACATAATGAACTCAACATTGCTAAGACTTATTAAGAATACAATTTCTCAATCTCTGTTTTTTACGCTGTGGAGTGTAAGGTTTGCTAGCCTCTACAATGCTACTCTCTTCCTGTTGATTTCCATGATTTTCCTGCATTTTTCTGAAATATCCTGTAGTAGTTCAGACCACAACCCCACCCGCGCGAGTTTCACGGTTAATTGTCAAAAAATGCTCATACAGATTACGTTTAAGACGACGGAGTAGAGTAGGCATGACTAAACAAAGTAACTGGGAAAACAAAGGGTCAATGAGTATTGTTAAGTTACACGTAATACTTTGCTCCCATTTTGGACTTAAATGAACTTCGCTGAAGGAACTGCTCTGACAAGATTCACTACTAGAGTCATGATAATTTGAGAAATTCTGCCCTATAGTTCTTTCTGGAGTTACTCCAATGCATTTATTTTCAAAATACCGGCTTCAGGCACTGATTTTCAAAATACCGGCTTCTTACCGACCTCTGCTAAATTAGCAGTAAAAACAGCCAGGCCAGTGAAATACCGGCCATCTGGCAACCCTGCAGTTGAGTGATAATATTTTCAAGCGGTGCAAGGCTAGGGCAAGGAGTGAGGGTTATTCTCGAAGCAAAAACATCTTCCTGGCGACAATTTTGCACATCACTCACGTGTAACTCTAATCTCTCTAACGTTTCGAAAGTTATCAAAAGCTTTTCAGGTAACCGATCTCATCATTACATACCTACGTTAGTTGCACATGGTATTTCGGGCAAAAAAGCAACATAAATCAAAGAATTCTCGCAAACCAGTTAGCTCTTTTCAGCAGTTCTGCAAAGCCGCCGCATTTTTTCAACTCGTCCCTACAGATGAAAAACAGGCTTTTGCAACGCGCACTGTCACCATAGGCGTAGCCGGGGCTGCCAAAGGGGCCATGCCCCCCCAAATTTGTAGAAAATATAGTAATTTTGTGCTTTGAGAGGCGTTTTTCTAAGCAAAATAGTGTTATTCGCCTAAAATTAAACATTTTGCCCCTCCCAAATTTTTTGCCCCGCCCCAAACTTTGGCCTGGCTACGCCACTGACTGTTACATGCGATGCCATCTGATCCATGACTTAACCAAGCTTTTTCGCTTGACGAACTTCTCTCCGTTGTCAAAGACACAAAAAACACTACACCCGGACCAGATAACATCCGTTACGAAATGTTTAAAAATATGTCTGCAAAAACGTTGAAAATCATATTATAGTTGTTTCAACAAAATATGGTCCACCGGCAAGATTTCTTCATCATGGTTGCATTCCATTATTGTTTCATTCCCAAACTAAACAAACGTTCGCACTTGCCGTCCTACCCGCCAGTTTCCCAGACGAGCAACGTTTGCAAACTTTTCAAAAAAAATTTTGCCTCATGAACTGTTATTTAGAATACCACAACATTCTGAATTTCACACATTTACAGGTCGCATGTTTTACTTCATCAGTTCCTTTTTTCCACTGGACTTGTGTGAAGTTCGAGTTAGTTCTACCTTACCACTGACTAAACTCATGGAAAGCGGTACGCCACAAAGAAGCGTCTTTTAGCCCAATACTCTGCTCCTTAATGATCAATGTTCTCCCAAAACAAAATCACCTCTCCGGCTGCGTTATATACTATGATTTTGTTTCTGGGAATGTGAGTCGGTTTAACTTTCTTGAACCAGCTCTGCCAATTATCTTTAACAAAAAGTATGCAAATGATGTGACTGGTTTTAAAATCTGCGGTACGAAACCTGCAATATTTACAAACAAACATAATCTAGAACAGGGTTTCTCAACCGGACCCCAGTGGGTTTGTTTGAACCACGCCCACGATGAAATGCCGTTAAATCCTCTTTCTGTGCCTAAAACTTAATGCCCACCTATTGACGTCCAGTGACCATTCCGTTGTATGTCGCTAGCTGAAGATTGCTGGCAAGAGCATTTTCCTGATTTGTCCGGTTTCTGCTCCTTCAACGTGTTCACAAAGACTGAGGACTAATCGCTCTACTTTTGCCGCCGCTCCCTGTGCATCTCAAATATTCAAGCGCTGCACCTAAGCAACTTGAAATTAGTCAAGGCTGTGATTGTGACGGTCAGTCTCAGCTCATTGCAATCCATCACAAATTGGAAAAGGAGAAACCATAGCTTTACAAATTGAATTGCCCTTATCTACTCAACCCTCTCAGCCACAGGTTACGAGGTCGAATTCCTGTGTGTTACCGCCCACCAAAATGTCTCAGGAAGTGAATTAGCAGTTCAACTGGCAAAGCTCTCCACTGCAGAAGCTTCAACTGGCACATTCCAACGCGTTCTCTACAAGCATGTAAATAGTAAATACCGGGCTGAATTTCTCCCTTTGTTTAAGAAAACTGTTTCAAAGCTTGGGAAAAGCACTTTAAAACCGATTCAAAAGGCGGAGCTTACAAAGCCATTTTTTTCCACATTGTTAAAACCATCCCTGCTGGTCAAGGATTAACATTTCACCATTTTTTTGTTTACGTACAGGCCACTGCCAGCCAAACCATCATCATTTGATCTTTATTCTGATGGGCTATGTCGTGATTATTGGGCAGTTCCGGAAACTGTCGATCATTACATCGCAGTGTGCTTCAAATACCCCGAGGACCACCAACGTCTAACACACCATCGCAATGACCTGAGAGTTGATTTTCAAACACGACACACTGTCCATAGCACGTCTGCTACAAAGCATGTTGAAGCGTATGTCCGTGAACAGCCAAACATGTTTAGGGCACTTTACCTGTCATAGCTCTACAAGAACATGCTTTCGAAAATTTCCATCACAATCCGAAAAACAATAAAATTTTACTGAGGGCATTGGTAGTGAAGGCTGTTAAAGTGCCCTAGTAAGTCGTATCGTTTCTGCCAGTGAAGCAAACGTTTGGTAAGTTTTTCATTTCTTCCTTTATGTGGGCCATGTTTGTCATTTGTTAATTCTGTGTTCATTTTGTTCAGATAACCGCATCTGTGGCGGCCAAAGAACAGTGGCAGAGTCACCGCTTCTCAATTGGAAGGTTGGGTGTTCGGCTCACGGACACTGAGTGAATCGCAGTGACGCTCCTTTGGCAAGAGCGTTTATCTCAACCGACTCAGCAAGAAGCAAATTCCAGGCTTCGGCCTGCCGCTAATTGCCGCCACCCAAAATGAAAGAAATCGCACTAACACAAACGGACCTTACGTGATCTGCCTTGAAATGCACCTATTTATTGTGAACGCAGGTATTTTAAACTCAATGTTAAATAAAGAATACCAGAAATTCCGTTAAAGATAGGAACTTTTTCTCGAACCAAATTTCATTCTTAAGTTTGTTGAAGAAAGCTGTTTAAAGCATCATCTGCAAACAGCTGTCTGAAGCAGGTACAAAGGTAGATATGCATTAATGTACATACGTTTTAAAGCAGCAGAGACATCGTCACGTAGTCCATTGAAAGTCGATACAGACGACTGATCAGCAGCAATTATTTTGTCGTCAACCCAGTTTCCACAAGCGTACTGAAAGAAGTCGTTGCATGGATCAACATCCAATTTCATTGAGTTTAGTATTCGTGAAGCTGCAGAAAAAGTGGCAAAAGAAATTACAAACCGGTAATGAAAACGCACACTCTTTCGCTACACAAAAGAAACTAACCAGCGGTTACACACTGGGTCGATTGGCAAACCTCATCTTGAGTGTCAGAAGTAGGTTTGATTGTTGTGGTTTTGCCAGCAGTTGTAGTTTTGCCTGGAGTTGATTCGCATACCGTTTCTTCTGCGTGCAAAAAACATCGTACTGTTGTTTCCGTGACAGTTAATCTGATGTTTTAACAAGTCTGTGTCAATTACCATCTCCCATAGTTTGGAGCTAAGCTACCAAAGTGCTTTGAATACCTCGGCCTCTCGCTCCAAGCTTCATTCAGCTTTTGCGATTAGACAGCCGTAGTTACCACTTTCTCAGTGGAACGGTCACCGATAAATAAGCTGTGCCGTGTTAGATAGTCCAAATCAGTGGTTTAGGAGGCGGGGGTGCAAGTGCACCCACAAAAGTTTTGATTTGTTGAAAATCCGTGCAAAATCCCAGAAGATTTGGGCAAAAATGGCGCCCAACGTTGTTTGATTTCAAAAATGGCACCCAACGTATGCAGAAAAACGCATAAAGACCTTTTTTGGAGGTTATACCAAAAAAAGGTGTTCATGATCTTTGTGGGAGAAAATTTGTAAGCAAAAGTTGCACAAAAACTTTTCGGGCAAGTTTGGGAAAATTCGGGTAAAAATCCTTTGCACCCCCAAAAGTCGCTTGCTCCTACACCTATGGTCCAAATTGCCAATTTATCTTGAACTTGAACGCAGGATTCAGGTTGTCTTTCAAATAGACCATCACTAGTATTTTCTGAATACGTTTTGTTTAAATCTTAGTTCTCTGTAGTTTGTTCAAGGAATATTTCTCGCATTTTCATCACATCTTCTATTTTCACTGAAGTCACCTTTTTGTTTCGTTGAATACATTACATCCTTAGTGATGTGATGGTTATGCAGCAAACTCGTTATGCTGTACGTACCTGTGGCAAAACAGGTGATGGACATAACAAGAAAGCCCTGAAAAGCTTTCTTGCTTTTCAAGTTGCTCCAACAGATACGTGCAATAAACATATTGTGAGCTTTAATATCCCTTTGTTCGAAAGTATAATCGTATTTCCTGACAAGGATCAATTACTCAAAATGATTCGAGAAGACAAAGGGCGCTTCTTAACATCTGTCTGCAAACTACAGGGTGAAATAAATATAACCAAAACTTGTTTTTCACTCGTTAAAAGTTGCGTTTTTTCTTTGGGGCAAACCGCTCAAGCTATTGTTGGAAGCTATTGCCGGTTTGATATGTAAGGGTGATTGGCATTAAGTAGTTGATATCTTGCATGTTATGTCGTCTCTTTTGCAAATACTACATAAATAGAAATGATATTCTTCGATTATCGCTGCAGTGTTTGCAACATTCACGGAATAACTGCTACATCGCGCCACATGTTTTGATCCTGCACAGTAAAGTATGACGCAAGTAGCAAGGCAGGTGACGCAGTTTATGGGCAGTGCTGTTTGTTTAGTTAGAAGTCCAGGATAATACGAGACAAGCTCGTGCGCCACAGCAAAGCGTTAAAAGAAAAAACTGCCCGATTTTCTGCAAAACAGCGGCAACAACAAAGCGGATTGAATCTTATCAGAATCCTTTGTACCTGAAGAGTTCAATCAGCTGGACAAGCATTCGACATTAAAAGTGATTTTCTTAGAATGTCTTTTTCTTTTAAGTTATGGCTAGAGAAAGTTTTGCTAAAGTCTAATGAACTATATATTGCAATATGTGTATTGGAATTGTTCTATGGAATAGCTGCGTTTGAAATGTGCAGATATTGTTTGAGGTTTGTTCGAAAATGCTATAAACCATTATTTACGCATGCAAATTAAAAAGTGCAAAAATGAGCTGAACTTTTGCTTCCTAAAATGTTCATCAAAAAATAAAACAAAATTTAATTGCGGATATTTTTCTCACAAAAGCGATGTATGCATTAACAACACTTTGCCTCATGAAGTCTCACGTTAGCCAAGAAGATAGCTTTTGCAGGTTACCCACATCAACGTAAAATGCATCCAAAAAGATGGGCCCTCATTTTTCACACGCTGCACAATCACCAATACCACTGTTGTTGTCCCCAGCACTCTCCTGTATCTAAAAAAAGTGTTTAAAAGATATAAAAGTATTATGTGCGGTCGTGTTTAACGTTGATTGGCTGTTCCCTAGCAAGATCAGAAAGAAAACAATGTTTGAAACCTATTCCCGACCTGGTTGGAAATTCAGGTCACAAGATAGGAGTCCAACAAATAGTTTTGAAGCCAACACCACCACAAAAATTAACCAAACAAAAAATTTAATTTTTTATCAATTTATTGTTTATTTGTTGTAATTTAGGTGATCTAAATAACAAACAAGCTGAGTATTGGTTGAGAACTTGACGAATCGCATATTATTTGGGCGCTTCGTCTCCTTACGCCAATATCATATTATAATGTAAATGTTTAAACGTTGGCTTTAAAAGAGAAAGACTTGTGTTGAGTAGTGTTCTACATTAAAATCCCAGCGCTAATAACACAACTACCGTTTCAAAGCGAACAAGGTAAGTGCCCGCATTTACCGGTAATCGTGGTACCAGATAGCTCATCAGTTTCCTCAATGACTTACACATGTTGAAACATTTATTTTCAAATTTGCAATTGTACGAACAGAAGAAGTCGCTTTACTCCACAATATTTGTCCGATACATTGAGTTAGCGGCCGGAAGAAGATGACTGTGAGTTTGCAACAAAAGTAGATACTCCATTGCTGTTCTCAGACATGGCTGCTCTGTGTAGAGGTAAGAACAGGCAAACTTTTGGGGGTGCGAAGGAATTTTTCTCAAACTTGCCCGAAAATTTTTGTGCGCCAAACGTACCCCTACAAATTTTTATCGAAAGTGTCGAAACATCTGTGACCGAATTTTCTGGGATTTTGCCCGGATTTTCGTCAAATCCAAACTTTTGGGGGTGTGCTTGCACCCGGCCACCCCCAGCTCCTACACCCCCGCTCAGGGCCGGCCTTAAACCGATGCAACCGATGCAGCTGCATTGGGCCCCGCGCCTCTGGGAGCCCGGCGCCATGGTGTTTGGGTAGATTATTTATTTTGCCAGATACACCTTGCGCTTGCGAATTCAGTAGAAACGCCATATAAATTTCATTGTTAACAAAGAACGGTCTCGTCAGAACTAGCGAATTTCCTCTCGAACGTTAGCAAACGTGCTCAATTGTCGTGTTAGTGCTGTACTGCATATTTGCGCTCTACCACGATCGTAACACGGTTGATTGAACACGATGACGTCATAAATTACTGCTCAGAGGGACGCCGCGCTTAGGTCTTGCATTGCGCCCCGCATCTGCTAGGGCCGGCCCTGCCCCCGCTGTTCTAGCATTTTACATCTTGCAGTTTGCCTCAATGCTATTTGATCACTATTAAAATCAGGGCGTTACTTCCGTCAAGAAACTCATCCACGCAACTTTATGTTGCAAAATGAGGATACAAGCCTACTGCGGACTCACGAATTGCACTGGTAACAGAGCTGAAACTTGCTTTTCGTTTTGGAGACTTTTAGTAGGTTGCATCAGTTATCAATTTTCCTTTTTGCGTTCTTATTTTCACTCTACCTTTCCGTTCAAGGTTACCATCAGGCATTAAAGCAATAAACTTGAACAAAAACAAGCGAGTTATGCAAAAACAAGTGGCAAATTGAGAACTGTGCAAATGAATAAAGGGCTGGGTTGCCAGGTCCAGATGGACCGGTAATGCCAAATGACTTGTCAAAATATGCCAAATAGCTTCAAGACATGACAAACAACCAAAACAGGCTGATGGCTGTCAGTTGTCAGTTACCCGGTCGAGCAATGCCAAAAATGCAGTGCTGCTTTGGAGCTATGCTCAGAATAACTGCATAGAAATTAACAAACAAAACTGTTAATCTCCCAAGTGCCATCTCCAGTTAGAGCTGGGTCCAAGTAACAAAAATGTACTGTTTAAGTAGGGGCATCGACTCGATAACCTTCCGGTTCCTTCAATGCCCTGGCGTCCTTGCACTAATTTATGTTTTTCTTGTTGATATCGCCAAATAAAATCAACTGAACCAAGTCATAAGTAATTTCTAACAGATTACTTAAGTAACTTAAGCAATTCAAGCAAATTAGGAAAATCGGCATTTAGACTTAAAAATAGTACATTCAACCAAATAAAAATCATTGCAATTTTTAGATCACAGAATGGGCAGTTCAGACAAAATTCGCATCTGTGGGCCTCGATTCAATCTAATGCAGCTATGTCCAACCCGCGGCCCGCGGGCCGCGTGCGGCCCAGTCGAAGGTTTTGTGCGGCCCAATTTAGGTTTTCGCTGTAGTCAAAGTATCTTATATAATGACAACCTATTCTTATTTTGACAATCTTGAATCTGATATTTTTGATGCAGGTGGTCTTCAGCGCAACTTTGTCACGTCTTTTACCATTGCAGTTAGGATTTGAACGCTTTCAGTACCTTAGTTTAAACTAAATACAGTTTGCTAATATCAAAGTGAGCCTTTAATGTGCGGCCCTCGATTAATGTCATTCAGTATGCGACCCTGGTTAAGATAGTGACATAATTTTTGGCTCAGTAAGCCATTTGGGTTGGACATAGCCGATCTAATGGAATGAACTTCTAGCTCCAAATTGCAACCACGATGACAATCAACAATTGTGACTCACAAGCGCTTTGCACATGCAAAACATCTATTCACCTCAATGGTTTATTTTATCTGTGATGATGCATGCCATGTATGATATTGCGTTTACAGCAATAGATGTGGTTTCCAAAATCTTAACTTTTCTAAAACCAAACTACTTGAAATATGAAGTAATGGAAAAATTACTTAATTAAGTAATAAGTAACGGTTTTCAAATAAGTAACTGCATTACTCACTTGGAACCAGCCCTATATCCAGAAATGAAAAATTAAAAATACCTATAAGTATTTGAAACAATAAAAATACAGGTTATGAAATCACAAGCATGCACCATGTCATACTGTAGTTTTTAATTACTTTAAAGTAGGTACACAAACGTCTGATATTTAGACATGTCACACTTCCTCAAAACTACTGGAAAATGCGGTCCCAGAGGACCCACAGAAAACCATTTGGCTTTCCAAGATCAGACGGACCAAATACGCTAAATCTCTGGTTAAGATACGCCAAACATGTCAGATAGCTTGAATGAATGTCAAACAGGCCTCAAAGAATCTAAGTTTAAGCTCAAAGCAGCCAGTTTTTCAAAAAATACCAAATGCGTTTTTTTTTCTGCCAATACCACTAAAAAGGCCAAAATCATGCTAAACAGAGCATTATCATGTCAAACCACTTTAAATACGGTCAGGTTTCTGGAATTAAGCAATGAAATGCGAACATGACAACCCTGATAAAGGCACTGCGTTTGTGATGACCTGCGCGAGGTTGTAAAGTTCTTACGCGCACATGAAATAACGGCTCTAATAGCGTTGTTGATCCTACCTATTCGGTAACCGAGGCTCGCCAGACTTTATCTGGCTCGTGAATTCTGCAATTCAACGAGGGGCGTGCAGACGGGGAAAACTGGGCGACGGCCCCGGGAATGAAAGGCAGGGGGCATCCAAAAAGTGAAATTACAAAAATTACATTTTAACAAAGTGCTGTATCCAGATGCTTCTTCGCATTAAAACGAGGCTACTTACACATCCTGCAAAAATCTAAACTCTAAAGGGAATTTGCTAAAGGGTGTGTGCAAATGTATGACCTGATAGGGAGATGAAGTACTGCAGTCATCGTCTTACGATCTTACACCAGAACCGTCGCCAGAAAGTTTTCAATGGGAGGGCTTTACGTTTGTGTAGGGGGCAGGGACGTAACGAGGGGGGCAGGGGGGCATAACTCCCCGGGCGCCGAATCACCATGGGAGCGCCAAATCACTGCGGGGTGTGCTGAATGACTGCGGTGGGCGCCGGAAAGTCCCAACAATATCACAAGTACTTCTTTCAATACAGTACATTTGCTGCCGAAAGACCTCAGGTTTGAACATGGGGGCACCAAACCTGCTTCTTGTTCCGGGTGCCATGTAACCTCGTTACGTCCCTGGTAGGGGGGCTTGACATTCTGAAAATTTGACAAAACTCCACTATTTATAGTGTTTCATATTTCAATTTTGGGGGCTTGGAGCTTTGTTAGAGGGTTAAGCCCAACAAAGCTCCCACGTGGCGACGGGACTGTTTTACACCCTGCTGTATCTCTTCCACCTTTGAAGGCTAGCCGATTCCTGCAAGCCTATTGCTCAACTGCGACTTGCAGTCTTCAGAATATCTCTCGAATCTTTATAGAGCCTGGGTTCTTAAACCGGTGAACATTAAAAAATTCACAAGGGGGGCGCGAGAATGGCAGCAACATATTGCTGAAAAGTATTAATTGCATTGTTTTTATCATTTGTAAATTTATTATCATTTGTTTATAAATGTCATAATCAAGAACAAAGAGGACAGTACAGTGAACAAAAACCGAGACCACTTGAACTTGTTTGTTCAAAGATGGACTCTTTATTTTGGCGATGGCTTATATTACTAGATATAACTAAAGTAGAACAGATAACGACACGCTCACGCCTCAAACATCGGCAGGTATAATGAGGTCACACTTCCACTCAAGCGCGCACGACCACGCCGCACATACAGTATATACACACGGGGTCATGCACTAGTCTAGTACCATGCAGGAATATCATCAAGATCCCCTTTTCATTGGGACGTGATCGGTTTTGCACAGAGCTTAGTAACACACATAATCTCGTAATCGTTCCGGTGGTCTGCGGGATCGCGGAGGTCTCGCAGGGGTATCTGTGTGGTTGACGGTGGGCGGTGCACTCTGTCTTGCAACGACCCTAGTGTGGGAGAAGTTCTTTTTTGCCTTTGTTGCTGCACTTTTATCGAATATTTCGTCAAAATAAGATTTTATTTAAATGTGTCATCATGTATTAACCTAGGAAATATCAAAGACCAGTGACGCTCCGTGAGAAGTTCTAAGTCAGCAATTTTGTGGCCTGAATTTCGACAATCATGCCCACGGAGGCGCTCAGTTTTTACGTCAACTTTGCATAACACAAATGTCGCCCCAGTGACTGAAATGTTCACAATTATTATAACCAACATAGAGTCCTCAACGCTGTTGCACGGTTTCAGTTAAAATTTTACAAAAGTAGTCAGCATTTTTTTAAATATCCCACAAATAAAATTCATCATAACTACCTTCAGAACCACACCAAATCAATTTCAGCATGAAGTTTGTCAAAGCAACACAACTCAAGCATTTTCCTGAACATCAGATCTGTTTTCGTAACAACATAATACTGCATAAGTTTCATCGCCAGGGCTGTCGCCAGCGAGGGGGGCAGTGTTGCCCGCCCCCCCTCCACACTAGAAATCGGTGCCCCCCCATTTCACTTTTGGTCCACCGGTTGCTGCATATATCCAATACTGTATTTTAAAAATGTGGCCCCCCCGTTCTGGTTTTTGGCCCCTCCTTCTGGTTTTTGGCCCCCCATGCTGCTAAATTCTGGCGACGGGCCTGTTCATCGCCGCTCTGCATGCGCAGTAACACACTGCATGTACTGTGAACGCTGAATTTCTGTCCCATTGTGATTTGTGACGAAACAATGGAAT
>Ga0210059_1009488_pt1 | contig 15191 bp, 7 predicted proteins | sample Ectturendosymbi2_FD_188042 | JGI IMG/M metagenome (GOLD analysis project Ga0210059, IMG submission 188042) | Ecteinascidia turbinata endosymbiont from Florida, USA - Sample 2 (SPAdes) (version 2) | ecosystem: Host-associated > Tunicates > Ascidians > Unclassified | place: Key West, Florida...
AGTGTCCGTTTGATCGATGGCGTGCCAAGCCACAACGCTTGCGCATTTTACCTAGACTAGACCAAGTTAGTAATTATTGCCCTACTCCGCAGTAGTGCTGTAACAAGTGTTATGTTTTAGCTAACAATAGTGTTAAGAATGTGTCTGTAACCCTATGGTTCTGTCTTCAATGCAGTTGCAAAAAGTGTCTGTAACCCTATGATTTCGCCGGCTTCAATGCCTTGTACTACGTTCTGTATTGTCTGATTTTATCAACCTGCGTTCTGCAGAGTGTGTGTGTTCATACTATGGACTTCGTGTCTGCTCACAAACAAATAAATTAAACTGGAACTCTGCAAAACTCAACTGCTAACCAATCTAACGCCTCACAATGGCCAGAAAGCACATTAAAGCCAGCATACACTCCCGTAAAGATAAACAACAGTGCTGGCAACAAGCAGCATGGTTTATGAGTCAGTGCGTGACATTTTGTGAAGTCTAGAAAGCACATGGCAACATGGTAAACTTCAATAAATTTTTGGCTTGGCTAGATTAAAATTAAGTCTCTCTCTTGCTTCAGCACAAATCAAACACTTGTGTAAAGACAAAAAATTAGACTGGGGTACAACGAAACATGTATTCTGTTTTTCCATTCTTCTGCCAACCACAGTTTTCTTTGGCATACAGTTCCTGAGTTCTTTCTTGTTTGTCTTGTAGGTCTTTCCCCAACTGTTCTCTTGCTTTAGTAAATGCCAGCATTTGTGGAAAGCAATAGCAGTAGGGACTGACTTCTCAGATCCAAAACAATAATAAAACAAGCTCTAGCTGGGCAGCAAGCTCGTGATGAATCTGCCTGATGCAAACTTGCACATACCTGTCTTTCAATAGTTGTAAGCCACAATAGTGACGTACACAAGTGAATACATTACAATTTATTTCACAGGGAAACTAGTTTCATGTAGTTAACACATCTTCAGTCCTTATTCAAACAGTTCAGGCAGTAATAAAACCTTTATGGGGTACACAGGTCTGCCAAGAGTTGTTGCACATGTGAAGTTGTTTGCCCATTGCATAGTTTGGGCGATTCCACAATATACACATACACACATACTTAAATATAGGTTGCCATTGTGTATCCACCATGGTCCAGCTTACCAAATAGACATTCTAAATTTTAGCTGAGGGCACCATTCCAAAGTAAATAATTTTCTGTGTCAAGCATGTGCACATAAAAGCTTGAATGCATTTAGGGGAGTTATTTGGGACACCAAAGATGCTTCTACTCTTCAAATCCACAAAATGAGACAAAAAGGATAGCCCTGTCAAAGATAAATTATAGGATATGACAGCTAGAAAAAAGTAAGCCTGGTAGAACCAAGGGGTGACATATGCTAAACAAAGAAGACAACTTACATATCTGGTATTAGAAAAAATGTGATTTTTCTTTGCTTATGCAAAATACAGAAGTGTGAAGGTGTGCTGCCCCAGCAGTATAAACAACTAGATGAAAATAGGGAAAAAATTCAGATATAGGCTGGACTCTAATTACTGGTAAGAAAAGTATTAGCAGAATATCAGACCATTAGGTACATCTATATCAAAATATATCATGGGATGCCAGCATCCTTTAAAAACCACAGCTGTATATAGCAACAGCAGCAACCATAAAAAGGAATCTTTTACAAATCACAAAGACAACTTATCGATTAGTTTCTTTGCTTGAATTTCATGCATGCTACAGAACTTAAGTCCACCAGCCTCATTCTGCTTAAATGTTTGTAAAATTGTAATGCTTTGAAGCAAACATGCCAGAAGTAACTCATGACTGCAACCAATGCACATTTATGCCTTAAAACTAGTAACAAATAAGAAGTAATAACATACTTCAACTAAAATGGAGCTCTTGCCATCAACATGATTGTTTGCAATGCTGAGCTCTGCAGGAGAAGAACCAATGAAGACAACTACAAGAACTTGTGGAGCTGTGATAATCTGAATAGACAGCAATGTATATCAGAAATTAGACAAGAAAATATAACAGCTAAATGCAAAAACTCATGTTCATCACAGGCACAAATTTGCAGTATGACTTATTTGTATAACAATTTATCTACTTTTTTATAGTAGGTAAATTGTATTTATAGAAATCATTTTATAAAAATAATATCCTTTGCTATATCCAGAATCTGGGTTTTTTGCTGAGACACTTTAGTCACTTATACCATTGTAGTATTGAAACTCGCCATAACACTAATCATTGGTCTATATTTCTGACCGAATTGACTTAACTTTTTTCGGTCTTTTAAAAAATGTCAGTCTATGACCGAAAAAATCTTAGTCCAGAAGTGCTTCGTAGAAATATAGCAGTTCATTTACCTTTTTCATCTTTTTAATCACGTAGTATAGTTATGGCTATATATATCAGTAGAAAAATAAAATACGTAAAAACTAACACTGGCCTTATAGGACTGAAAGTTATATACCCTACTTCTATCATAACAACTAATTTCGCATACTTTTTCATAATGCATTTTAGTCTGCAACCCTAGCTGGTTTTCTATGTAATCAAAACGAGTCAAACAATAAAATGACATAGAAGTATTATCAACAACCAAAGCAACAAACTAAAAGTTTAGCACCTACATTTGCTTTGGCTGGTAATTTGATTATTAGACTGTTCAGCTTATAATTTGATGTTCTAACAACTTGTCTTTTTTTCGTAAAAAATTTTTAAAAATCTTTTCATTATAAAAAATATTTCCATTGTAAAATCACTTCAAACATACTAATAATGGTTATTGAATGATGCATAAATTATGCAAACATGAGCAAACCTACACTAATTTGTGCATACATCTAAACACACAAGCACAAATATGCAAGAAGATGACATGATCCATAACTTCATAAATAAATGCTCATAATAACAAAACAGCATTTCTACATGAAACAAATAAATTTATTACAACACAAAATCATATACACTACCGTGTAGATATAGTGCACCAGTGCCAACCAAATCTGACATTTGGAAAAAGTTCCAACAGAACTAGAAAAAGCATCATCTATATCCGTAAATGTATGCATAGAATTCTAGCTGCACATGTGCTCTGCTTTAACACCAGATCTGCAACCAATGCACTCAAATCAAAACACCTTGATGTTGTACCAAGTTTCAGTATTCGCATATGAAGATACTAAATTTGTTTTGCCTATAACAACAAAGTATGCTAAAATGTAAAGAAACAAGCATTTCAAGCAACCAGCACAAGCATTGCCACAATAGTCTTGCAACATTTTTTCATGTGAAGAGAAAAATCTTTAACATGCCACAAAGTAAAAATATGAAAACTTCAAGACTATTTCCAGAATAGCGCAATAAGATGCCTGACAAACAAAGTGAAAAAATAATGCTAGAAAAAATAAATCACTTTAGATATGGCAATATTTGCTATACTGTGATTAGACCGAGGTTGCTGCATCAAATCCAGTCAACTGACAGTGAATGTCAGGTGCCGAACAACGCCACAGTACATAACAAACCAATAAGGGAGATAAAAAGCTTAACATTACTGATACACAAACACTATCCCACAACACTGATTGTGGTATCCTGATAAAATGACCACATCACATGTTTAATGACAAAAATTATTAGCCAATTTCAAAAACTTGAACTATTACTGTAATATACAATGTCAACAAAAGGTCAGTTAACATACACATATAATACAAAGAACACATAATGCTTTTCTACAAACTAGACAAAAAGTACCTCTTTAGCAGCAACTTGAAGCATTACAAGACTTAATTTTAAACATCAAAACGTCAGAAGCCTGGAAAATGTGGAAAAACATGCTTAAACCCAATAATTTGATATGTAATAATGAACATTTAAAAACGATCTAAACATTGTAGAAGCATAAATAGCTCAATCAAGAAATTCATGGTTCATAGTGTAAACAAATACTTACTTGAAACAAAGTTAATTTGATGTTAAAATTTATATAAGAACATAATATTAATTTAAAGATACAAACAAATTACACAGTATCTTATTTTTAGAAGAAAAGATATGTTAATGCATGGACAAAAAGCACTTGTGTCAAATCGTGATTGGCCATATAGCAAAGGCTAAGTAATTTAACTTATTAACTGGCATTTTCTTTGGTAAAATTAGTTGTTTTAAATGTCTATACACTCAAGTCAGTAGCAAAACCATGCAAGTTTATTAATTTAAAAAAAAACAAAATGCAACTTCAAAGGCTATTGGTAATGTAGCATACACCTGCTAATTAGGAAGGTAAAAATATTCATTACTAGGCTGTTAAACTTAGATACCACTAACAATTTTCTGGTACCCCATAAATACATGTAAACTGAGCATGAGTTACATAGCACACTGGTCATTCCGAAGCGCTGTAGATGGACAAACATTTTAAAAGATAAAACAAACATGTATAACATTGAACTGACATTCATCAATATCACAAAAAAGAGTTAAAAGTGCAAGGAAAGCTTGACATGACATTGGGGACTACACAGAGCCAAGCTTTAGATTATCTTCCCCAACACAAAAACTGCTAACAAGAAAACTGCAAAATTTTAGGAAATGTGAACAAAACAACTTAACATAGTAGTTAAAAACACTATGGAGAAGCAGATTAACATGCAGCATTGCATAACTTTTCCATTAAGCTACACACCAAAGCAGCTTGAGGGGTGTGAATCACCATGTTTATTTTCTGATCAACTGTGCATAAATGAAACAGATTTTCCTTATCATTTAGCTTCCATTCTAAGGAGTGATAACTGAGTGACACCAAAAGTGCTTTGTTCTCAACTTTTATAAAATGAATACCTCTGTGGTTCACCCCAATATAAAGTGGAACAATTCGTTGAATTCGCTCAGCACCAAGATTTCGTGTTGCATATGCATAACCGTAAAAAAATGCAGAACCATATGCTGGAATTTGAGTCCAGCAGTATCTCAAGTAAAGTAACTGCAACTCTGAAATTTCACCTGGACCTTGTTCACTAATTTCTTTGTACTGGGTCAAAAGTTTATGCACCCACCCATAGGCACGAGTCCGTATGTTTCCAGGGATAACATGAGAAGCAACATCATCAGACACAAATGAAAGTTTGTGTCTTTTAGAGTCATATGGTCCGTGCAATATTCTCATGACAATTGATGCCATAGCCAATGTAACTTCTTCAGTACTTGGATAAAGACCTCTTAAAACCTGAGCTACAGCCTCTTCATATAAAAGCCTGATAGACATAATGTCTGTAACCCCTTCCTCAATGTTTGGAAGCAACAATGCATCACGTTTCAAAACAATGCGAGGTTTTTCCTTAACACATGCCTCTAAGGAAACACCACTCAAGCTGATTAGGATTTCAGGCCATTTGAGTATTTCACGAAGCAAACTGTGCTCTTGCTTTAATTGTAAGTGTAAGCTGCTGGAAGTTATCCACAAAGCAAAGTATTGCTTAGAAATTGCTGGAAGATGTAAATTGTCTAGTACATCTTTTGCCCGTGTGTTGCTTCCATGTTTCAATTCCAACACTTTTTCTGAACCATCCATTTTAAGCACAGTAAGTTTCTGATAAGGTTTATGATTGAGCTCCTTCAGTGACTGAACACATTTCACCCAGTCTTTTGATCTAATTTGTTCACAACACTCAATAACTGATCTGACTTGCTTATCTTTTGCATGTCTGTCAATGAAAGGATGGTCACATAATAATTTGACAATTTGAACATGGCCACACCCAGCAGCCAAATGGAGCAGGCTTGTCTTGTTTTTATTGCACAAATTAGGGTCACAATTCCATTCTTCTAACAGAACTTTTACAGTTTCTACTCTGCCATACCAACAGGCATAATGTACAGGTGCCCAACCTTCATGATCCCATGCCTCCACTCTGCTTGAATCAGTTTGAAGATGTTGCTGTAGTGATGGTATGTCTCCATCAGCAGCAGCTCTATGCAAAGGAAATTCTTCAACCCAACTAAGTTCTCCAAGTTCTTCTGCAGGTTGATCACCTTTGAACCATTCTTCTCGATCAGGAACTTTGATGTTTTCATAGCTGGGCTCTGCTTGCCGAAAGAATGGATTTGTCACAAGCATTTCTACTTGATTGTATGGTGCTGAGTCTGTTCCATACAAAGCATTATAAACCACATAGTCACATTTATCTAAATTTTTCATTTTTTCCATCACATCCTCTGGTGTGAGGTTGTTTTCCAAAAGAAACCATCCTTGGTTCTGTTCAGCAGCATAAGCAGGGTTTGTGACATTTTCTTGTATTCTCTCTAATGCTGAAGGCCGAAAAAGAGCAGTGAGAGCACTAGGTCGCAAAAATTGTTTTTTATACCATTGACTTACAAGCTCAACCAATTGCTTTGTTTCTGAAGGATATGGATTTTCTCCCTGGGTAACATCAACTAAAGCTTTGTGCAGCAGAACAAACCGTAATTTTTTCTCAGAAAGAGCTACACTTTGAAGCAACAAATCAATATCCTGTCTCACAAGTATTGGGACAACATATAATGCAATATTATGAGGAGTTCCATCAACATAAACTTGCCTTGCTGCTGCATGAATGATGCGCTTAGATTTCAAAGCAGGTGATGCCTGGTCAGATTTTAGTAATAGCTGACATATATAATCAGCAACAACTTTTTTTTTAAGAAGTTTTTGCATTTTTGAGAAATCCCCAGGTATATAAAAAACAGCATGTTTTTGATTCAACTTTTCTTTGCCACTCTGACTAGAGCAATCCTTCACAGCCAGCAAAACTTCACAGTCGTTGCGTTTATAAGCTAAAGCAACATCTTTTGTCACTGTCAATTGTTTATCATGTTGTCTCATCAGTGCAACAAACATCTTCAAACAACCAAACCTTCACACTACATTATAACAACACCTCCAGCAACTTATCTAATAACTAGATCTGTATAAAATAAAAACATGCAAACTGAGCAAAAGTTAATCATTTTGCATTCTTGTAGTAACCTTTATAAATTGGCCCACATGTTCAAGCCAAGCATGTAAATAAATGCAAAAAATAAGGTAAATTATTTTATTGAATGGATATACAATTGTGTTCAAAAGTTTAAGACCACCCAATAATTTTCATTCTAGTTGCATTTTGATTCTTGACGACTTGTTTGTTTTTTTGACATTTCTACTTCATCTTCTGAGTATTTATCGATTTTTGATTATAAACACATAACACACCGTATTTTTTTTTTAAATATGAATAATTTTATTTTTTAAATAGTTTGTATGACCTCCCCTATTTTTTGCTACTGCATCCATTATGCAAGGCATGCTATCTGCAAGATTGCAGCAGAACTCTGAGGGGATTTTTCAAGTAAACAATTTTTATTGTTGATTTTAGTGATTCTACGCTGGTAGGATGATGATCTGTCACTACTTTTTTATCACTGCACAAATTTTTTATCGAATTTGAATCAGGACTGTTTCCTTGCAAGTCCATGACATCACCGTTTTTCTCCTGAAGAAAGTTTTTAACTGGTTTTGACCTACAGCTTGGAGTGTTATCGACATCTTACATGAAAACATTGCAATTTATACATCACCGTGTGAATAAATAACTTGCCTTTGGGGAGATCAAAACACTGGGTGCCATTCGTGTATACCTGGTTGGAGGAAATATAGACAGCTATACAATTTGTAGACATTGATCGCCACTTGCCAGACCATTATGCTTGGAGAGTGTTTCATGTTTTGGACTATGTAACAACCTTCATATCTGACACCAACTGGGTCTTCTAACAAAATGCTTGCAAGATGGAAAATAATAATTTCCTTCCGTTTTCAGCAGTCAAACCAAGGTGAGCTTTTGCAAAAACACATCTTTTAGCTTTCATGGAACATGTAAGCCCAGGATTTCTGAGAAGTTTATAGGTTTTGAGCCCAAATTCATCACTCAAACAATGTTTTATGGTAGATATACTGGCATCTGCGTAACAAAGCTTTTCGAATCTTTTTGCTTGAAGTCAAAGGGGAGTGCACTACCATCCTCTTCTTCATATGATCATCTCTTTGGCTAGTAACCTTGGGCCTACCAGCTCTGTGCAAAACCTGAAAAACATTTTGAATCTGACAATCGCCTGATGGATTACAGTCTTGCTAAACTTCAGTTTTTTTACATTCGTTTATCTGAATACTCCTTTCCATGCATGGTAACAATTTTTGACCTCTCCACAACACATAATCCCCTTTTTCACCTGTCTTAAGCAGCAAAACTTAAGAGAAATTTCTTGCAATTCCAAGGACAACGGGTTAATTCACAGTATATTTAAAAGCTCAACTGGTGTATTTTTTGACGGTTGGTTGGCAGATGGCATGTCACTCTTGTTTTTTTACCCTGATGAAGTTGACTTTAAATTCAATAAAATGTTGGCAGTGTCCATTTTACATTTATCTGTTTACGATTTTCTGATATACCAGTTGAGATTGAGAGAAACTTGAATAATTTTGCTTCCAAGAGAAGCAGTTCATTAAAAAGCTCATTCATAAAGGTTGTAACTGAATCATCTTTTATGCAAAACTCTTTTTGAAACATTAAAGATAATGCATGATAACATTTATAACAATTTTCCCAATTTATTGTAAAAACCAAATTTTAGGCACGTGGTCCCAAACTTGCTCACATCACTTTAATCTTATGTGCACTGAGTCAACATTCAGTTGCCCACATAAAGAAGTTTTTATCCCACACCCACCCTGCATTAAGTTCAACTTGCGCCTCCTCACACCTGCGTGCATAGCTCTGCGGCTTCTTGCACACACCTGCAAATGTGGGTACCTAGAACCTGTGCCAGTTAACCTGCCTTGCACAGGACTTTCATCTATGACATATGGTGAAAGCCATTTCAAATAGTACAGATGATGAGGAAATACCACAGTTATCCATAGACCAGGATGACACACCATATTTGCCTACATACATTACATAGACAGCAGAGGACAGAGTAATCAACGGCTGCCAAGAAGATAGAAGACATCGGTGGTAATCATATCAGCCAGTCAGATATTTCAGATATTGCAACAGGTTACAACAAGCAACAGAATAATTCAATAATGCGGAGGATAATTGAAAAGCAAAGGTAATTGGCAATGTCATACTATACGTGTCCGCTTGTTGCTTTATGTGAATTAAGCAATAACTGTAGGCTTATAATATAACCAAATCACCATCCATTAACAATTTTTTCTAACACATGAAAAGAAACTGGTACCCAAACAAAAAATTTACACAAAAGAGAGCATGCAAGAGAAACATGGTGATAAAAACATTTACAAAAACAATATAATAAAGGGCAAAGAATATTACACATAAAAAACGTACATAAAACAGTTGTTTTATAGTACATACACAATAGACATCAACATAACACAGATGATGGTGGGCAAGCAATGGGTGAAGAGTTGAGGCATGTACAGATGAGTAGGTGAAGCAAGCACATGTGAGGTGTGTTTTAAAAGTAATGAGACTGTGCGCATAAATCTTTTATTCCAAATACAAGTTGTAAACTGCAACATATCGCCTTCAAAGTGATCCCCTTCATATTTTACGCACTTTGGCATCCTCCTCTGCCATGCTTCCATGTACTCCTGGAAAGACCTGTCCAGGATCACTCGGAGCTCCTTCGTCACGGCTATTTTAATGGCTTCTACGTCAGGAAAACATATTCCTTTCATGATTCCCTTGAGCTTAGGGAACAGGAAAAAATCACAGGGAGTCAGGTCTGGTAAGTATGGAGGTTTCTCCAGCACAGCAATGTTATTTTTGGCAAGTAATTCCTGGATGCTCAGCGCATGTGCACCAGAGCATTGTCATGGTGAAGTAGCCATGATTTTTTTATGCATTTGTCACATCTTCTCTTGCACTCACCACATTTAAAGTCGCAATGCGTCCCTGTAAATGTGCTGGTTGATGGTCTGGTCCTGTGATAAGAATTCTGTGTGCACAATGCCCCTCACATCAAAGAAAGCAATCAACATCACCTTGATTTTTGACTTGGCCATCCTCACTTTCTTCGGCCTTGATGATGTTAGACTTTTCCACTGAAGACTCTGGTACTTGGTCTCCGGATCGTACTCAATGATCTATGACTCGTCACCTGTGCTCCAGCAAGTTCAATTCGGTTTTGAGTTGTTCCAGGATGTCATAACATACCTGCACACGCTGCTCTTCCTGCTTTTCTTTCAGCAACTTCAGAACCATTTTTGCACAGATCTTCCTCATCCCCAGATCTTTCATTACAATGATTGTCCACACCCTTTCACAGTTCATATCCAACTCATTTGCAATCATTCTAACTGTCAGGCGGCGATCACCGACCATGCACCTTCTAGTGAACAAGCTCGACATTTTCTTCGGTCCTCCTTGTGGCAGGTCTCCCGCTTCTGGCGTCATCTTCGACATCCTCCCTTTCCTCCATCTCCTGTGCCACTTGAAAGCCCGAGCTCTCGACATCATGCCATCCCCATACACATCCTGCAGTAATCTGAGTGCTTCTGTTAGAGTTTTTCCAAGCCAAACAAGAAATTTCAAATTGGTTTGTTGTTCAGTATTCATTGTGTTACAGCAAAAATTGTAGGCAAAATTTTTCACATTTGATCAACACTAAACTAACATTAAATAAAAGCTTGCAGAAGAACGTACAGTTAACACAGAAAGCTGAAACTGCAGTTGAAAACTCATGAGAGGTTGACCTTACATTGTAACGTGCAGCGCTAATTCCGAATGGACACATAACTCATGCAGCACATACAATCCCATTATTTTTTAAACATACCTCATGGGTGAAGGAAGTAAACAACAATAAGGGTTGTGAGGCAGAGAGCAATGCATTCAGAACACAACATTTCATTACAAAAACAAATACTATAGCAAGACCAGAAAACAATCAAAGTACTGACTAATCAGCCACTTCACATGATACAGTTCGAATAAAACGTTCAGTTTGTCTCTCAAGCAACACTGACGTCATAGCGTAGCAGATGTGTTGGAGGTCTGCTGTGTCAAAGGTTTTCGATTCGGCTCTCACCTTGGGTACTTTCATTTTGGTAGTAGCGGTTGCATGTTTTAATTCATGAGACCACTTTTTCTTTTCTTTTTTCAAAAGTTTCCAAACTTTCGGTTTATGGCTTAGGATTAGGGGTTAGCGTTAGCTTAGTGTTAGGTTAGCATTAGGGCTATGATTAAGGTTAAGGTTAGGTTTACCTTTTACATTTAGTATGTTTCCACCAACCTACTGCACTCTCGTTGTGCGCTACTGTAATGTTGCAGATGTTGGATTAATAAGGTTTCAAATATAAAGAAGGTCCACAGGCACACCTGCAGCCACTGCCAACAATCAAATGTTAATACATTAAGAAAGTGGCTATGAAACCATCCATGGATCTTCTCATTTCAAAGCTTATTCCACCATATCGCCTCACATGACATGTTTCGAATAAAGCGGTCAGTTTGTCACTCAAGCGGTATTGGCCTATAGCATAATCATAATGGATAAATAGGTTTCAAGTCTGCCATGCCAGTGGGTTCGCCTCTGAACTTGGTGCCTTGCGTTTTTGTAATACTAATAGTGACTGCTTGCACGTTTTAATCCATGGGACTAGTTTTTCTTTACTTCTTCAAAACTTTCCAAACTTTTGCTTTAGGGGTTAGGTTTACGGGCTAGCGTTAGGTTAGTGCTGGGTTAGCTTAGCATTAGCTTAGGGTTATGTTAGGGCTAGGTTAGGGTTAGGTTATCTTAGCATTAGCACTACAGTTAAGTTATAGGGTTATGTTAGGGTTAGGTTAGGGCTATTGAATGTTAGGGTTTTTAGGTCAGGGTTAGGTTTACCTTTCGTGTTATCTATGTTTCTACCAAGCCCACTGCATTCTCCTCGTGTGTTACTGTCACGTTAGAGGAGATGGTCGAATAAGGTTTCAAGGACGGTTCTGTAGCCACTGCCATTACAGTTTCCTCCAATTCCACCTCCACCGCAATCCCAGTCCCACATGCGCTAATTTTGCGGCAAGTAGGAGTAGTGTTTGTTGTGGTTAATCGCGCGATTGGTGATGCATAACGAAACAACACATCAGCGAAGAAGCCAAAAATAGTCCAGAGCAGAGCCGGTGTCAAGCGAAATTTCTGAGCTGACTCTGTGAAATTTCTGACCTGTTATTGTTTTTCAGTTATTTTGCTTCTCAGAATAAAGAAATAAGGTCTGGCAATTACTTTTTTTATGTGTGTTGTGTAAATTAAAACATTCTGATTTTTTAAATTGAAACAAAAATTTCAGTGTCGCCCAGTGCCTAAAATTCGGTGATACTGGGCTGAAAATTTTTACAACTGGGCGGAAGTATAAAAAATACTAAAAAATTAAAAAGTCTGCTTACAAACTTATTACATTGCGGGCCACTTAAAACAACCTCGTGTGCCGCATGCGGGCCGCCTGTTGGGCAGCCTTGCTGTACAGTAAAGCTTATGTAACGATTTGCTTGTTATTGATTGCGCAGTCCTTTATGACAGGGACTCCAAACTTTTTTGTCCTAGGGCCATATAAGCTATTAAATCAGAGTTCGAGGGCCAGACATCTTACGTAATGTGATTGTTTCGGGCACAGGCGCAAAACGGGCGTTCCCCCGTGGAAATTGGGTCAAAGAAACAAACATTTCTAGAAAACCTGAAGTCATCAGTTTAATTCCAATTAATTAATTCAATCCTTGCAATGACAGTTTATTTGCCCGTATGACACACTGTAGCAACTGCACAAGAGCCAGGTTCACTATTCTGGTGTCATGCGCAGTGATGAGCTTGGAGTTCACTCATGTCCGTGCACTTCCCTGCAGTGGCAGATTGCGAAACTTCCTAGCGCGTTGTTCAACTGTTAGTCTTTATTGTGTAACAATAAAATGGCAACAAATCTTCTAATGTTCACTGAAAGTTACGATATTGCGCGTTTTGCCGCAAGTGACTGATGAACGCAGACATTTTGGCAGTTAATGCAGCGAGACAGCGACTGCTAAGAGGTAAGCCACATAGTTTTATACTGTGTGAAAAGAAGCATGAGTATGTTTATTTGCATTGCATCGTCAGAAAACTGAAAAGGATAAGCAAAATATCGACGTTGCCGTGAAAAACGACTTTGCCGTGAATAAGTGAAAAATTTGCTGCAGACGCCTATGTCCTTCAGGATAGGGTATTTTTACCAAATCAAGAAATTTTCGTAAAAATAGTATTTTTCGTTATTGACAAAATGGATTTGCGGGCCGCAGCTTGGAGACCCTGCTTTATGCCATTCTCAAGTCAAACCTGTCACGGCTCAATGATTGGCCGCTTAACGTAAGTGCGTTCCTATTCGGACATAAAGATTTTTGTGGTTGCTCCACGTAGCCGAGCTTACACTTCAACTGTAAAGAAAACTTGCAACTGTCGCTAGACGAACAAAATATTCTGCGAGGACCGACAAAAAGCGTCGCTATAGGTGAAATGACAATATAGCCGAAGTCATTATGGCCGAACTAGGGCTGTGGAGTCGGAAGTCCCGTCATCCAACTCCGACTCCGACTCCGACTCCTGGCAATTTCGATTATCCGACTCCGACTCCAACTCCGACTCCGACTCCGGGCCGACTCCGACCTCCAGCTGTATTAGTTACTTACTTAAAGTGATAATTCTTTTCAGATGAATTCATAAACCCCACTTGCACTTTCCAGGAATACGGAAACTTATTTTAAAATGTAAATGCACGTTCATCTCTCACTTTTGCAAAATACGATCAAGCAGAAGTTAGTCTTTTAATTTCCAGAAAAAAAGTACTCATCTAAAAAAACACAATTAAAATTATAAGAGAAGACTGATAAATAATCGATTTTAAAGCGGATACCTTACAAACGATATCAGTAAACAAGTAAAATTGAAAAATGTATGCATTCTACCGGTGAGCATGTGCACATATTGCGCAACGCGGTTCATAAACGCGCTCGGGCATACTCTCTCAAATGAATTCATTGACACAACTTTTTACGATCGAACGCTATCAAGCTTCAGCTCTGTTGAACTCACATGTGTCGCTATATTTTTCCTTAGATGGCCAAATGAACATGTTACAAGTAAGCTCTTATACAGGTCAAAATCCACGAACTACCAACCAAGAAAGTAAAACAAATTAGTTTAAGTTTTAGCTTAACCACTTGGGAGCATTCACTTTTCTCTTCGTTATCTAAACACTTCATACTACCCTGCTTTCACTTAGGTATAACAAACTTGCAAGGTTTGAGAATTAGTCAACATGGATTTTTTAACACAAAAATGTTGCGATAGAACTTCCAAGCGAATACGATTGGAATTGTACGACAAAAGAACCGAAATTCATTTGCGCGTTTTAAGGAATATTGGTTTGTTTTAAGAAACTTATTTGTCTGTTTAACGTTTTAAAGAAGTTTGCTACTGTACGTAGAAGACCAAGCGAAGCTGCTGTGTTGTCTTCAACTAATTGGATCAAATCGTTGCGAACCAGTAGGAGAAGTATGACCAGAAACCATAGGTCGGGATTGTCGTTCGCGATCAGGCAGTCATCGTGCTTCGCCGATGCCGCGCAATAAAGTGCAAGGCTACCTGACAACGCAACGAAATCCGAGTGTCTATTTTACTGGGGATTAAGGTCACAGTACGTTTTTTTTAGTTGCCGCGAGTCGGTCTGTGGAATGCCGAGTGTTGACAAGTCAACCAACACCAGCACGTGTTTGCGGGGAAAAGTCTTTGTGCAAAAACATTTAAATCATGTGTCGGCAGTGGCGATTCCAGCACTCGGGATGAACCCGAGCCTTCGACTACACCAGGGGTCTCAAACTCAAATTGCTCCGTGGGCCACATGAGGGCTTATGAGGTAACCCGCGGGCCGCATTATGACGCTGACTCAACAATGGCGGTACCTAAACTTACTTGAAACAGCTTTTACATCTTATTTCCTGCGGAAGGATTCATGAATTACAGGAAAATCAATTCTGGCCGTCTCTACGTTCGTATTAATCAATTCTAGCCATTTGGGGAACTTGTTCGCTCTCTAGCTGAGCACTTTAACACCGGTGAATAAACTAGATAACGTGAATGTCATTAATTTCATTCATTTTCATGCCCGCTTTTCCTCTAGGGAGGGTAGGCGGACTTGGAA
>Ga0210059_1009489_pt1 | contig 15191 bp, 10 predicted proteins | sample Ectturendosymbi2_FD_188042 | JGI IMG/M metagenome (GOLD analysis project Ga0210059, IMG submission 188042) | Ecteinascidia turbinata endosymbiont from Florida, USA - Sample 2 (SPAdes) (version 2) | ecosystem: Host-associated > Tunicates > Ascidians > Unclassified | place: Key West, Florida...
TATCGTTATATTCGTTGCGATGAAATTGTGTTACTACCAATTACTCTTGATTGCAGACAAGGGGTACGAGAAAATTTTATGAAAGGTCAGGGGGTACGAGTGCGTATAAAGGTTCAGAACCACTGGTCTAGACTTACTACGCAATCAATCAACAAGTTGCACTCTAATGAAGTAGTTTAAGTAGTGCAATACACAGTGGACAGTTTTTACACACCAATAGAACTTATACCTGCTGTATAATTCACTCGCACAACCACTTTCAGACTTCCTTGGGAACCTTTAGTGAGGTAACTGATACCGTAAATGACTGATGGGTGATCTGTAATGAATTGATATTGTGGAAGAGTTTTTTAGGTACCATGAATGTTTTCACACTTTGCAGTATTCCTTGAATGGAAGACACAACACATCTGCCACCATTTTCCACCAAGCTGCACGTTGTTCACAGACTTTAGTTTATGAATTGCGTAGTTGTTGGTTCATTTCATGTTTTGCAAGACTGCAAAATCGTTGGCTGGCGCATGGCAAGTAGCCCACTGCTTAGAACAATACCTATTATATGCTGCGTCTCTGTCCTACAACTCAAAGGAAATAAAGGAGTGGTCAGAACCAATCAGCAATTTTCCTGTCGGCAGTAACGCATGTACTGTGTCTTTACAACTTTTGTATGTTTTCTGAGTTAATTTAATATTTACAGTAAGAACGCCTACTTCAAGTTTTCGTACTGATCCAAAGGATCCAGGCCGCATCCATGAAGTGCATATTTTTGTTTTTGCTGGTATCGTGTTAACAAATTACAAACCCGTCATTTACTTTGCAGATGTATTCTTTTCATTCTCGAAATTCGCCTACAACTCCAAAATATTTTTTACAACTTTCTAAAAGCTGTGAAGACTAAACTATGGATGTTTAGGTCACATACCACAGTTATCCGTAATGTACGCCATTCTCACTCCAGCGTCTCGGGTCACCATTGCGTCCCATTTTGCCACTTCAGCAGATTCCCGACTAGAGTCTTCGCTGTGGGAGCGCCGGAGTTCGCTCAGGTCGATTCCGTAGTCGTCGTAATCGTCGCTGCTCGAAAACATCCAGTTCTTTCGCAAGACAGCGTCAGCGTCAACAAGTGTGTATTTGTAAAGGATAAAGAGGGAAAAAACGAGAACAAACGAGACAGCGAAGATGCAGGTTAAAAAGTTGTTGCATCTGCAACTTTTCGCAGAAACCATTCTTCAGGACTGAGTAAGACTGTTCGACTGGAGTTGCACAATATAAAAATAAACAAAATGCCAATTTTAAACTGTAGATCTATGACGAATGTCTTTCAACGGCACAATGTTCATCAGTAAGAAAATCTGTGACATATGTTCACTGTTCTCAGCAGATACAGAACTTACGCTTACGTGCAACTGCAAAAAAAAAGATTTTTCTCCAACAAACACAAATAAAGCGGGGTATGTACAGTTCAAACTACAATATTGTACATATTGCATTTGTTTTTGTGGTTGATGATCTTCATCAAATGCTTCATGCCTTTTGTTGACCTTTCACAAGCCGACAAGACACCTTCCCTCAGTCAAGATTCAATGGCTCGATAACCTTCCGTTTTTTTTTCGGTGCTCTGGCGTCTTTTTTGTATTGTAAATTCCAATTATCACCAAATAAACTCAATTCAGAGTTACCTGCCTGAAATAACACTTTGTTTCACGTTTCATGCAGATCAGTGTATGTCTGCCAACGTTTGGTCGAAGGCCACAGTCTTGCATTCAACGACTGCATACAACCAAGCGCTTGCCGAATTTCGCATGACATTGCATACAATGCCAGTGCTCCACGGCACTCAATTACCTGTCTTTTCAATTCATTTGATGCTGCAATTAGAATCAACTTACAGGCATTTATTCAACGGAGTGCGTCTTCATCTAACATCCTGTTAGCTCACTTTGAATGTGTAATGCTATTAACAAATCTTCAGCATTTTAGCTAATTGTAAAACCTCTGCGCGATGATGGGAGATTTCTGTGGATGCTGGGAAGTTTTTCCTCGAACTGAAGCAGTTTTGCTTTTGTGTAAGTGTTCACGCACGTGTCTCCTTAAAGTGTTGTTTAACGCGTTGATATTTTTTGCATTTTTTGTGTACTGCCGCTTAACTATGTGATGTGGATGTTGAGTCAAAGATGAATAAATAAATAAAAAGTGCACTTTGACTTGCAGGCCCGTGGCCAGAAATGAACAATGAGCGGTGAATTGTCGTTGACAGAAGAGGCCGTCAAATTGCGATGTTAGGCAAAAGGAACTGCTCTATGTTGCTAAAGCCAAAGGTTGCTAAAGGTTTTTTTCTTCAAGGGGGGTTTCATCGAGTGTTCAACCAATGAGTGTGACGTGAAAAAGTGTCTGCAGAAAAGCGAATCAAACTTTGTTAACATCAGGTGTCCCTTTCTTGTTAAAATCAGAAGACAAATAGAAGCAATTTAGATAAAAAGTAGATTGCTTCTATTTGTCACTCAGTACACAACGTGCAACAAAATTTGAACAAAGCTGCTTCACATTGGTTATGGATTGAAATTGTTATTAAAAATTGGTTTTGACAATATCTATGCTGAAACAGAACAATATACCGATGTACTGAAATTAATATTAAGTTGTTTGTAATCAGAGGCATACAATGGAAGTTGCAGATTAAGCTGTCTTGTCCCCGCTGATCGCTCTTTTCCGTATTTTGAGTAAAACCAATTTAGATTTCCAAACACAAGGCATTTTGATGTCATCCAATCTAACCTTATACCAAGTTTTTTTAAGGTGTTTTAGGGACCCGATTAGGGTCCCTAGAATTTCAAATTGGGTCCCTAGAACCAGAGAAAATTATCATCGGGTCCCTAAAATCAGAGAAAATCGGGTCCCTAGAATCAGAGAAATCGGATCCCTACAGATCCATTCCGGGTACCTAACGTTTTCCTGAAAAAAAAACCTGCTTATACACTGCAACACCTTGAAATGCAGAACTTAGAAGTAGTTTGTCATCAACACCTTTTAATCAAGACAGCTTGCTTTAATATACGTTCAGAGTTATAGTGTAAGTACACATAGGCGCATAGCCAGGGGAGACATGCTCCCCAAATGTCTAGCAAAGCTTGTCTTTTTGTGCTTCGAGAGGCGGTGTCCCACACAAAATACTGTTGCTTGCTTAAATTCAACATGTTTGGCCCCCCAAAATTTTGAACTGGCTACGATACTGTAAGTACCGACATTCAGCAACACAAAAACGTTTCATGAGCAGTATTCTGCAACGAACATCTTTACCCGTGTGTAAAAATCAAAGACTGTTTGTATTCATACGCTGTTTGTATTCAGAACCGGGTGTAAGTTCAAATCTTTGAAACAGCAATACGTTTTCTGAGGGCTTCGATTCCGATTTTTGTCACGTTGTTATGGATCTGTAAATCTAAGTGTTTCTTGAAATTCTCGAAACTTTACGGATCTCAAACACACTTTTTTGAGTAAAAATTGAAGTGATATAGCCAGATAGCCGTTACGTACTTTACCATACAGAAGGCCGTAGCCAGGTTTTAAAGTTTTGGGGGAATACAATTTTAGGGTGCAAGATTTTTATTTTTGTTATATATTTAAAACAAACTATCAAAAAAATTTTCTGGCCACAAGAAAATTTGGGGGCAGAAAGAAACTTTGGGGCGGCACTGCCCCCGAATGCACCCGTGGCTACGGGCCTGTACCATAGTAGCTATACGTACTGAGCCAAAGGCAGTGTCCCCTTGAAGAAAATTTCACACTGAGGAAATGTTTGTTTTAGTGCGCATGAAATTGCTCAACCATGTTGACACACAAACAGTGAAGCGTTCCAAGCGTTATAAAGGCTATGCGATATGTAGACAACATTTTAAATTTGGAATGTTGCAAGAGCACGAAAACGAGGTTTCACTGCGTAAATGATCTGGTGGTACTGCGCATTTGCGCACCTTAGAGGGGACACTGCCCAAAGGTAGCGCACCATGACCTTTTCATGTAATCTTATAACGCGTTCACCTAGTTGGTGAAAATTAAGGTGTTTCTTTACCAGGCCTCAAACCGAAACTACGTAGAGCATAATGAATGGTGGTTTCAGAGGCGTTCAATGTATTTTAGCGAAGGTGATTGTAAACATACCAGTTCCAACCGGCAAACACTACTTTGTTATTGCAGAATTTACTCGAAACAGTGAGCTGCAAAAATACTAAGGCAGTGTGCAATGGAAAAGCGCAGAGCGCGTACTGTGCTACATCAACAATATTTTTCTAAAGCAAACCACTTTTATTCCAGCCTAATCAGTGTTTTTATTACAACGTTTTCAAAGAGTGTATGATCTATTTCAGGGGTGTAGAACCTGCGGCCCGCGTGAACATTTGATATGGCCCGCATCCGAATTTTTTTTACCCGATTTAGAGTACAAGATCGCGTCAAAAGAAGCTCCAGGATAAGCAGGTACTTAGACAGTAAGCCAGAAGCTTTTATCCCTTGAAATATTATGTCATAACAAGCCTCTATCCCTCGTAGTAAGATAAAGGTAGAATTTAGGACAAACACAATTGTTATTTGCGGCCAGACAGCGATAACCCACAATTTATGCGGCCCGTGATTGTAAATAGGTTCGCCACCCTAATCTATTATGAAGAAAAAGCTCAAGTTTTACTTGTGCCTTATTCGATCTGAGCCACCAATGCGTGGAAAAGACGTGAAAGAGCACATTTCAAAAATTAGGAAATGCTCTTTTAGTTTCATCACATAGTTTAAACCTGTTGCAGCATTTCAATTGCCTACATTAAAATAGTAATGCTGTATGGTTTTCGCAATGAAAACTTCCTGCAGTTAACCTATAACGGAAACAGCTGATACGTAAAGAGTGGCACAAACTTTACCAACTTGGGTCGATCCCGGAAGGGGGCACCCGACTTTTCGGTTTGGCCGATTCGGTCTGGGGAAATTTCGGTGGCGACGTTTCTGTACATGAACAACTGATTACATTTGTTTATTTAAATGATTATCTAGACAGGCGAAAAACTGATTAAATTTGTTTCTTTAAATGATTATATAAGCAGGCGAATTAAAATTATTTTATAACATGAAAGTCATATGTTGATGCTGATTAACTGTTGGATCTTGGATCATGTTTGTAGTTATTTGAATAAAACCTTTCGTTGATTTAAGTACGTTGGCATTAAAAAAGTTAACATGAAAGATTTCTGCAAGATTTCATAGTGTGACCGAAATGTCTCGAGACCGAAATACCAAGACCGACAAGTCCCGTGACCGAAACGGCTCAAACGGCCAGACCAAAAGTCCTGTTCCCGGAAGCTGTTGCAGTAGAGTGTTTGAAGCTTATTTGCAGAACCTCTTACACGTACCGTACTTCTTGGAAGCAAGATTTTGATTTCGTTACTACCCATAGCTTTTACGCGTATCCACGCTCATCAAGCTCCGCCGTCGTATACAAATAGACATTAATGCCTTATAAATGCGGATCCGAAAGAAGCATATCCAATTAAAATCATGGTTTAAGGTAATATGTGTGCGAGGTTTCACTGTCGCAAGGCAGACTTTTTCAGTATTTGTCGAAAGCAATGTGTGGTCTCGCATGGTCTGGTTTCTGGCAAGGCTAACCTAATTTCGTAAAGACGATGTAGTGTAAATGTGAGGCTATATTTTTGTCTAAAATTTACTTCGTTTTTTTAATGAAGCATTGGTCAACGTACCGCCTTATTCAGAAATGAAGCTCGAGATTGTGTGGCTCAAGCACAAGTGCTTCCTAAGCGACTGTACCTCATCTGTTTAAATCATTAACGAACAAGCTTTATTGGCAGTTTCAAGCAACAGCATACAACGTGACATATGGCTTCAACCAATTTTTAAATTCCAACAACATAGTGGAAAACGTTACCAAGAAACAAAAGCACTAATCCTGGAAACAAATTAATTTTCAGGACAGGAGCAAATTAGGTTTCAAACCCAAAAAATTTCGAAGCAAGACCAGTGTGCTTTCACTTTTAAAGTTAGGTTCGTCTTCCTCTTGCGTTTGCTGCTTTGTTGGAACGACTGAAGAAATATTACACATTCAAACTTTCCTCGACTCTGATGTAGTTGCACTGCTAGTGACGTATGGCGTAGATATGCATATTTACTTTGTCGGCGCGAAGTGTGGTTAGCAGCCGACGTAAAAGCTGCGCTGCGCATAGAGCATTACTTGGCATAGAACTATAGCGATAAATTTTAGCGATTGGTGCAACACAATGTAACACAACACTGATGTGACAAGAATGCGTTTTCCAGATAAAGCTCAGTGGCTTTTGGAAAATGATGACTGTACAGTATATACGTCTAATAGCTACTTGAGTGTTTACATCAATTACCACAGATAAAAAAGAACGAAAAAGCACCGACTGTCATCGCTACGATTTCTACTGGTGAAAGCTGCTAGTTTACTATCTAAGAAATATGACTGGACTATTCAGCAGTTGCAAAAATGCCAGATATTCTGTATTTTGAAGCGTTCTTCCAAATTAACATACGAAGAAAAATTTCTAAATTTGCGAAGAAGCAGCAAACACTACCATAATTTTTTGAAAACAATCTTACATTTACTAAAGAGCAAACTTTCTTTTGTGACATGTGGTTATGCACAGAAATGGGTCTTATACCAAAAATGCAATTTTTCTATTTCACAAAAAGAAAATCACAGGTTTCCAAGGCTAGAGTTTTAAGATGTTCTGGCAAGATATTTTCCAATTCCTACTGCAGTAATTTGTTGAAACAGTTTGACAAACAATCAGAGTTGCACTTATTGATTAAGGACATCGGCTACCAACGTAGCATAAAATTACGTCCTTTGTTGGAAGGGCCTCTAATATTTCAAACCAAGCTTATCACGGATTTTTAGCTTCATTTCTACTCTTTTTTACTAGCGCTACTGCTACATTATCCTTTCACAAGAAAAGCAGAAAAATAGCTTATTGGGTGAACTTTACTACAAAAAACATACGAAAAACAGTTTTTCAACAAACTTCATTCCGGACGAGTGCTGACGAGCTTGAATAGTTAACACCGCAGGACCTAATTTATTTGATCGTACATTTCCGAGTCTTTACAATATTCATATATCTATGAGAACGCTTGTGTCCAAAATTTATCCCGTTGAAAGGCTACGAACTTCTCTGAAAATGGTTTGGTCACTTTTTTATGTCAAACGAGAACTTCACCTGTTCGATAAAACGGTTAATGAAAAGCGAAACAACACATGACTGTCAACCAGGGGCGAATTTTCATTTTCGGGGCCCTACGCTATTTTAAATTGGGGGCCCCTCCTGAAGGCTTGCAACGACTGATGTCATACAAATCAGCACTACACGTGCTCGCTACATTTACTGAACAAGTGTTCCAATTCATAAATATATTACAGTACTTTATTCTGAATTCCCTCGGTATCAGGAACCAGAGCCACGTCAGCCGCCCTCCATACCCCAATTGTTTGGCCATACTGTCACATGGGACCCAAAATTAATAGCTTACCCCCCCAAATTAAAATATATAACACTAGAAATCAGCGAAGTTTTTGTCACTCCGTATCCTTTTCTGTCCTGTAATGTATAGACGGAGCAGTACCTGCCGCTGTTACTTCGAATAACATCGCCTGATCAGTACAGGCGCTACATTTAGGCAGCTGCCTAGGGCGCTAGGCCAAAGCGGGCGCCAAAAAAACAAGAAATATACAACTGTGTGGTTCTGAAACTGAGTGTCCAACGGTCCACCAAGTACAAGTGAATGACCATGATGAAAGTGGATGGAACACACGTTCACGCAGTTTTTCAGGTTTGCTGCATAGGGTTAATACTTTTGTTATTAATTTCAACTTCATATATTATTCAGCTAATAAACTTTTCTAATGTACAAAAACTTCCTTCCTATTTCCGCAATGCAGGCCTACAATGTGATGATGTGTAGAGTAAGGATCTTTGTATGGGATGGGTCGGCACTTGAATGGATCTTGCCTAGGGCAGGGTTGCCAAGTCTAAAATGACGTTTCACGCTAGAAAAATCGAAAAATACCGCTAGAATAAGACCAACCGATTGTGTAGACCGCTAGACCATGTAGGCCGCCCGACCAGTTATTTAGCTGCTATACACAGGATCAACATCCGCTAGATCTAGCGGAATATCCGTTTAATTGGCAACCCTGGCCTATAGGGTGCTTACAAGTCTATCAATAACGTACTGTTGTCAGGACCAGCAAGGCATGCCCTCCTTACTTTATCAACTTCACTTCAGTAATTTTAAAGTGACCATTTCTGTTAGTTTCATTTCTTGATTTTCCTGGCCCTACTGCTTAACCAGAGTACCTTCATGTTGAAGCCGTCACTAAATCATTTTCCGGCCATCCAGTGTAGTTACGTTAGGAACCCTGTCGAAACACCAGCATTATTGGGTTTAATAGACTATTTGACCAATTAAATTTTGATTTTCGGACGCATCACCTTTTTTACCAAACAGATTTCTAGATGGCACTGAAGACTTTCTGGCGACGGTTCTGTCGAAATTGTGTCCGCAAGTGCAACTAAAAAATAGTGAAATAAAAAAAACAAAAAATTAGGATATTTTTGTTGTGCAGGCCATTTGGCCTCGGGATGTGCCATAATGTCGAAATATTTTTTTAGAAATCACCACTGGGGGTCCCTTTAAGCATTTTGGGGGAGGCAGAGACGGGCTTCTGCAGCGCTGTCAGGAAAAAAAACAGTCACAATGAAACTAACGAAAAAGCAGCAGTGAAGTTATCTGACCACACTCCCATTACTTATTTACTGAGTACCTCACTAGCCTCGTGTCATCTGAAAAATGGATTTAGGCGTTTTGTTCCACACATTATATGTAACAAAAACCAATTCTCAACGCCAGAAAAAGATAATGCTCATTGTAATTTACTTCAATCTTTCGCGTTCATCCTTCTATAGAGACATTTTGTTAGCAGCATATAGCAAAAAAGCGGTCGTTGAACCAAAACAAAAATACAAATATAATGTTTACAGAAATGCTGGAAATTGTCTTTACTCCCAAAATTTTTGTGACCCCGGAAATCGGGGGCCTTGGCTTAAGCCTTTTCAACCTAATGGAAAATCCACGCCTGCTGTCAACTGCTGCCCATTTTACAAATAGAATGAAACTCTGAAACTTTGCTGTACTGATGCATTTACGACAACAATCTTTAAGAATGGGTTTTTCAGAAAAGAATTTTTAAAACCTTTACTAACCATTTGGGACATCCCTCTAACTGTTATTCGAAATATACTGAGATACTGTATTGCCAAACCACCGAAAGAAATAAATTACTGAATTTGAAACCCCAGAAAACTACACGTCGACGCAATTTACGTCATGTCTATAAACTGATGTTTGTTATGTTGAGCAAAATGTGGGCCAGGTCATTTTAGTTAAGTATTAAATTACCAACTACTAACATTAGTCGTAGTGCAAACACAAAACACCCAGAATGACGGATAAAGATATCAAATCCACTTGACAGGGTTGAAGAGTACAAGTAAAATATCTATTTTCATTCATTTCTTTTACGTGTTTGTCTCATTCGCAAGGCCCGTATCGCGTAAGTCAAAAGAGCACAATGGTACAGAAATGTTTATGCTCTACGCCTCACTGGGTAGGAGTTAGTTGGTAAGCGTAGTCGCTACTGAAAAGGAGCGAACACTTAGACAAGGCACCAGTAAGCAGGTTTTTTTAAGGTTTGACCTTGGTGACCGCTAAGATATTTTAAGAGACCGCAACAATTTCATCAAAATCCTGAGATGGTCTTAAAGCGAGGATTTAGTGTATTGTGGTGGTGGTTATGCAGCGATTTTCTACGTATTTTGAGACAACTGGAAAAATTTGAGAAACCGAAGCGACCTCTCAAAACGCCTTAAAAACATTGCAAGTGACTACTGCATTTATTTCAAATAATACATTTTATTTTATTGACGCAGCGAGGTTAGTTGCTTAATGGTGTTGCAATCTGCTTTTATACTACTGTTGCTTTTGTACTACAAGACTACGCTGCAGTCAAAGATATCCGAAAAACAGTTAGCTTTGCCTACATCACACACCAACAACACCTTTTGCAGTCGTGAAAGATGTGCTTGAAGCAATTTAACGTCATTAAACCTCAAGCTTTTAACGACATGAAGTCCACAATAAATCTTCAATTAAAAGTTAAAGTTTCTGGTGAATTTACAAATCTGATTTTCGCTCCTAAACTCTGATTCAGAAATGTGTTAAAGGCCACCTGAAAAATACATCTTGGCACAATGGCCACTGAAATATTTGCATAATCACCGAAAAACAAAATCATGCTGAGGAAGGAAGTGAGAAGAATATTTTTGTTAAAATTTCAAAGGACTTGGGTAGCCAACGTGCACGTTTCCTTAGAATCCTAAATCGATAACCCTAAACTGTCTTAGGAATTCGATTCGAGTATATGAAGGTGGCGTCGGAAGCTTTAGTTATTACAGGTAAAAACAACCATATAAGTAAACCATTCTATTTTTTGCCAATTGAAAATATTGTAGCGAGTCCTAGACACAATGATTATGGCATTGTCAAAAATAATCCTGATCTCGCAACCAAAGTTGAAAAAGTCCTTTAGTAAAACAAAAAAAAAACTGATTCACAATTTTGGTACAAACAGTTTCACTCATAATTTGATTTCTATGCTTGCTATAAAACATTGAATAAAGACTGTCGCCATGGGTTGCTTTTTGCAAGCCACAACCGGTAAAGCGAAATTAATGCTGTACATGCTGTATATCCGTACAGATACTGAGTCCCTTGCAAATGTGAAACCTGCAATGTTACCGACGGACGTCCGCTGATAGCTTAGAAATGAAACTTTCGCCAAATTGATGATGTCACAGATTGAATACTGTCTACAAGACTGCGTTGCAGCCAGAGATATCCGACGAAATCATACATATAACTTCTGGCTGTGGAAACAGACAGACATGAAACCACTCTGCTTAACCATTGCGTGGTAATGATTAACACAGCTTAGCTGGTAGGGTTTGCTGAAAGCCCTGATATCTCTAGAATTATAAACATGTCCTGACAGTAGCTTTTCCCCATCTGCTACTGAGCCTACATGATACTGCTTGTATCATTCCTCCACATAACAAGTTGTTATAGAAGTAAAAAGACGTCAGCAGGTGTTTGCTAGTTTCTGTACCCATAACACAGAATATGGGTATGCAAACGTTTGGAAATTTTCGGGTAGTGAAAAACATTTTAATTAATTTCTTCTCTTATTCAACAAGACTACAATAGAGAACAGTGGCGTAGCCAGCCCAAATTTTTGGGGAGGCTAAAAAATTTTGAGGGACCACAATGTTTGATTTTAGGCGAGCAACAGTATTTTTGTTTGGGACGCCGCTTCTCAAAGCACAAAATGACTAGATATCCTAAAACTTTGAGGGAGCATGGGCCCCTGGCTACGTTTATGTTACAGAATTGACTCTCATGCAAATTCATCGGTAATGTTTAGCTGAGAACGTCTCTGTGTGCAGTTGATCATGACAGTAGTACTAAATGCCTTTCACAGATTTGAAGATGCCAGTAAAGTTGGTAGGTTTATTCATGGTTGCGCAGTTTGAAAAAAACGAAAAGATTCGCACTTCCTTAAAATAGGCGTAGCTTAAACGGAAATCCATGGTCATTCGTTTGGGAGAGTAATTGCAACGAGTTTCCCTTCCCTATATCCAGGGATGCAGTGCTAATAAAAAAGGTGCGGGAATGCATCCAACAAATAGCCATTTTGAAACAGCTTCCAACTCATTTTAAAATGAAACGTGAAAAACTCCCTTCCCCTCATTCCCACCCCACTACACCCCTGCCTATATCCACCGCAGCTCACATCCACAAAAACAAAATCTGATTCGTCAGACTAGCGTAGTTTTGCTTTGCGAGTCCTTTTGCAACATGACAACTCAACGCCTACTTCTGGGCTCCACTGAAATACGCCAGCTGTCTCAGTGAAAACACTTAAGGTGTGACAAGTTTCAGGTTGACCGAATTGCACCGTAATTCTGATTCAGGACAAGAACTCACTGATCCTATTTTATAGTTTTATTTTATCAGTACTTAGAAGTTCCTGGATAGACATTTGATGCAGTAACTCAGACCTTTCAACATCGAAGCAACGATTTTGTTTGGATGTGTCGATGAGCTTTTCAGTGATGAAGTTTTACTCAGTGATGCAGTGAACACAGAAGATTAGAAATGCTCATTGAAAAAACACTTGTCATGTTCGTAAGGTTAGGTGTGAACTTTTTATAAGGAAAAATTTTACAAAAAGAAACAAAAACTGGATAATTGTGCTGCAAGTAAATCAATACGACTAAAAAACAAAAATTTTTGAGGAATGGTTTTCTTTTGTGTTTCCCCAACTACATCACTGATTGTATATAAGCATATATAAATCATTAAGCAACTTAAATAAGATCAATTTTCAATGTTACATGTGCAGTTTTAGGATTCTCGTTACTTCTTTGAGGTTAACTTTCATGAGTGCTACTTTGTCGCTATTTTGGTTTTCATTTTTTTTTCTGTAATCGGATAATTGTGGGATACCGTCAACCAATACTATTTTCAGGGGCTGCAGTGTGGCGCCCGTACAACCGTTGGAGGTTGCTGAGAACCGCTAGTTGTTTCGAGGCCTTTAGACCAGCAGTTAACCTTTTTTCCTACTGTGACCCACTATCACTCCGGATGATGACACCGTGACCCACAAACACTTGCTTATAAAATAATATCAATTATAGAATACAGCTAATTTTACTTCGCTTTGATTTACGGTATGCACCCAATGTTGAAATCAGATTGTTGATAACTCGAAAAAAGGTAGAAAAGCAGTATGAGTGGATAGAGTTTAGCAGCACAATTTTGCTCACAAAATTGCATAAAGTTACAGAAAAACGGCGGTTTAATCTGGTTCCATTCAAATTTGCCTGTTCAAGCCCAAACTAGCTGTTTAAACTAACCTACCTATGTTGTAAGAAAGCACTAGTGGATTGACTGGTACTCTAACCACGGTGAAATAAATCAATCACCATCAAGAAAGAACCCATTAATACTCCTAACTAATTACGAGTGGTGGCGGTACACAGTTTATGTCCACCACAGCAGCATGCTATTAGTCATAAATGCAATTACTTCACTCCAACTGAACGGCGCTTTCGCTCGAAAAACGACTGATTGGCGAAAACTGCTAACATGAACTGATTACCTTTCTTGCTTTAGGTAGCCACAAGCGTAGACACGTCTTTGTATAAAGGTAACGTCAACTATTAGCTTTATGACACAATTTACGAAAACACCAGACTTCACAAGAGAGAAATCCATGCATTCGCCAAGTTCCTCAAAAGTATAATGTTACGGTTATTGTCAAATTAATGCATGGATTTGGCTGCATGTTTCTCAAAGGAAAGCCCCAGCTTTCATTTGTTTCAGAATAACGACTAACAATAGCTTTGGCACAACTATAGCGTCACTACTTAAAAGTTAGTAACCGACCATCCAGACAGGCTAACATGGGCGTCGTAAAGGGGGGCAGGGGGCCTTAGCCCCCTGGATTTTGTGGCCTACCCTGGAAAAATCTTTTTGGTTACCCCTTGAAAAGTCCACTATTGCCCCCCCACAACAAAATTCTTCCGACGAACATGCAGACTGACACAGTTCAGTATCCAGTAGGCTATAAACCAAGCCAAAAATACAAAATAAAGAACTTGTTGCTCTTGGTTGAATAGCCAGCCGTACACTTCAAGGGAGCATTTATACACAAGATCGTGCACTTCGCAAGTACAGTATCACTGACATGTACGGTAATGTGAACCGAAAAGTGGTTTCATCGTGGACCCCAGCATTTAGACGTGATCATACTCATATGACCGTCAAGACATTTCGGACCTATTGTTAAGCACAGATCTTTCAATGCAGAGCTTGCTTTTTGAGGCAAATTTGGTGAGATAGAAAAGGCCTAGACCGCAAAGGAGGCTTCGAAAAACTGCTTATACAGTCAACATTCCACGCGTTGCCGACTGACTCTTCCTTTCACCATTGCTCAGAAACACCGTTTGTGATCAAATAAAACGACGAGCGTGTTTGCTCATGCCGCAGTCGCGTTGCAGCGCATGTACACAATACTACGCACAATACGCCATTTCCTCGCCGCTAATCATTTATGCGCGGTCGCGCCAAGTTAATTGCGCCACCTGTCACAACGTGGACACTGTCTTTTGAGGACACATGTTAACTGTGAGAAACGGCAGAGCGGGTTGACCTGCCAACGGACCAAAAATAAACTTGCGAAAATGCTCACGAGTACTATACTTTTCACACTTCGAAATCGCTGTCACAAAAACTTACCACCATCCAAACCTCCACAGCAAATGTCGATACGATGCCTTTAAACAAAGAAGTCACAAGGGAAAAAGGAACTTTTCTAACACCAAAATCTCAAAACGAAGAATTTGTACGTATACTTTTAGTCAACACCTACTGATGCATGAGAGGAATCCAAGCTCTTAAGCAGCTTGGTGAGGAACTTGCTGAGACGAGCTCATATGCGGTTGTGTTCCAGTGGCGGATCCAGACCAGGTGTTTGGGGATCAGTCAAACAGGGGGACGCCAAAAATGTCTTCACTTGCTTAAATACCAAAGGTTGTCTGCGACATTCGTTGGGTGTCACACAAAAGTGGTTGCCTTTTGTAGGCCAAAAAGTGACTATTATTGTTGGTCGAACTATGCGATAACCACAGTTTGAAAGCGATGTATATCATTAATTCAGAAAACGTTTGCAATGGGTCCCAAACAGTGGGTCTGATTTTTCACAAGCTACATATATCTCGTATATCTACAAAATGCATTTGAAAGACATAAAAACATGCTGCCCGCTAGCGTTTGCCATCATTTTGTTTATACGAGCGAAATCAGTGAAGAACAGTGTCTGAAACGCATTCCCGACCTAGTTAGAAATAGAACGGTTCTTCTTAGACAGTTTGACAGTTTTATTGACTTCAGCCGCAAGGCCCACAAGACATGGCGAGCTCATATATAAAACAAAGTAAGACACTTGCGTAACTTCAGCACACTAGAGGCAATTATACACGCCCCAACAC